>Ga0209702_10006806_pt1 | contig 14397 bp, 11 predicted proteins | sample FRY01_FD_187210 | JGI IMG/M metagenome (GOLD analysis project Ga0209702, IMG submission 187210) | Freshwater microbial communities from Lake Fryxell liftoff mats and glacier meltwater in Antarctica - FRY-01 (SPAdes) (version 2) | ecosystem: Environmental > Aquatic > Freshwater > Ice > Glacier... | reverse complement strand
CCAAGCCCTCCTTTTCAATCCAAGGAATCAAGTTGGAGGCGAAGCAACTCCCGGCAGAAACTACTAAGTCGTCTTTGACGAAAAGTGGGGACTGCGAATCCTTATTCATCAAAAGATCTGAGCTAAAGTTTCGGGATACCGATCTTGACCAAAAAGCAGAATCAGATTGTTTTAGATATGGATTTTCATTCAATTTCGCACTTTTCCATTCAAATACATGCAACCCTAAGCAACTGTATCTTATTAGTTGCTCATTGCCCCCGTGCCCAGTAACCTTAAGCAGTGTTTGCTAAAACAAAAATCGATGTAAGTAATTTTGTAAAGAGAACTACCGCCAATGAGGGCATCAATTTTTCTGTCACTACTTTTCTTTTTGTCTTTTTGGGTACATTTCTCGTTGTAAAGGACAAATCTACCCCTACAATTTCAGGAATTGTTTTGCTGGTATTCTTGGCCGCTTTGTATTTGGGAAGTGTTTCTTCACTTGCATTAGTAGCAGTCACTTCGTTTCTTGCATTTTCAACTTCCATATCGATCTACCGAGGTTTTTTGAACTTGCCAGTGTCAGCTTTTTGGTCCATCCTCATATTCGTAATACTCACCACCATGTTTATAATCATGTTCAAGAAAATTTTGAATGTTAAAATTCATTGGAGATTAAATCTAATCGCAGTTCTTATTTCTTTATTGAGCTGCTACTTGGTTGGAGATGTTAGATTGTTTCGCCGAAGCGGTTCGATTAGTGCGCTTTATGCCTGGGAAGATAATGCCGACTGGATTTTAGTTGTACAACAAGCCCGTAACCAAAACTTAAACATAGAAGGTGGCAAATACGGCTCCTTAATGGATACGGCGCTTTGGTTTTCTCACTTTGTTTCAACGTCAGTCTTCCCAACACTTACTTCCCCAGACCACTTGGCAACGGCTGTAATTATTTGGACTTTGCTTCTAGTTGTCTCGATACCGTTCTTAGCAATCTTGCCTGCAATAAGTCATGGTATAAGTGGTAAACATGCGGTAGTGAGCACCACTGCGCTTTCAATTGGTGCCTCACTTGCCTTTCTACAATTAAATTCAATCGGACACCTCACTGCCGCCATTGCTACTTTACTTCTAACAATTTATTTGTGTATTGCGTTCGTAAGTACTGAAAGTGATAAGTCCAGTCAAGCTAAGTACTTTTTGTTATTTCAACAGATTTTGCTTGCGTATCTGGCGGGTGTAACTTGGTGGCCCATTGTACCTTTAAGTGCCACATTGATTATATTTTCAATTTGGAGTGCTAGAAAACAAGTTAGGACATCTAAAAAAATTCAATTTAGTTTTGCCACGTTGGCAATTGTTTTGGTATACCTGTTATTTTCGCGCCAGCTATTTCCAAGATTTAATTGGGCTAATTCTTATTATGCGGGGGATGCACGACTGGGGATTTTATCTGGCGCAAGTAAACTGCTAAACGTAACGGGTGGAAATACGCAAACTGAGCCTTGGAATGCATTTGTGGTCACATTGTTCGCCTTGGTCTTACTGTTCGCACTTGTAACTCTAGGGCTAAAGGCTAATGCCGGACTAATTGCTTTCACAATTATATTTGCGTATGTGCACTCTATAAAGTTTATTAATCTACGTCTTTATGAAGGAGTAACGTCTTACGGATCTCGAAAGCTTGACATAGTACTTGTTCTAGTCGGTATTTCATTCCTATCTTGGGGGTTAGTGACGTTATTTGAAAAGCATCTATCGGTCCGCATCAGTTCCTTAATTCCAGGTTTATTTATTTTTGCTTTCTTACTTTCTATTCCGGTTGCGTATGCAGTCATTCCCGGAAATTACTATAACGGATTAGATTGGGCGCCCAATGTTAAAACCTCTAAGGCCATTTCGAAGCAAGTCAAAATCGGGAAGCCTGCTGTGTGTCTTAATGAAACATATCAGGCTGAGACATTTAGTGAAATAAGGCTAGCTGCTTACATATGTTCGAGGTGGACTTCAGCCTATTCAGATACAGATTCAGACCAAGCTTACAACTGGAGACTAACTGTACTTGGAGGTGGAGAACCCGAAGCCCTGCGAGCGGTCTCACGAGCGCTACCTGTTAGTACCTTGCTGATTGTCGTTGGCCCAGAAGACGTTGAAAGAGAAGAAAATAATCCGGAGTGGGACTTTTTAGTGCAAAAAACATGGCGGATCGAAAGGTAAAACTATCTACTTTCACAAAATAATAAGCGACGCAAAGATCAATTTTCGGTCAAATTCGCTTCCCGCGCTGACTGAGAATACTTACGACTTTCCAAAAAAAGTGCCTTGTGTAAAGGCGATGAACTCGAATGCGAATAAACGCCGATGCTCGATCCATTGGGAATTCAGTAGCCACATCCTGTAAGGTGAGCGGACCCCATTTGTGAGTCCACTTTCTTAGAGAGTCACAGTTTCCTTTTTTCTATCTTTGCATGTTAATGCAAACTCTGTCGGCGTTAAGCCTCTATGGCTACCGTGTGGGCGGATCGTGTTGTAAACGGTTCGCCAATCTTTTGTAACAACTCGTGCTTCGAGTAGCGAATCGAATAGTTCAACGTTAAGAACCTCGTCTCGGAACCTGCCGTTGAATGATTCGATGTATGCGTTTTGCCATGGCGAACCAGGTTCAATAAAATTCGTGTTTGTTGTTTTATTAGCACACCATTTCACTACTGCATTAGCAGTGAATTCTGGTCCGTTATCAAAACGAACAAATTGTGGTTCGCCTCGCTCGACAATAATTTGATCGAGCAACTCAACGACCTTGTCGGCCGTTATTGACCGGTCAACATATTGCAAAAGGTTTTCTTTGGTGTATTCATCGACAACATTGAAAAATCTTAGTTGACGTCCATCTGAAGTTTCATCGGTTTGGAAATCGGCTGCCCAAACATGATCCGGTTGCAAGGCTTTGAGCTTGACATCACCCTTGCCACGACGGCATTTCTTCTTTGATTTATATGGCACTTTAAGGCCTTCTGCGCGCCAGAGACGCTGTATTTTCTTACGATTGATCACTGATCCATCTTGGGTCAAGTACCAATGCGCTTTGCGCCACCCCCATCTTGGGAATTCAACAGAAAACGCGTGAAGTTTGCCGCGCAACAACTCATCTTTAGTTGACATGGCTGGGATCCGTCGCTGCGTTGAACGATTCTGACCAACAACCCTGCAAGTAAATCTTTCAGAAACCCCGAAACGCGACTGCAACATTACTGTTGCAGCGCGCTTGCGCTTCGGGGTTAGAAGTTTCCCCGGGAAAGCTCTTTCAACATGTCGATCTCAAGTTCCTTATTAGCCACAATTTTCTTTAGTCGACGGTTCTCACTTTCCAGCTCTTTCAACCGTCTAACTTCTGAGGTTGACATGTTTTGATAGCCCGCTTTCCAACGATGCCAAGTGGATACCCCGATCGATAGTTGCTTTGCAACTTGATCGACACTCATCCCCGATGCAATTAAACCCTCGCCTTCACGTAACTTTCGGATGATTTGCTCAGGTGTAAATTTCTTCCCTTTCATATGTCCTCCTACCCAATTCTGGGCGATAAGGACTCTCTATAGAAATGGACCCGTTTACGGGGGTCCGGTCAAGGTCATGTGGCCTACCTGTCCCGGGATGTTAACCCAAAATGACCTACCCGCTGGTCCTTGACCTTGCTGCAACAGGAGCCCTAATTAGGGTTCCTGTTGCGGTGACGCGGGCGGGTGCTGGGATTTTCTAAACAAGCGTTTTATAAGTGGAAGAAAAACCCAGTCACCAGGCGAGATTGGGCTGATGCCCATCTGATCAACATGGCCTTAGATACTCACCATGATGACCCAGCGTTTGGGTATCGGTTTATCGCTGATGAACTTGCCGATGCTGGAATCAAAGCCAGTGAACGACGGGTCTGGCGGCTTTGTTCGCAGCAACATATTTGCCTCAGTCTTTGCTAAGAAAGCAGGCCTGCGAGGCAAAGCTGGCCCGCCGGTTCATGATGATCTTGTTGAACGCAACTTCAATGCAACCAGAGCAAATGAGCTCTGGTTAACTGACATTACCGAACATCAAACCAGCGAAGGAAAACTTTACCTCTGCGCGATCAAAGACGTGCATTCAAATCGGATCGTCGGTTACTCGATCGATTCCCGCATGAAAGCATCCCTAGCTGTTGCCGCCGTGCACAATGCGATCATGCTGCGCTCACCAGCAGGAACAGTTGTCCATTCAGATAGGGGATCCCAATTTCGTTCGAAAGCATTCATGAGAACACTAAAGAACAATAATCTGGTCGGATCAATGGGACGAGTTGGCGCCTGCGGTGATAACGCGGCGATGGAATCCTTCTTCGCCCTACTGCAAAAGAATGTTCTAGACCGCAAGCGATGGGACACTCGAGAAGAACTACGGTTAGCAATAATTACCTGGATCGAGACCACCTACCACCGCAGGCGACGCCAACGTCGACTCGGTCGACTAACCCCAATAGAGTTCGAAACAATACATGCGGCTCTTCAAGCCGCATGACAACTACAACCCAATCAAGTCAACTGAACTTGCATCAGTCCCTTGTTATTGCCTCACAGTTTTGACTAGCCATGATGAATGCTTTGTGGTCCTCCACCGTATTTAAGAAGCACGTAAGGCTTACCATTACTCGTAAAAAGTGGGTCAACTCCGATTCGCACCAAACTAAAGTTTCCTTCACCTTTCCATCTAGAAATAAGTTCACTTGGAATCTTTATTCGCTTTGCAGCTCTTGGCTCTAGATGAAATTCCTCGTTCCATACAACTTCAGAGTTTTCGTCTAATAATTTTGCTGAACTAACTCCTGGTAGATGGCTATGATTCATCACAATAATTTGGAGTTCATCAAGCAATTGGACATCAAGCAATCTCCACGATTGCCATGCTGGTCTATTTGGTACAGCTCGCTCCATTAGTTTACGAACTGGCCAAATTGCTCCAAATACCTTCGCTCTATAGCTTTCAATTGAGTGAACGTACATATAATTTTCGTTTTCATCATGATAGGAAACCCAAAACGGTGTAGACGATTCGTTTTCAATGATTCGTGGGATGTTTTTCAGCAATTCTCTTATCTCTGAGGGTGGCTTTAAATCTACATAAACCATACCCTCAGTTTCCCCTTCATCGCTTAATAAATCATTAAGCTCTAGATATATTTGCCCAAAAGGTTTTAGCTTCTTCTTCGTAGTGGAGATAAGTTTTCCACTCATGTCATGTAACCAAATGGTAGCCTCAGCGTCCACCAATGTATCCGGAAAAAATATTGAATAATAGTTTTGTAGATGAATTCGGCTTCTTATGCCGTCTGTATTCATAAAGTAATGAGCGAACGGTCGCCGAGGAACAAATCCATATTCAAGAATTTTTGTGTAGGTTTTTTTAGCCAGTGGAATCTGCGAAATTGAAGAAATTGAAACAGACATATTTAGACCTCAACTGAGTTCGTGGGCAAGGAACCTATTTTAAAGAATGTTTCGTAGAGTCTCTCATTGGCATCCAATCGAGCCTGCCCTCCCCAAGTGGTGTAATAGTAGACTGGCGGGAGAGTGTGGTCACAAGCAATCGCGCCAGTGTCCAAGTTTCGGGTCATTGAGATTGGCACTAGCCCAGAATCGCGAGATAGGCCGAGTAGCATGCCCATTCCTCCTTTTGCTACAAATTCTTCAAGTAACCCATCGTTCTTGAGCACATCTCGCGTGCTTATGTAGCGAACGGTCCATGCAGGAACTTCAATTTTTCCACTCACTATTTTGCAGCCGTCTGGGTCGACTATCCAATATTCCATAGTGGCCAGATCCGAGTATCCAAAACTAGTTGATGCATTGATTAGCGCAAATAGTGTGTCTACTTTTTCTGAAACTATAACTTTTGGTGCCTGCAAAAGAGTCGTGCGCGTTTTATTGAATCGTGAATCATTCTGAGGGCCCATCTGATAGGCCACACCAGTTATTACGCCCTTAGGTTCTTGTCTGAACTCTATGAAGTCATCAGAGGCACTAACGTGTGCGAGAAATTCATCCCTGTTGAAAGTCGAACTTACTGCTGAATTTAGGTGCGATGGCGTGAAGTGTGCAATTCCTAGCATTCGCCCGTCGGGTGTGATTCCAAGATCATTCAAGTCATCTCGAGTATCAATTTTTCTAATCTCACCGGGGCTAAGTTTAAATTTTTCTTTTTGGCCTAGCAGTTCCCCGGATTCCGAGAAAAAACTTAAGGATACGTTCATCTCTGTAGCGAAGTCACCAGTTGTCAGTCCGTTGTTAATAGATATAGATGTCCCATATCCAAGGTCTGCCAAGATTGGAAAAATGCATGGCCGAAGAAACTTTGGATCAAAATTCTCAATTAGAGTTTCATTCATTTGTTTTCCAAGTCTAGATGCTTCAGATTCAATCAAAATCTACCACAAATAACAAAGAATTAACGTGTTTCATAATTCGCATACGGTGCATGAAGTTTGCCGGCTATACAGGCTTGCAAACTCCTGAATTTCACGGTTCACGCTGTTACCTAAATAAATACTTCAAGTTTGTTTTGAACGATCTGTGCCTAAGAGTATCGATTAAGTGGTGGCCTGCAATTCTTACACTGGGGCTCCCACCCATAGTTGCTATACGTAATAATTTCTTCCTAATGCCATCAGAAATGTCAAACTCTCTAATCAGTTGTCGTGCCGAATCCGTTAGCAGTGTCTCACGAAGACTTAAGTAGGCTGCAAATTTAATTGCTCGATCTGGGTTTGGCGAACTACATTTTTGAAATATTTCACTCAAATCAGATTTTGAAAAGCATTTATTTACCAACGTGTAATCGTCATAATATGAGGCTGCCAATTCAATTACGTTTACGCCCATAGCAAGTGCCTCAAGTCCAATTGTAGAGTCCCAAACAACAACATGGCTACTTTTCTTAATGAGTTCATATGAATTTATTTTTTCATCATGCATAAAAATTTTCAGATGTGGGAAATCTTTATGGAGGGCCGAAATGTCACACAGCTCATTCTTGAAAGCCTTGTGAGATTTTGTAGCTAAATTAGGATGAATCCGAAGATAAACATTTTTTGAATCATCAATTTCCTCCAGTACTAATCTAATTGCAGAGTATTGGTTTTCCCATTCATGCAGATGCCATTCTTTACCAAGAGAGAGAAATTCATCTTGCGAAGATGTAAATATTCCAATCCAATTTTCGCCACCTAAGTTATCAGATTGCAAACCAGCGCTCGGGCTATCAAAATTCCTTGCATAAATATTTGATCCTTTCCTTGTCTCGCTGGGTATTCGACTTGCAAACCACTCAGCCCCAACGCTGGTTACCGTTTCTGAGTCATATTTATCCAGAATTCGCACGACATCCTGCTGGCTCTTAATTCGATCTAGCGTTGAATAGGATTGGAGATAGATTGATTCTGAAAAGTCTCCTTTTTCGTAATAATTTACTTCGATGCCAGTGTCCAAGGCAGCAATTACTGATGCTCTTTGGTGAGGGAATCTGCCATTTGGAACGAGTAATTTTTTAATCTGAAACTTAGTTATGCTTTGCAAGACAGCAAGGTAAGAGTCGCATCCTCCTTTTAACAAACGGTCATTAATATTCTTAAGACCACGAGACTTTAGATTTGGATTTGGATCTCGAGCGTAAGAGATAATTGCGGATTCACAAGCCTCAAGTATTTCATTTTTGGATTCGTTGTCAATTGTGATCGCTGATTCACTATGCGTCGGATAAATAAGTTCGATTCCTAGATCAATCAGGTGTTTATGAAATTTGGTGATTGGATTTGTAGCCCTAAAAAATCTTAGAACTTTATCATTGTATTCATTTCCAAAACCACTATTTAACCGCGTTAGATCTATAACCATCGGAATCAAACCAGATTCCCTTATTGCACATGCTAACTGCATAACTCTACCCTGGTACCCAGGGTCGTTTCCAGAAATAATTATTAAATTCTTTTCCATTAACTGCACTTCATGTGTGTAACTCGTTGACCGACGTATGATGGGATCAAATCAACTGATTGCGCTATGAATCCTTTAGCAACTACTCCTCCATTGAATAGGCTCTCCGCTTTGATTAACAAATCTAGCTTTGAAGCTGACATTACACCCCTGCGGCCGTAGTGGATCATTTGTAAATCTCTCATCCCTGCAACTAAATGACTATCGAAACTAACTTCGTTGCCAATTATGTAATTCTGAAAATATTATAAAGGGACTCGTCCTAAAGGTACCTGCATTCAATCCTTCACTAACTCCAATTTTCCTAACCGAATTTGCTCTTCAAACTGAGGCAAGGTTCGTTGAAGCTCTGTGAAAGTTCCAACTCCAAGTACTGTTCCACCTTCTAAATAGATTACCTGATCGGCATCTTTAATAGTTGACAGTCTGTGAGCGACAATAATTACGGTGGTGTTTCCCCTTAGAGACTTTATGGTTTCCATAACTTTAGACTCTGTGATCGCATCTAAGGAACTTGTGGCCTCGTCTAGCACAAGAAGTTTGCTGTCACGATATAGGGCTCTGGCAAGACCTAACCGCTGACGTTGGCCACCTGACATTCTGTTGAAGTTTTCATTTAGTTTTTCGTCTTCAAGGTTGGGATTAAAATATTCTTCAAGGTGAGCTACACGCAGGGCGTTTCTGACCTTATCAAGATCAACTACGGAAGTATCCCACTCAAGTGCAACATTGCCTGCGATACTTGCAGAGGAGATGTGCGTATCCTGCGGAACGTAACCAAAAGAGTCCCCTAACTCTTTGAATTTCCATAACACCTCTCCCTTTTGAGGAGTCAGCAGGCCAAGGCAAATATCAATGAGCGTTGTTTTTCCTGACCCAGAGGGTCCTACAATTGCGTACTGAAGGCCCTCCCTAAAGGCCAGATTTACGCCTTTTAGAACAGGTGCCGATCCTGATGGATAAGTGAAATCTACTGCTTTAAGTTCCAAGCTGTCGCACAAATCGATTGGCCTATTTATCGAGATTTGCGAATAGTTTTGGACTCCTGCAGTAATTGGCGTAAGGGCCTGTCTAGCCAGAGGGGCATAACCAATTGCCGATAATGCCAGTCCTTGAATTCGATTCACTATCGGCAGCAATCTAAATCCAGCGGCCGCGAAAATCGCTAATGCCGGTACTACAGCTGCTTCACCTACTAGCAACCATGTGGCACCAGATATCACTAAGAATCCGAGCGCAAGCATCGATTCCATAAAATAGCGCGGTAGTGAAGCTATGAATGACTGCTTAGCTCTTGCTAGAGCCAATTCGGAACGTTGCTTCCTCAATGCGCTCTCAAAAGTTTTGGACTCGCTTATGTGTAGAAGTTTGTCCATGTGAAAATAATCTGCAAGAAGCTCATAAGTGCCATTTCCATTTGTGAAAACAACCTCACCCGCTCGCGCTTGTGAGGTTGAAAGAAACTTATGTTGAACTACCGCTATTAAAACGAAGTATACAAATGCAACTATCGCAGTCGTTGGCTGTATCGCCAAGACCACTCCTAATATTACGAGGCCACTTATAGACTCCGCGCAAATAGTCACTACTGAAATGAGGAAACCTTGCACTAAGCTCGTGGGTCCCCTGTCGATTGCCGTAAAGTAATCGCTCTCGTTTAACTCAAGGCGTGTTTCTAGTGGTGCCTGATGAAGCGCTTTAAGTCTTTTCTGACCTAGCTCAACTTCTTGTGCAGCAAACTCTTTAAGGCTTATCCATGTAGAGAAGGTTGATAACGTACTTCTTAGAACAAAAAGAAAAACAATTGCTACCAATAGCCTCGGATTGGAATTTGTTACAGCGTCCGAACTCTTATCTACTGTCTCTAGGATAAACAATTTTGATAGCAGGAACAGTGCAAATCCGTCTAACGAGGCTATTGCGATCAAAGAGATTAGGTAGCCAAAGAGAATTCTCCTCCCCCTTTGTGTGAGTTGTCTTAAACCTTGGCGGGTAAGAGATATAAGTTCGCTCATAAGCATGAGTCTAAGCCTTTTCGGGTATCTACATTTTTAAGAGCCTAATCAGCATGAGAACTAAGAAATTTTACTCATTCCAAATTTGATTCGTGCTACCAGAGGAGTGTCATTTTCTGCACCTTTGGACAATGTCTCTATTCGCAAATTTAGGTCTACGAGGAGATTAACCGTTTCTTCATCTACGGTCGCACTAGGAAATGTCTGACGAGTTCTAATGCTGAAGATGCCTTCTCTTTTCGTAGTAACTGTTTGTATTAGCGAATCAATCTCTGGCAAATTACTCCTAATTTCAACTATTGCGTTGTTTTCGCTGCGCATTGGTCCGAATTGAAGATAAATAAAAGTTATTCCTTTCCATAGTGCCAGCATCGTGCGACTTCGTTTTGGTCTAATTTTTGCGATATTGGATTTATTGATTGGCATAATGTCTACTGTCGTTGCTCTAAAGGTGAATGCAAACCAGCGATAGGCTACCCGCACTCTTTCTAGAGACCATCCTTCTTTCAGTCCCATTAGAATTAAATTTTCGTATGAATCTTCATCCGTCGCAACCGAACATATTTCAGGAGGACACGAAAATAGATTCTCATCACCCGGTAGAACGACAGGTAAGCCGTATGCGAGCATTTCTAATCCTGCAGATGATCTCTTGTTTAGCACCAAATCTGTGAATTGCATCAAGTCATATATACTTATGTTGTCAGAAGGAAGGTTTACTCTGACGTTGTCTGGCAGATTACTGAAAAGCTTTTCCAACTCACTCAAATATGGTGCCACTACACTTTCGCGCTTGTTCGGAAGCATTCGAGGATGGACTCGAATCACTAAAATCAGGTCACCATGCCTTTGCGCAAAATCTATAAGCCACCTCAACCAGCTAGTTTGATCTTTGAACACACTTTTCCAGCCCAAAATTCTTGGAATTGCATTTTCCAGATTTGCGGCAAAAAACTCATCTTCACTTGATAGCAGGGCAACTAATGTTGGTTTTTCAGGATCTAGCCTAAGTCTGCTGGGAATATAATCTCCGCTATTCTGGCGTGACGCGGAAGAGTACGCAAAGGCGCTTTCACCTGACAATAATTTTTGCAGGTGTTCCGAAACAATTTTGATTGATTCGATATCGATCGGATGTGAAAGCCAATCCGAGGCCTCCTGAGAGTAGGTTGTATTAAACATTTCTTTAGGCGACGAATAAGTCGTTAAAGTACTCGGGCGCCTCGAAATATGGGGGCCACCTTGTAATGTGAACGTTGATATGCCCATAGATTCAGCAACCTGCACGTATGCGTTATTGAGTGAGTAAAGAGAGTTGTATACCAGTACACGATCAGGTTGCGTACTTTTTAAAATTCGTTCACCAACAATTACAACTAACACAGTATTGATTAAATTTGCAATGTATTCAGACCAAATTGCATCCGGAATTCTTAGTGAATCTAATTTATGTGTAAGCAATATTTCGTAGGCAGCTATTGCTCCAACTGGAATTTGTTTATAAGTGCAAGAACTCCAATTATCTTTATCGACTGAACTGGCCAAATCTTTCGCAACCTTTAAATCACCAGTTTGTAGAAAATCTTCGAAAAGCAATGGATTTGATGAAGATCCGCTGTCAATAATATTCGCTCGCTTACGGCAAGCTCGACAAACTAAATCTTTTTTAATCTGTGAAGAGTTAAATGAAGTATCAGCGGCAGACATAGCAACGCAGTGGCTAGAAAAGACACCGTCACACCTGATCAGATCAACTGTGTGTCCATCTTCGACAAAGGCTTCTGCAACTCGTGCCAACGGATATGAATGTGGCCAGATATTACTAAAAGGGTCAAATATTTGAATTCTCAATTTGGAATAGCCAAACTACGTCTACTAATAAATTCAGTGGCCCCAATTATCAAAATGGGCGTTTTTTTAAGTATCGACATCTGCACCCCACACACAATTTACGATAAAACACACTTCACTTCGCTCAAATTATACCCAAGTATCAGACAATAGCATGAGATTGATCTGGAATTAGGAAAGGCGGGTGCTCGGGTAAAGTGCGGGTGATGGGGCCATCTACTATGATCGCATTTCTTCCGGTAGTAATGTTCCGGACAGAACCAGAGTTTCTCAGTACACCTTGACCCGTGGCAGAGAGGGAGTCAGCTTGCAAAATTTACTCCCGTGTACCCGTCTTTGACCTAGTATTTTTCTTGTCGAAGTTTTCGGAACATCGAAACAGTACAACCTTTGCATAATCCGGGGAAAGTTTCTTTGAAGACGGACTTACTCACCCAAGATTCCGCAAGGTAGTCAACGTCCACAATATTAGCAATGTTTAAGTCATCCAGGTTCATTTCACCTATCGGAAGCTCGTCCCATGGTGCCGCCGTCAAAGTGTGGCTCCCAGAATCAAATCCACTGTAGGTTACGAGGTTTTCATTGGGCGACAATACGAATTGATTTTGCTCCCACATAGAAGCTATCCAACGGTAGGCCCAAGTGGAAATACGATCACTTTTAGCATCTGAAAAATTCAGCTTCCACTTAAGTGCGCCTGTTTTGGATCCGACTATTTCCGTTAATTCGGAAACGCTGCACGATGTGCCCCACTCTAGAGATTCATCAAAATTCTTCCATGCTCGTTCCCAAGTTCCCCATGCAATCGACTCAGGATATCTCGTAAGTCGCGTATCTTTTGTGCTTATGAACTTTCTGGGTACAACGTTGTACCCAGAAATGTGTCCGATTGAATTCTCATTCTTATAGTTATCTAGCATGAGGTTCATGAAGTCTAAGAATTGTGGACCAACTACAACGTCTTCTTCAATAACTACTGCTTTGCCGTGCATTTCTATCGCCCAGTTAACTGAATCAATTACTGCTCGCTTTAGTCCAAGATTCTCACTACGGCCCCTTATGTGGACATCGTCTGTCCAGTCAATAAGTTCCACAGCTTTGTGTACTTCGGCAACACGAATATCATCGCTATTTCGATTCAAGCGTGGGCCATCAATTCCTATCAAAACGGTGGATGGCTGGAGTTTTCGGAGGGAGTGAATCAGATTCGCAACTTTGTCTGGACGATTATAAGCAAGAATTAAAATAGGTGCTTTATCCATTTACCTAGCCTAAGCCCTGTAGCCTCTAATCGAATGGCACTTATTTAACCCCAGGGAGAGAACTTGAACGTAGTAGTAGTCGGTTTGGGCTATGTCGGTCTCCCGCTAGCTCATGCAGCAGCACTTTCCGGATGCAAGGTCACTGGCCTTGATGTGAATAAGGGGATGACAGAGGCTCTTAATAACGGGGCAAGTCACATCGGTGATCTAACTGACATGGAAATTCAAAATGCTCTCGCTGAGGGCTTTGAGGCCACAACGAACCCCGGATGTATTAAAGATGCTGACGTAGTAGTTATCTGCGTTCCCACACCACTTGATTCGTCCGGCCATCCTGACCTTGGTGCCGTGATTTCTGCAACAAACATGATCAGTCAGAACCTGACAAATGGTGCGACAGTAATTCTTGAATCGACAACATATCCTGGCACCACCGAGGAATTGATCCTTCCTTTGCTGGAAGAGCAACTTGGTAGTTGTGGGGAGGATTTCTTCCTGGCATTTTCTCCGGAGAGAATTGATCCTGGCAATAAAAGTTTTGGAATTCGAAACACACCTAAAGTAATTGGCGGAGTGACTGCTTTATGCGCCGAAAAGGCAAATGCTTTTTACTCAAAGTTTGTAGATAAAACAGTTATCGCTAAGGGAACTCGGGAAGCGGAAACGGCAAAACTACTTGAAAATACCTATCGACACATAAATATTGCATTAGTGAATGAGTTGGCTCAGCTTTCCCACCAATTAGGGATTGACATCTGGGATGTAATTGCGTGTGCCAGCACAAAACCATTTGGTTTCCAACCATTTTGGCCAAGTGCTGGCGTAGGAGGGCACTGCATACCGATAGATCCAAATTATCTTGCCTTCAAGGTTAGATCGGAATTAGACAAGCCATTTAAATTTATTGAACTTGCAGAAGAGATAAACCACGGAATGCCAAAATATGTTGCAGGCCGATTAGCAGAAATTATGCCAATTACGGGAGCTCGCATTTGCTTGCTAGGCGTTACCTATAAGGCTAACATCTCAGATCAACGAGAGTCACCTGCAGTTCCCTTGGCTGTCGAATTAATTTCCATGGGCGCCGAAGTGACATTTTTTGATCCTTACGTTTCCACATGGATAGTTGAAGGAGCCTCTTTAGCCTCCGAGAAAACTTTGCAGAATGTATTCGCATCGGTAGATGGTGTCGTAATTTTGCAATCTCATGCAGAATTTATTGCTCATACTAAATTATTTGAAGGTTCTGAGATTCCAGTATTTGATGCCACTGGT
>Ga0209702_10006805_pt1 | contig 14405 bp, 21 predicted proteins | sample FRY01_FD_187210 | JGI IMG/M metagenome (GOLD analysis project Ga0209702, IMG submission 187210) | Freshwater microbial communities from Lake Fryxell liftoff mats and glacier meltwater in Antarctica - FRY-01 (SPAdes) (version 2) | ecosystem: Environmental > Aquatic > Freshwater > Ice > Glacier... | reverse complement strand
TTGATCAAACCATTGACCAAGCTATGTCAGCCATGGTCAACACGAAGACGGTCAAGACGGTCAAGACGGTTAAAACCGGGGTAGGAAAGCAAATTCTGCAGCTCATTAGCGACGGAGTTCTTTCCAATAAGGAAATTGTGGCTAAGGTTTTGGTCGATAACCCTTTGCGGAAAACAACTTATGCCTGTGTGGCATGGTACAAGTCCCAAGTCAGTGCCGGGAAGATAGACCTGCCTAAGCCGATAGACGAAGTGATGATGACCGAAGAAGAGCTCGCCCATTCCGACGACGAATAAACGGCCTGAACCTAGAACCTAGCACTTTGGTGCTAGGTTTTTTTTTGCCTAAAATTTTGTGCCCAACATCCTAGACCTGATGGGGTCAGATTGATGGGGGTCAGATTGATGGGGTCAGATTGATGGGGGTCAGATTGATGGGGGTCAGATTGATTGGGACTTTGCACCTAGACCTGATGGGGCTGAGATTGATGGGGACTTTGCACCTAGACCTGATGGGGCTGAACTGGCGAAAGGTTTGTACGATGGACTTTGTACGAAGAACTGTGCTCAAGGTTCCAAGGGTGGTGTACTTTGTACGAAGGGTGGTGTACTTTGTACGAAGGGTCTAATTTTGAGCATTTTGGACCAAAAAACAGACCTTTCAGAGCTTTTTCGTGTACGTCGTGTTCGTGTATCGTTCGTGTTTTCGACGTTCGAAAAGTTTTTAAAAAATTATTTTTATTATACTATTTACTATATATATATATATATTAATAATATAATACACAGTCTTACACACACTACACAAAATCGCACGAAGTGTCTCAGCCCAAAGCCCTAGGTTCAAGGGGCAAATAAATTTAAATCGCAAACCCCAAGTACGTTATAATACAGTTTTAAGGAGCTATCATGCAAGCCCTACGTACCCCAGAATACTGGACCCAGTTACGAGCAATCTCGGTCCTTCGTATGGCCGAACGTGAAAAAGCCAAACGCAACACCCCTGAAGCCAAAGCTAAACGCAAAGCTAAACGCAAAGCCAAATATGAATCCGCGTTCAAAGCCTATCGTGCAGATCATCCAGACCCACTAAAGCCCAAATTCAGCATAATTTAAATTAAGATACACGGACGCGCACGCACGCACGTATAACACGAACGGACTTGGAACTAAACTCCTGCGGCGAACTATGTTTTATATGCAGAAGCCCATTGTGTGAAAAATAATTATTTTATGAGGAACCGATTCGATATATAATAAATGAACTGAGCGTTATCGTGGTTGGTGGTGCTCAGCAGTAGTTGGAAGCCCGGGGCTAAAAACCTCGGGTCTTTCTTTTCGCATAACACCAACCGCGTTCCAACTGCACACCAACCATGTCTGCTCAAATTCAAGCAACCACCCCAACGCTGTATGAATCAGCCCCACCCTATGTAACTGACAAGATCTCCAATGACTTTATGCTAGCAGACCTAGCACGAAGCGGGTTAGTGCCCGAAGATCTCAGCTCCTACCCCATCGCAAATGTCTTTGGCATTGGGCAGTATGTCATTCCGTACCAAGTCCCTAATATGTGGGTTCGCCGAGCTAATACGGACATTGACAAGTACCGAGGGCCTAGAGGCCAAACAGACCTGTACGTTCCCCCCACAAAGTATCCAAAGACCAAGACATTGTGGCTGATTGAGGGTGAGAAGAAATCAGCCAAGTTTGCCAAACATTTCAAGCTCTTCGCCGTAGGACTTCGCGGATGCCGTGGGTTCTCGCAAGGCTCAGTTCTGCACCCCACTCTGATTAATCTCCTGCATGACTGCACAGAGGTGCGAGCAGTCTTTGATGGAGACATAGAAACGAATGTCCAGATTCAGTATGCAGTCACTGCGTTTGCAGCCCTGCTCAAAGCCCTAAGTATTTCGCTCGTAGTCTATAAACCTCCGTTCAACAAAGGGGTTGACGATTGGCTAGTCGAAGATCCAAGTGGTACGCTTGAAGAGCTAGTACCCATTTCCGTCGAGTCATTGCAAGCTTCGCGTAAGCAGATACTATCTGAAGCCAAAATCATCATTAATGAGGAAGGGCGGTTCGAACGGAATGAGTTCAATGCTTTCCAAATAGTCAAAGTGCTGTATGGCAAAAGGCTGTACGAGGATAAACGGCTTGGGGTGATTTTTGATGGGTCTATATGCTCAAGTGTAGACAAGGTGAAGTTCGATATTCTTATAAGTCTCCAAGAGCACATCGATGCTAAGTTCTCCAGACCTGTGGTGCAGTCCGCAGTTGCGGGGTACTTAGGATCAAGTACTACAGACCTTGTGCGAGATGCTGTGAAAGCCGTGGTGTGGGACAAAGTACCTCGCCTAAATACTTGGGGCCCACAGTACTTAACTGTACCCCCGTCAGACACCCGCATCTGTGAAGAGTTTGGGAGAATGCTAATGACAGCGTTTGCCCTACGTATTGTAAGACCGGGTGTGAAGGCTGACTTTGCGTTCATGCTTGTAGGGGCTCAAGGTACTCGCAAAACTACGTTCCTCGAGACATTGGCGACGTTCGAAGGGCATAAGCTCTATCATGCCATCGAAGCGCTCCCTACCGGCACATCTACCCAACAAAGACATAGCATGGTAAAGTGTGCCCGCTCAGTGCTTGTTGATATGGCTGAAGGTATTATCCTCGATTCACGTGGAGCGTCCCATGAGAACATCAAGCAGTACATATCCCAAACAGAGGACATCATACAGGTGCTATACCAAACAGACCCGAGAGTAGAACCTCGGGGGTATATCATTTGTGGGGCGACTAACCGCTCAGATATCACTTCGGATAAATCTGGCTCCCGTCGGTTCGTCGCATTAACAGTTAATTGGTGCGTAGCATTGCCGTACGACTTAAAGCTTCAGATTTTGGCTGAAGCCCTAGAAACTGCGATCTTAAATGAAGGTGACCCGTTAGTATGGTGGCGGTCACGTATTACTATGGATGATATAGACCAAGTAATACGTGACGAAAATCCGCACATCGACTCCCCACAAGAATTGCTGAACCTAAAGTTTGCCAAACATGACGAACTTACTAGTACCATTACACAAATGATTGACAGCAACGTCTTTCCAACACTTAAAGACCTTGGACACCAATTTATTACCGCCAAGTTTATCACAGACAAAATGAATGACAACAGCCGCGAAATTACATCTGTGAACTTGGTGGCAAGGGTGCTACGTAGTTTGGCGACTTCACCGATGTTCCCTTATGCAATGCAGACCCAACGCAAGAGGCTGTCACAATTGAATATGTCAGAATGGCAAACGATGTCTATGTCAGGCGGTATCTCAAATCACGACTCAGCTTTGAACGGGTATGTGGTCAGCAAAAAAATCTTGAGAAAACATGTCTAGTATGTGGAAAATAAATGTCGAAATAGAGTAAAACTACGATATAATAAATTAACAGCAAAATTACTTGCTGTTATATTTGAAAGAACTTATGCCTAATAGACTGATCTCAGAGATCGCGCGTGACATTCGTAAAGCATGGCGTCTGCCTAACTTTGCAGCGCTCCCTTACTTAGACGCAATGCACCAGCTAGACAAAATCACGGACAAGTTCATGGCGGATGATGCCCGTAGTATTGTCCTGTACTTCCTTAGTAATGCAAATACCTTCCGCGGTCCTACTGCCAAAGCTCTGAAGGCCGAGCTGAAGGGCCTACTATGAAAGAAACTTGGAAAGACTATGTCCTTGCAATAGCAATTGGACTTGTGTTCGCAATCATACTTATTATGGAGCTATCATGACTACATTTACTGAAGAACAGCTTGACGACTATATGGCTTACGAAGAAATCCGCCTTTGGGGTGCGTATAATATGTTCAGTGCGGAGGCGCGCGAAGCAACTGGCTTAGACAAAGCCCGGTACAGCTTCGTTATGAAGAACTTTTCAGAGCTCAAAGAGGCTTGCGCATGATTACCGGGCTCAAGGGAAATCAGCTCCCTGAGTCCCATGCGGACTTCAAGTTGCTCATCAACAATCTTGGTGAGCGTTGGCTTAATTGCCTAAGCTGCCGCAGGTTGTTCACTGAAGAGAACACACGCAGTTCTATGGCTTGGCGCGAGACCCAAATTAGTGGGTTCTGCGAAAACTGTTTCGATGGATTATTCAAGGAGCTAGCATGACTACCTTCAAACCTATGCTTGCAGCTACAGTTACGGACCGAGCTAAACTACGGTTCCCCTACCTTGCCTCTCCAAAGCTCGACGGTATTCGTTGCCTCATCCGCAATGGGGAAGTGCTTAGCCGCAGTCTCAAACCAATACGCAACAGGTTTATCGTGGAACGACTGCAGAGCTTACCTGATCTAGACGGGGAGCTGATAGTAGGCAGTTCGTACGGTGGAGACGTCTTCAATAGAACAACTAGAGGGGTTATGACCGAGGGAGGTAGCCCGGACTTTACGTACCACGTCTTTGATACTTTGGCCGACTTAAGTTTCCCCTTCCATGAGCGGCTAGACCGAGTGTACACTCATGACGTTTACTCATACATAAGCCCAGTCCCACATGTGCTAGTCCAAACTCTAAATGATTTGGGCAAGTACGAAGAGGAGATGCTTAAGTTAGGTTATGAGGGGGTGATGCTGAGACATCCTGATGCTCAGTATAAGTGTGGACGTGCAACAGCGACTGAGAACTCCCTATGGAAGGTGAAACAGTTCACTGATGGGGAGCTTCTCGTATCTAGCGTTCTTGAAGGGGTGGTCAACAATAACGTGGCTACTCGAGATGCTTTAGGCCGAACTGTCCGTTCTACCCACCAAGAAAACATGGCCCCAAGTGGCAAAGTAGGGACGATTATAGGAACAGACATTAAAACAGGGCAACGTTTAGAAGTTAGTCCGGGGCGAATGACCCATGTAGAACGCGAACATTATTGGACGTACCCAGGGTTTATTGTGGGACGCCTAGTAAAATACAAAGCATTTGATTATGGAAGTATAGACGCACCACGGTTTGCCACGTTCCAAGCTTTTAGAGATCCGTCCGACATGTGAGAAATAAATATCTCCAAAGTACGAAAATCGCGTTATAATAAATACTACAGCAAAATTACTTGCTGCTCAATCTGAAAGAACTTATGACTAGAATCAATCTTGTGCCACCAGCGGAACTCATGGACCAGCACCTATTCGCAGAGTACCGCGAAATCCGACGCGTGCCCAGCGCGCTAGCCAAAAGCTTGCAAAGCAAGACGCCTGCTCAAGTTCAAAACAAAATACCCAAAGTGTTCTGTCTTGGCACTGGGCATGTGTACTTTTTTTATAACAAGCTCCCGTACTTAGCAGACCGTTACCAAGCGCTTTGCTATGAGCTTACCACGCGCGGTTTTAACTTTGATCGCACTGCAAGCTTTGATAAAAACAACATCACCCCGTCAGTTGCTACTTGGCAAATCCCGTTTGTCCCCACTAGTACAGACTACGCCGTTATCCGTGCGCGCTTGCTTGAGCGTATTGCCAAGCAGCCCACGTGGTATAAACACACGGGGCAAATAAGCTTCTCCAAGCAGTAAAATCTGCAGTATAATTAATATAGCAGCAAAATTACTTACTGCTTAACTTGAAAGAACTTATGTCTGAAACAACCCTAGGCCAAGCAATTGACAATCTCTACCAAGCACGCGCAGCACGCCTTGTCAAAGCTAAAGAAGTGAAAGATCTTCAAATCCTTGAAGCCGATGCTAAATCCAAAGTACTTGAGCTGTTACAAGCTTCCGGGCTTGCCAAAGCTTCGGGCATGTTGGCTACTGCTGGAATTACAACCGAAGACATCCCATTCATTAAGGACTGGGACGAAGTCTATGAGTTCATTAAAATCAATGATAGGTTCGACTTGCTGCAACGCCGTATTGGTGTTGTAGCATGGCGCGATCTTTTCAAAGACGGGATCCTCGTCCCGGGAACTGAGGCGGCAATCGATACAGACCTTTCATTAACCAAATCAAGTAGGAATTAATTATGTCTAAAACCAAAGATCAAACACCTGAGACCGTAGAAGCACCGCAGACTACAGCCCTTGCAAGCATTCAAGAGCAAATTGCTCAGCAGTTAGCCCGTCAAAATGAAGCAGCCCAAAGCTTGCGTTCAGGTGGTAGCTATATTGGGTTCAAAAATGCGCAACTTAAAGTAGACGGGATTTCCATTCCAGCTAATCAACTTGATGTCCGTGTGCTTGCAGTTCTAAGTGAGCGCTCATGGTACTCAAAAGACTTTGATGCTGATGTAGTACAAATTCCAGACTGTTATGCGCTTGATGATACAAAGCCTCACGAGCATTCTGCAAGTCCGCAAGCTGCAACCTGCGCAGAATGCTTGCATAATAAATGGGGTTCCGCAACACGAGGCAAAGGCAAAGCTTGCCGGGAGTCTGCTCGTGTTATCGTCGTCCCTGCTAACGTACCACTCGCATCTGCCCAGATGTACACAGCCAAAGTACCTGTAACTTCATTGTCTACTGTGACAAGTTTTACTAGCCGTTGTGGCCAAGCTAACAAGCTGATGGGGGAATTTGTGACTAAATTAAGCGTGGTCGAAGACAACAAGTCCTTCTTCAAAGTGCACCTTACCCCGATTGAAGTCACACAGGAAATGGACATGCCTGCTCTGCTCAAAGCTCAAAATGCTGCGTACGATCTTGCGATGACCCCATATCCTGTCATCGAGTAACGAGGCTCCCTTCCCGGCCTACTTCGCAGTTGCCGCCGGGTTTTGCTCTGCGTTTAGGCGCAGGGCTTTTTTCTTTTGAAAGAGCCTATGCTAGTAGCAATTGACTTTGAAACTCAAGGCATTGAAGATCGTCCAAAATATCCACCAACGCCTGTTGGGGTAGCTATTTACGAGGAGGGTTGTACCCCGCAGTATTTTGCTTGGGGCCACCCAACACAAAACAACTGCACCCAAGCAACTGCAGTCAAGACTCTTCAAAAAGTACTCGACAATCCTGACAACGAGTTAGTCTTCCATAATGCACCCTTTGATTGTGCAATTATAGAGGAGCGTCTTGGGCTCAAAGTTCCTTGGAACCAAGTCCATGATACAATGATCTTAGCCTTTTTACAGGATCCCTTTGGCGAGCTTGCATTAAAACCCCTTGCAACTCAGTGGCTTCAGATGCCACCCGACGAGCAAGATGCCGTTAAAGACTGGCTAATTAAGCACGCAGTATGCCGTGATACTAAGGGTTGGGGCGCACACATTTGTATGGCTCCGGGTAAACTAGTTGGTACGTATGCAATAGGCGATGTGGTTCGTACCCTGCAGCTATTCAAGCTACTGTATGAACATGCCACCAATACAGATATGCTTCCTGCCTATCAGCGTGAGTTAGCTCTTATGCCACACATACTAAAGATGGAACGGCGTGGCCTAAAGCTTGATGGAGCGCTGCTTAGCAAAGATGTGGACTATTACTTTGCCGCGCTAGACGAGCTAGACGAAACTATTTGCGCAATGCTTGGTGCTACCGTTGATATAGACAGCGGGGCTCAACTAGCAGATGCAATCGAAGCCGCGGGGATGTCCAAAGGATTCGCTACAACCCCCACCGGCTTGCGTAGTACGGCTAAGGAGAGCTTGATCAGTGCAATCAATAATCCCACGCTGCTTGGCCACTTGCTTGTACGTGGCTCTGTCGCCACATGCCTGCGCACTTTCATGGCATCATGGCTTGACCAGTATAACAAACACAGTCGGCTATATGTCAAGTGGAACCTTGTGCGTAACTACTCAGACACGGGTGCACGTACTGGGAGAATCAGTAGTAGTCCGAATCTTCAAAACATACCCGTTGAATGGGAGGGATTGAAAGCACAGCTCGACAAAATTGGGTACGTACTGCCATTTCCTTTGCCACAAGTCCGTAAGTATATTGTCCCAGATAAAGGCAAAGTGTTCCTTGACCGTGACTATTCGGCTCAAGAGCTTCGGCTGCTTACGCACTTCGCCCCCGGCAAACTACTTAAAGAACTTGAAGCGGATCCTACTGCAGACATCCATCAGATTGCTGCCAAGATAGCTAGGATCTCACGCAAGGAAGCTAAGACATTGGCTTTTGCGGTGCTCTATGGTGCAGGGGTTGGCAAGATTGCCGAATCGCTCCACATGACTGTGACCGAAGCAACTCGTGTGAAGGAGCAGTATCTCAAAGCACTTCCTGAAATTAGAGAGCTTACTAGGTCCGTGCAAGCTGCAGGTAAGAACAGAAGTTTCATTACAACCCTTGGCGGGCGGCAGTACTATGCGCAAAAACCGGCTGTTGTCAAAGGTATATGGAAGAGTTTTGAATACAAGCTTACCAACTATCTTATACAGGGATCTGCTGCGGATGCAACCAAGCAAGCTATGCTGGACTACTGCCAAAATACGACGCACGGCGAATTAGTGCTAAGTGTACACGACGAACTTGTAATTCAGGTCGATACGGAGCATTCTGAAGCCGAAAGTGAGCTGCTTGAAGCCGCTATGAATGGCTCTTTTCAGGACGTGCTCCGCTACAAGGTAATATCAACCGGGTCGCAAGGCCTCAACTTTTCAGAGGCATCAGCATGACTAAATTCGACGCACCATGGGGCTACAGCAAACTCGAAACTATGGAGAAGTGCCCACAAAAGTTTAAGTACCAATTCATTGATAAGCTGCCACAGCCAGGGTCTGCGGCTATGGAGCGAGGCTCAAAGATGCACGAGTCTATTGAGTCGTATCTCAATGGCTGGGTACCTACGTTACTCCCCGCTTGCGAAAGCTTCAAGCAAGCTATTGATGACTTAAAGACTGAGAACTTTGTAGCTGAGCAAGCTATAGGTTTGAACAAGTCTTGGGAAAAGCTACCGAATTGGTTTCACCCTGATACGTGGATCCGCGCCAAAGCTGATGCTATGTATATTGCAGGCAGCGTGCTCACAGTTATAGACTTCAAGTCCGGGAAGTACCGCGTCCCTTCTACGGACCAAGTCGAGCTATACGCAATTGTGGGCGGGGCGATGTACCCTGAGGTTGTGAAAGTGGTATCCGAATACTGGTATCTCGACACTGGCGAAGTGTACTCACGTGAATACACTCAAGACGAACTCAAAGCGCTTCGCATTAAGTTTGAAAAGCGAGTTGCTCCAATGTACGTTAACACTAACTGGGTTCCTACACCATCAAGTGAATGCAGGTGGTGTCCGTATTCTAAAACTAAGTTTGGCCCATGCATCTATTAGAATCACAGCTTGAAAGAGCATGCGTTAAAATAGCAAAGGAACACAAGTGCATACTGCTAAAGATACAAGGGGCAAAGGGCTACCCCGACAGGCTTCTTTTGACTCCGAATGGACACCTGTTATTTGTGGAGCTCAAACGCCCGGGCCAATCATTGCGCCCCCTCCAGAAGCACATTTTACAGGACTTGGTGTTGAGGGGTTTTCCAGCGGAGGAGGTGGACTCGGTGGAGCTGTTCAGCTCATGCTTGACGGATTTGCTTCGCCGGCCTGGAAGCCACATGGGTACCAAACCCGGGGCATTGACTGGTTAACACATAGAATCTCAGCTGCGTTGTTCCTGGCACCCGGCATGGGAAAGACAAGCATTGCGCTTGCTGCCTTCAATGTTTTGAAGTCCGAGGGACTGGCCAAGCGTGTGCTCGTTTTGGCACCCTTGACTGTCTGCATCACGACTTGGGATACAGAGCCTAAGAAGTGGAAGCAGTTCCAAGAGCTGAAAATCGGGCTAGCCCATGGTCCAGATAGGCATCTAGTTTTGAATGATTCATACTACGACATTGTGGTTATGAACTACGATGGACTACCTTGGGCCGTACCATTGCTAGCTAAAGGTCACGGGTTTGATATACTAGTATGCGACGAGTTGACAAAGTTCAAACACGCAAACTCTAAACGGTTCAAACTCATTAAGCCCTTATTGCCCACATTTAAGTTCAAATGGGGCTTGACAGCTAGTCCGACAGCTAACGGACTTATAGACTTGTTTGGGCAGGTCTACGCACTTGATTGTGGTGAGCGGTTGGGGCGGTATATTACGCATTTCCGTGCCAAGTATTTTCACCAAGAACCTTGGGACCAGTACCGCTATTATATCACCCCAGAAAAGTCCGCGCAGTTGACTGACAAGCTCGCAGACCTTGCTATGTATATGGACCCAAAAGATCACCTTGTGCTGCCGGGTTTGTTTGATGTCATTCGCCCCGTAAAACTCAAAAGTCTAGCCCAGTACAAGTTTCTGCAGGCTGAGTACATTCTCAAACTACAGGACGTCACCATTACCGCAGCAAATGCAGGAGTACTCACAAGTAAGCTTCGGCAGTTTACTGGTGGGGCTTTGTACACCGAAGGCACTACTTGGGAAGTCTTGCATAATGACAAGATCGAAGAGCTTCAGGAGTTGGTCGAAGAACTTAATGGAGAACCCTTAATTGTAGCATACGAATTCAACCATGAAGCAGAGCGCCTCTTAAAGGTCTTCCCCCAAGCACGCGCAATTCGTGGGGGTCTTAGTACTAAGGAAACCCAAAGCATTGTAGCTGCATGGAACGCAAAAGAACTTCCTGTATTGCTAGTCCAGCCGCAAGCTGGGGCACACGGGATTAACTTACAAGCAGGCGGGTGCGCGATCTGCTGGTTTAGCTTAACCTATAATCTTGAGAACTATATGCAGCTGATTGCCCGTATCTACAGGCAGGGTCAAAAGGAAATAGTTAGGAATTACCTGCTTGTTGCCCAAGGTACTATAGACGAGGCTCTAGTTAAAGTCCTAGCTTCTAAAACAAAGACGCAGGACGCTGTATTCGCAGCACTCAAAGAACATGCCCTACATGTGAGAAATAGTTCGTAAAAGTGGCACAAACTGCGATATAATAAATTAACAGCAAAATTATTTGTTGTTACCAACTTGAAAGTTTCTATGTCCAAGCAAACTATGTCTGAGATTATTGCCGCCTATAACGTCCTTGCTGTAGAGCAGGACCGCGATGAGGTCAGTAGTTTCAAAAACCTCGCAGCTGCTCGTGCAGCCCTGAAATCTCTTGAAAGCAAAACTATGAATACCGAAACCAACGAAACCAACGAGACTGACGCCTTTGATCCTGATGTGGGTGTTAGTACCACACGTGGTCCTAAGTACAATAGCTCCGGCAAGCGTGGCCCAACCCAGGGCATTGGCGCATTCTGCAAAGGCATGATCGCCGATGGCAGCACCAATGTTGAAATTCTGGCAGCTGTTGCCGAGCAGTTCCCTACGGCAAAGACCACAGCTAATTGCGTGGCCTATTACCGTGCCAAAATGAAGTTGGCTGCTAAGCCTGAAGTTGCAAAAGAAGAAGAAGAAGAAGAGACTGTGTAAGCTACAAACTTGCGTGCAACAACAATAGAGGAGCTTATAGGCTCCTCTATTACTTTGGAGAACCAAAAATGGATAGAGCACAGTTCCTTAGTCTGATCGAACCAGCAATTAAGCTAGTAGACCGTAAAGGTGAAGACTACAACAATGTTATTACTTTGGAGGAGTACTTCCCCTTCAAAGACCAGAGCTACATTCAAATGCTGCACATGAAGGTGCTACGTATGCGCTCTGTCGTGGGCAAAAGCACCCCTGCAAATTTTGATTCACTTATAGATTCTGCATATGACCTCATCAACTACACGGTGTTTTATCTTGATTACCTTATAAAGCAGGAAGCCAAAGCTAGGGAAGCACAAAATGAGCTCTTTTGAAATTGACTATATTCGTCTAGTTTCTGATGTCATTGCACGTGGGGAAGAGCGGTCTAGTCGCGCAGGACCTACATGCAGTGTCTTTGGTACAATGCTCCAGATTGACTGCTTAGAGCACGGCCAGTTTCCTATGCTTACCCAACGGAAAGTCCATACAGCGGGTGTACTTGGCGAACTTGCTGCATTTTTAGAAGGCGCTATAAGTTTGGCTGCTTTCAAGTTTTATGGTTGCAACTACTGGGATGCAAATGCGGCTACTTGGGCACCTAATAAAAACGTTCCACAAGACGCGCAGTCTGTAGGGAAGATCTATGGGTATCAGTGGCGTAAGTGGGATGACAGCTATGACCAAATGTGGAAGTTGGTTACTAGTTTGCGTAACGATCCACAAAGTCGTAGACACTTACTTACAACTTATAATCCTGCGCAGCTAGACGAAATGTGCTTACCACCTTGTCACTTGCTTGCCCAATATAATGTGCGTAATACCAAGCAGCTCGATTGTATTGTCTATATGCGGTCCGTGGATTTGTGCCTAGGGCTTCCAAGTGACATAATCTTGTATGCGGCCCTACTTCTAATTTTATGTGAAGAAACGGGTTATGCTCCCGGCAAGCTCACCTTCATGCTGGGGGACACACACGTCTATAAGAACCACATTGAGCAGTTCAAAGTACATGCTAGCCGCGAACTGCATGAATTACCGACGTATAAGCTCGCTACATGCTCCGTAGACAGCTTTATACCGAGCGACTTGCAAATACTTAATTATCAACATTCTGGAGTACTTAATTATGAGCTTAATGTCTAATATGCTGCATGATGTAGCTGACTTCCATGAGCTAATTCTTGAAGACCATGCTGCGCATGCCCCTTCGCTCATTTCAATGGAGTACTGCGTAGAACGAGCACGCTTTCTTACAGAGGAGCTAGACGAGTTCGTAGTTGGGGCTAATGAAGGTAGCATAGTTAAAGTCGCAGATGCCCTTGCGGATATTATCTACGTAGCTCTTGGCACAGCCTATAAAATGGGCTTGCCGTTTGACGAGATTTGGCGGGCAGTGCAAAGTGCCAACATGCAGAAGAAACGTGGTATTACAAAACGAGGCAACAAAGTTGATGCTATAAAACCAGAGGGTTGGGTTGGTCCTGAGGCAGCTATTGCTCGTGCAATTCAACGGAGTCTAACATGAGACCAAGTATTGATGAGATTATGATCGATGTGGCTAGGTGCCTAGCACTTCGTGCTACGTGTGCCAAACTTGCTGTTGGGTGTGTACTGACCGACAAGCATGGTCGTATCGTAGGTAGCGGCTATAACGGTGTACCTAGGGGCCTAACGCATTGTATAGACGCCCCATGTGCTGGTTACTGGGCTCCAAAAGGTGCAGATCTTTGCCAAGCAGTTCACGCTGAACAGAATGCACTTCTGACGTGTCGCGATCCTGAGCAAGTTATCACTTGCTATACAACTCATGCCCCCTGCTTAAGATGCACCAAAATGCTTCTAAATACAAACTGTAAGGCCATTATTTACCGCGATAATGACTTCGAAACGGCTGCAAAAGCACTTTGGGTAAGCGCAGAACGTTCTTGGCTTCAAATTAAGTGCTAAACTGGTAGACCACGGCCGATTTCGTAAAATTTCGCGGCCGTACGTACACGACGATTCGGTGTGGTCTACCAGTAATAAACACAAAAGGTTTCAATAGGTAAACTATACAGAAGAAATCGATATGGACAAAACTAGCATTGTATTGCGTTCTATCCGCGAATGGCATGGCGATCATTCCGAAGCAAAAAGCTTGCTTGCTTGTGTAGCAAGTGTTATTAAGCATGGTGAAAACACTTTGGGCAAATCTTGTAGAGCTGAGATTGCTGAGCTACTTGCTCAATGTTTTCGAGCTGTCGAACAAGATCAAATCGAGCAGAGGTAGGGTACATTATGTCAATACTACAAGACCTGAAGAAGTTCTACTGGAATCCATTCAAACGGGAGACGCTGGAGGAAGTAATAGCGGGGAATATGGAAGAGGCCACCATTGAAGTGTCCCAGTGCGACCACGCGATCTACCTCACGCAGTTCACCCGGCACATGGCGCTGGCTAAGATTGCAGCGATGGAAGTTTGGAATCACCGAGGAGATGCAAAATGAAACCCACAGCCCAAGAGGTGGATGAAGAGTGGAGCACTTGCGAAGAAGACCGAGCCGAGCGGCGCTACGAAGGCAAGTTGTCCCGACACCCTGACTGCCGCGACCCGGAGCATCCGGGGTGTGAAGATTGCAGAGAAAAAGAAGAAGCATGACCACCAAACCATCCCACTGGTGTGATGCAGGTCGGCAACCTTGCCCAACTCCACATTTGTGCAACGGAGGGAGTTGCTACTTCAACGAGGCCACGCTTGAGCCGCGAGTACCGCAGGAGCCGTTCGACAGGACACGCGAAACCCCAGACTGGGCGAATGAGCCCCCAGAGTTTCGCTGGTCGCTGGTGGCGTGGGCACTGCTGCTTGTAGCCGGCGCGTTTGGGATTGTTGGGCTGGTGCTATGAACATCTATCAATTTGCCCTATTCGCCATACCGCTCCTGCTGCTCAACCTAAACCTCGTCCGTCAAGCACAGGCTCCCGGTAGGAATGTTTTCC
>Ga0209702_10006804_pt1 | contig 14407 bp, 9 predicted proteins | sample FRY01_FD_187210 | JGI IMG/M metagenome (GOLD analysis project Ga0209702, IMG submission 187210) | Freshwater microbial communities from Lake Fryxell liftoff mats and glacier meltwater in Antarctica - FRY-01 (SPAdes) (version 2) | ecosystem: Environmental > Aquatic > Freshwater > Ice > Glacier... | reverse complement strand
TTTCTGACTTTTTAAGTGAGCCCTATTTAACACTTGTTTCATGAATACAATTCACATAGAATACTTAGAAAACATCGCCATTCTTCAACTTAATCGCGGCAAAGCGAATGCAATAAATGCAGAGATGGTCAATGAGCTTTTGGATGCACTCATAACCCTTAAAACGAACGATAAAGTTAAAGGCGTAGTTCTAACTGGGCATGGAGAATTCTTTTCGGCTGGCTTAGATGTGATTGAATTATACAGTTATGACGAACATGAAATAGCTGAATTCTGGAAAGTATTTGATCGTTTAAGCAGAAGGATTGTCATGTTTCCAAAGCCAATTGTGGCAGCAATTACGGGCCATTCGCCTGCTGGAGGTTGTGTATTGGCCATTGGTTGCGATTATCGAGTGATGGCAGAAGGTAACTATCGAATAGGATTAAACGAGGTAGCTGTAGGAATCGTTGTTCCAGAACCAATTTTTCATATGTACAGCTTTCTTGTTGGACGAGGAAAGGCGCATCAATACTTATTGGAAGGTAAATTACATCTGCCTGAAGAGGCTCTTGCCTGCAATTTGGTGAATGAAATAGCTCCCTTAAACGAAGTGTTAAATCGTGCAATAGCTCAACTAAAAGTGTTCATGCAATATAACTCAGCAGTTTGGACCAAAAGCAAAATGAATTTCCGGAGTCCGCTTATACCAGAGTTAGCGGTAATGCTTAATAATCATTGTACTATGAAATTACATCTCATTTTATTTTGCTTGGTTTCTAATTGTTTGTGCGGACAATCATTTTGTGATCCTTTTTATGTCGTCGGACTTTCAAATAAAGGCAGAATTTGGGAAGCGGTTTTTACTGATTGTGTAGATTTACGTGAATCGATTATAAGAGAAGATGAAAATCCTCAACTTAGGGCTTTGAGTATAAAAACGAAACGAATAAGGAGCATAAGTGCAAAACACTCAGAAGATTCTATTGCAAAGATTGAATACTTTGATAATAATGGCTACTTATTCTTTAATAACGCTAAAAATGACACAGCCAACGGTACGTTTATACTGAATGAATTTTCACAAAATAAATTATTAATTAAAGCAACATACAAATATAAAAGTTCCTTTAGCGGACTCGGCAACGGATATAATTTCCGGCATGAATATAATGAGAAATTTTTCTACGATAAACATGATCGGTTATATAAGAAAAAGGAAACAACACTCAGTGCAGTAAAAAATTCAACAACGATGACATATCAAAAGGGACGCAAGTTTTATAAACGTCCTCGAAAACGTGTCTTTGTTGAAACGACAAAGTACAACAAGTGTAATAATATCGTTATGCACAAGACAAACCAAAATAGCAAAGATATATTCTTGTATAATTTATCAAATCATTTGATTGTTGCTATTGACAAGTCGCGACATTTAATGAACGCAGAAACGAAATCATTTACCTACAACGAAAATGGGTTGCTAATTAAAATATTTGTTACCTATAAAAGCAAATCTTTTAAAAGCCATTATATTAATTTACTTTATAACAAAGATGATCAAATAATTGAATATGAAGTGATTTATGAAAACAGACCAGATTTTCAGCGTATTAACTATTTTTATGAAGGTGGTCGGTTAATATCAATAAAAAACACGAATGGGATTTACACTCAACAACGTAAATTCTACTATGATGACGTGGGTCTAATAACACGCATCGACTTTCTTGGCAACGGAAGAATACCAAAATATCTTGACTATAAATATGAATTTTGGGAATGAATTAATGTATATTATACACAAGCACAACCGCTAACAGCGGCTAGCCAAAATTTGGGCATCTTGGAAGGTTAATCATTTGGGTTTCTTTGTAACTTCGTCTTTGGCTGAAAGATTTCGGTTCCTAATCCCAAACTTCGGCTAGCCGCGAAACGATAAATGCTGATTTTAAAACTGCCTTCGAGCCAACCTTGAAACAATGGTGGTCGCCAGAAACGAGAGCAAACTTAAAGGCAATTATTGCTTCACTCAAGAAGAAAGGTTAGCGTTCAAATACGTACACATCAAATATAAGATCTATATGCTGGCGCGATTTAAGTTTAAAATCGTGTTCCAGTGCTTGCAATATTGAATTATTAGGCAATGTAAATTTCGAATCGGCATCTAAAAAGATAATTCGATTGGAAAATGATTTTATTGAATCTGGCAGTTGATCTATATGATCTACTGGATAAATTGCTCGATTTTCCAGAGCATTTCGATAATTATTCGGCGATTTAAAAATGTCTCTGTTTGCATGATAGATATAAGCTAAATCGAATGAAGCTGGACAAATAACAAGAGCTGTTTTAGGTGTATTCTGTGAATTTATATAACCGACTACTTGTTTCATTTCTCGATGATTCTCGGGATTCATGGAATAACCAGGTAGCATTGCAACTATTAACAATAAAACAGCTGCAAAACGCAACCAACTTAGTGTAATTAAAGTGTCTATAAAAAATACCATAGCAACAAACAAGGGAACCGAACAGAAGAATAAATATCTAGGGATAAATACAGACTGAAATAACATCGATTGTAAAAACAATCCCACATAAATAATCAAAAACCAAAAGGTAGTAATAAGTAAATCTTTAGAAATGATTTTATCGCGATTAATATTCTTGATTCCAAAAGCTATTCCTGTAACAGTAATAAGTATAAAGGCGAGCGATCCTGATGCTCCATTTAGCATGATATTTATATTTCCATAAAGCTGTGAGACTTTAGCAACTGGAACCCATGTATCAACCCCTTGCATATGATTAATTCGAGCAATTGCCGCCAATACAAGGGGCGAGAATCCAAGCAGGAATAAAACAATCGCAGGAATACTTTTTCTAAATGCAGCAATCGAACGACTGAAGATCAGCCAAGTAATTACTTGGGCAATAAATATCCAAATGCTTAAATAATGTGTATAAATTAAAAGAATATTTACAATTGATAATTCAATATAGAAAAGACTGTTAGTTGGATTATCGATGATTTTGTAAATCCCTCGTAATGCTAAAACAGTTAATAAAAATAACAACGAATAAGCCCGTGCTTCCTGACTATAGAAAATATTCTCCGTGCTGAGAGTCAATAAAACACCCATAAATATTGCTGCAAATAGACTTCGCCGCTTTGCTACAAATTCAATTAATAAACTTATTCCCGCTAATGTAAATAGCAGAGAAGGCAAACGCGCCCAAAAGGCATCTAATCCAAATAAATTCACCCAAAAATGAGTGATAATAAAGTGTAATGGTGGATTATTTTCGAAGGCCGCTAATTTCCAAATATCGATCAATGATTGTTGCGACCAAAAAAGTGTAAATGGTTCATCTAAGGCAATATCCTGCGAAGCAAGAAAACCAATCCTTACAGCTAGATTCACTATCATAAACGACAGTGCAATAAAGAAAGGCGATTTGAACTTCATTCTGCTTAACCCGAAAAATAGAATATTATTGAATTTCAAAGTAAGCCAAAATCAATCGTTCCAAGCTCTTAATTCTGAAGTAAATTCATAACCTAATTTAAGTCTAACTTTCGTCAGGGCTTCATCATATAAGCCGCTGTAATCTGCCTGAATATCTTCATGCAATTTTACAATATTATCAGACGTTTTCTTCAAACAACGAACAACAATTCGCGCCAAAGCGGCATTTCGATATTCAAATCGATACGTATCTATATATTCATTCACTAAAGCTAAAAGCAATTCACTTTCGCCAGCCCTATCAGCAGTAAAACGAATGTATTTGGCAATTATACGCATCGACTTTCGAAGTCGTTTAGCCAAGATATAGGCATTCACAAATGGCTGATGAAATGCCTCTAAAATATCAGTCTTTAACAATTCGGCGTATGCCAGAGAATCGTTGCTATAAAACAATAAATAATGCAGTAACTCCTTGTTTTCAACTTTTAATTTTGCCAATCTAATACAAAGCTTAACCACTTGCGGCAAAGGCATCCCATCTAGCTCGCGCTTTAATTCATTTAACTTCAGGCTCATCGTCGTTGGATTCGTGTAATTCTGACTTTCGCATTCTCCCAGACTTTTTCAAAGCTCCACGAACTATCCACTCAATTTGCCCATTTGTGCTGCGGAATTCGTCTGCAGCCCATTTCTCGACATCTTTTAATGTTTGCTCATCGAGTCGTAAAACAAATGGCTTTTTCTTACTCATTTGGTTGTTGATTAATCCCCTTAATTCCCTTCGATGCTAATTGCATCAGCACCTGCTTCAATTGTTCGGGATTGTGTGTCTCAATAAAAATTCTTTTTGTATCGCTAAATATAATTTGCAAACCCATGTTTCCAGATACATTAATTGCTCGGTTTTTCTTGGTTCCTTTAATTCCCCATCCTCCGAATTCCTTCAAGGGATCACTTTTTCGCACCCAAGCGAATTCGACTAAATCCCAATTAATTCTTTTGGCTTTTAGCATGAATGGAAACCATTGATATCCAATGCCAATTAAATCTACATTCACTTTCAATTTTGCTGTTAAGAATAACAATAGGAGCAATCCTTCCGCCATAACAACACTGAAAACGATAAATACTGAAGCGCTATTTTCGAAATCAGCTATCAAAGAAACTCCAGCTACAGCAAAGCTCATGAGCATGGAGATCAATAAGAGAGCTCCAACCCATGTTCTGCGAATTTTTATTTCTTCTTCAAACAAATTCATTCAATCAATTATTTAAGCTTCCTGCATTTATTACCGGAGAGGCTGATTTATCGGAACAAAGAACCACCATAAGATTAGTTACCATAGCTGCTTTGCGCTCATCGTCTAAAACAATAATTTTCTTAGCGGACAATTCCGCCAAGGCCATTTCTACCATTCCAACAGCCCCTTCAACAATCTTAATACGCGCTGCAACTATTGCTGTGGCTTGCTGGCGTTGAAGCATTGCTCCAGCTATTTCAGAAGAATAAGCCAAATTGGAAATACGCGCTTCAATCACATTAATTCCTGCAATAGCTAAACGTTCACGCAATTCTTCTTCAAGTTGATGATTAATTTCATCTCCACCTGAACGCAATGACATCTCTGTCGAATCATCGTCGAAACTATCATAAGGATACAATCCAGCAAGCTTACGAATTGCTGACTCACTCTGGATTTTTACGAATAATTCATAATGATCAACCTCAAAAGCTGCTTTAAAAGTTTCTTCAACTTTCCAAACCAAAACAATACCTATCATTATAGGATTACCAAGTTTATCGTTCACTTTTATTGGCTGACTTTCAATATTTCTCGCACGAAGTGAAAATTTCTTCCTCACATAAAATGGATTCACCCAGAAAAAACCATTAGTTCGTATCGTCCCAATGTAGGAACCGAAAAGCACGCAAACGATAGATTCATTGGGATTGACAATCGTTAATCCTATCAAGAGAACAAATGCTATCAATAGAAGTGGAATTCCTATAACTAGCAATTCTTGGGTTAATAATACTAAGCCTCCAACTATCATTAGTAAGATTAGCGCTGTCATGATGAGACCTGAAATTGGGTTGAGTGATTTTTCGTTCATTTGATATTAGTTTGATATCACAAATATATCATATTAAATCTCAAACTTCCAAGCAAAATCGTCACCAAGCAATACGATTATCCTGAATAGCTTGAAAAATCTGAATTCTCGTATCTTCGCTGACTTAATCCAAGGAGAATGTTTTCAAAAAAGCTCGAAAACCAGTTAAATCAGCAAGTCGTACTAGAATCTGCAGCTTCTGCTTTGTATTTGTCAATTGCATCATGGTGTGAAAAGAAGCGCTTAATTGGAGCCGCATCGTTTTATTATGCTCAATCAGACGAAGAGCGTGCACATATGTTGAAGGTATTTAAATATATCAACGAAATGGGCGGACATGCAGTAGTTGCGGAGGTTGGCAAAGTAGATGTGGAATTCAAAGACATCAAAAGTGTGGTTGAACGCTCATTAGCGAGCGAGAAAAAAGTAACAGCTTCTGTTCATCAGCTTTGCGAATTGGCGAGAGAAGAAAAAGATTTTGGCACTTTGAATTTCCTACAATTCTATGTAGATGAGCAGCGAGAGGAAGAAGTGCTTTTTGGGAATATATTAGATAGAATCGAATTAATTGGCTTGGAAGGACAAGGACTTTATTACATTGATAAAGAACTAGAAACTTTAGCACAGAAAAAAATTAAAGCAGAAGCGAGAGTAAAAGCTGGTACATAAATCAACAACTTTCGACTTTACGTGTTGAACATTAAAAAGATTCCATGTTTCTGAAGAAAATACTTTACTACTTAGATATTCGCACGTTATTTAAAAGCGAGCCTGCAAAGAAAAACACCAGTGTAAAATTCATGAATGGCATGAATCGCATTAGCATTTTCATGTTTCTTTTTGCCCTTACAGTTATGTTGATTAGATACTTAAAGAGGTGATTATTTTAAAATTTTCCTCTGAGCCATTGTCCCGTCAGTGAATTCAATCTTTATAAAGTAAATTCCAGATGCAAATTCGGTTGTTTGAATAACGATTGAATTTGATTCTGCTTTTTTGGTTTGAATTAACCTTCCACTTACATCAATTATATTCACTGAACTAATTAATTTACTCAAGTTAGTTTCGATATGAATAATATCATCAAATGGATTTGGGTAAATTTTAATTTCAGAATTATTTAATTCGGTAATTGAATTAATTCTATCAATATTAATAACAGTATCAATTCCGCATCCAGCAGCATCAAGCAGTGTTAGTTGATATCCGCCTGGCGCTAATGATGTAAGTGTTAAATCATTAATTCCGGGAAACTGTGTCCACAATGTTGTATAAGGGGCTATTCCTCCTTGAGGAGTTATAAAAATAAATCCATTATCATTTAGTTGATCTGCATTGCCTTTATTGATAATTAAATTTGGAGCATTATTAATTGAAACTGAACTGCTAAAATCATCTTCTCCAGTTGCATTTTGAATACTCAAACTAGCAACAAAAGCTCCCGCTTGATTATAAGTTACAGTAACAATCGAATCAATGGATGTAGATGGAATTCCGCCAGTAAAATTCCAAATTCTAGTAATTGCTGGAGGGTCCGAAATATCGGTGTATGTAATCATTTCACCTTTACAAACGGAAGATGATGAGCGCGAATAAAATGCAAAATCGGTCTCACTGCAATTAGGCGGCATTAAATAATCTTCCACCCCATCGAATGCATCCTCAGAATCACCTTGTTCGGCCAGAACACCTAATCCGCGCTTAGCAAAAGCATTCCATATAAGACAACGATTCTCTCCATTATTATTTAATTCATCAGCCAATAAAATTGCATCTCTACCATCTACAAATCCTGGTGCACAGGGCTGAAATCGCATTCCATCCATCACTAATTGAAATGCGATATTATTACCACCTGTTCCATTAATTATATCAGAATCAAAACCATAGATATCAATTAAATCCCAAGTCATATCCCAAAGCATTGAGCACCAAACAGAGCCTAAACCATGAGGAATACTTAATTCTGTTATATAATTATAAGTTACAGGATTTATTGTCATATCACGAGAATATGGATATGGTCTAATACCAGGACCTAACAATGAATTTCCGCGAACGTAATTCCCAATTCCTCTCGCCTCATTCGCAAAGTTTGAAGAAGTCATCGTCATAATTAATGCAATATAATCGCTCCAGCCCTCACCCATTTGTTCTTCGTTAAATAAACAATCTATATTCAAGGGGCCGCCTGTTAATCGATTAGAAACACCATGGCCGTATTCATGAGCAATAATTCCATTATCAAAACTTGAATCAAAATAAGGACTTAGGTTGTCAATTGAAATCCGAACATTTACTTGACCTTGAGTTAAGGCATCCTTGAATATTTGTCCATCTTCCATTGAAATCATAATAGCTGGGATTGTGATAGAAGGATCACTTCCTCCCATACTAAATGGAACTTCAGAAGTATTATTAATTACAATAACTCCAATTGCTCCTGAAAGCTCTGCATTCGAGACCTTGGTTACGAAGTTGCAATCTCCACGATCAATTAATACTATTTTATTAAATACATCATTAATCGGAGAATTGCATCCTAAAGTTGGTGTAGCTGAACCATCATTAAACAGAACCAAAGGCGCTATAATTGGAGCACTCGTCGTATTAGGTCCGAAAGTGGCGACTGCAGATTGGTATGATCCCGCAATACTTATTGGCGACAGTATGCTTAGGTATTCATTGCTTGTATTAAATGCCCATAAATACATTTGCATTCTTGGACTTTCGCCATCGGGAGGAGTGCCAAAGTTCGCATTATTAAAACCGCCTCCATCAAATGCCTGAGCCTCAACAGCATCAAAATCACCTGGAGCTCCTGAATAATTATTTAATTGAAAATTTCCGCTTTGTTCATCAAACCCATAATGCCATAATACATCATGAAGACGATTATTGGTATAAAACAAATTTGTGATAGAAGCGTCACGATTGTTTAAAGGATTAGAGTTAGGTGCTGATGCGAATGGAAAATCAAACTGGAGTCCATTTCCACCACTTGTATATGCATCAGGAAAATCATCGTCATCTTGATCATCATACGCACTAACATTATTCCCAATTGTCTGAATCTCATCTGCTCCAAAAGTCCCATCGGTATCATGCCAACCAAAAGGAGATGCCTCATTATCAGATGGATTACTTAGCAAAACACGAGGCCCATTTAATGGACTTTCGTAAGGATATGGGAATACTCGGTAGCCTGATCCATCGATGGCTAATTGTTGGTTTGTCGTGCTAATTTCGGGTAAATGCGAGTTTTCGCAGTTAGAATGTTCGATATGATTATTGCTGCATTCAACTGTTATAACTTGATTTCTAAATACATCACCAGTAGCTCTATGAATAATTAACTGCCGCATTAATCCGTCATTGCCAGTTAACCTTAAAGCTAATGCAAAGCGAAGTTGTTCATCATCTTGTACATAAACTAATTCACGAATAATTTTCGAATTAAACCCGCTGAAAGTGTATTCAACTTTATTCTTCGACTTTTCGACTAAAGAAATCAGCTCACATTTATCTAATTTAGAGTATGGTAGAATAACCTCTTTAATAAGGACTATTTCTTCACGGGATATTATAGAATTATCATCAGTTAATTCAGGTTCCACAACAAAACTCGAAGTTGAATAAACTAATTTGTCTTTTGAATTTAATACTAAAAATAAATCTGCATTTAGAATTGGGAAGCCATTATAGTATTGTCTTAACCATAAGTTTCTAAACTTACCATTGCGAGCAGAATAATCAGAAACTAACTCCGAATTTCTAAAACCTTCAGCAGTTATTTTATATTTAGCAGAAATTTCCTGAAGCACATCATCTGGTATGATGCTCTGTGAGAATGAAGTAGAAACTTTTAAAAACGTTAAAAGCAGAAGTAAAAATAGGTGGCGAACAAGCATTGATGTAACCGAAATTAGTAATGGGATACGAATATAATGCGAATTCTATTAATTTGTTTGAGAAATCATTAGTCATCTTGATCAACTTCAATAGAACATGAAGATTTAAAGAAAAACTTTTCGATGGCAGAATAAACCGCTAATGCGATAATTAACAACACGACATGAGTTCTACGCATAAATTTTTTTTTGACCTAAATATAATTGTGCTAATGAATCATTAAAAGAGAAAGCACAAATTACTTGAAGTCAAAAGAAAAATAATAGGGCGTTTTACACGCTGCTGAATGTTTTTTTTACCTTGATGAGCCGACATTCTAGAAAAAGTAAGCCTACCTCAATAAATCAATGCGCTTCTAGCCAATTTTCTCCTACACCAATTTCAATATCAATCGGAACAGTTGTTTTAATGGCGTTTTTCATGTGTAGCGAAATTAATTCCTTTAGCACATCTAATTCGTCGCGACGAGCGTCAAAAACCAATTCATCATGCACTTGTAAGGTCATCACACTTCGCATCTTGCGCGATTTCATATCAGCATGAATCTGAATCATCGCTAACTTAATTAAATCAGCAGCAGAACCTTGAACCGGGCTATTTACTGCTTCGCGTTCAGCAAATCCACGTACAGTGAAATTACGGCTATTAATATCCTTTAAATAGCGACGGCGTCCCATCATTGTTTTTACATATCCATGCTCTCGAGCAAATACCAACGTATCATTCATGTATGTTTTGATACCAGGATATTGGAGAAAATAATTCTCAATTAATTCAGCAGCTTCTTTCCGAGGAATACCAAGTCTTTGCGAAAGACCAAATGCGCTAATTGAATATATAATTCCAAAATTTACCATTTTGGCTTTACTACGCATTTCTTTGGTTACCTCCTCAAGCGGAACTCCATAAACTTTTGCAGCAGTTGCTTGGTGAATATCTAATCCCTTACGAAATGCTTCCATCATTGATTCTTCCTGCGCAATTTCTGCAACCAAACGCAGTTCAATCTGACTATAATCTGCAGAAACTAAAACATGATCTGCATCTCGAGCAATAAAGGCCTTGCGAATTTCACGACCACGATTAGTGCGAATTGGAATATTTTGAAGATTGGGATTTACAGAACTCAATCGACCTGTAGCTGCAATAGTCTGATTAAATGTTGTGTGAATTCTACCAGTGACTTCATTAATTAATTGGGGCAATGAATCCACATACGTAGATTTCAATTTTGCAATTTCTCGGTAATCGAGCAATTTACTGGCAATTGGATGCTCATTTTCGAGTTTAGATAAAATCTCCTCGCCCGTTGCATATTGTCCTGTCTTTGTTTTTGTTGCTCCCGGAATTTGTAATTTATCAAATAATATTTCACCTAATTGTTTAGGAGAATCAATATTAAATTCTTGTCCTGCAATTGCCCAAATCTCCTCACGCAATTTCAATAAATCAGTTCCTAATTCTTCTGAATAATTTTTTAGAAAGTCAACATCTATTTTAACACCTTCATATTCCATTGCAGCTAAAACAGGAATTAAAGGTTGTTCAATGTCTGACAAAACAGATTCTACCTCACGCTCTTTAAGCATCGGGGCTAAAATATGCTTTAGTTGCAAAGTAATATCTGCATCTTCGGAGGCATATTCAGTAATTTCAGCTAATTCAACGTCGCGCATTGAACCTTGTGATTTTCCTTTTTTACCAATTAATTCTGTAATTGATACAGGCGTATATCCTAAATAGGTTTCCGCCAGATAATCCATGCTGTGCTTGCGATCTGGCTCTGCTAAATAGTGCGCCAACATCGTATCAAAAACAGGTAATTGTACATCAATATCATATTGCTTTAAAACTAATAAATCGAATTTAACATTTTGACCAATTTTCAGTTTGGAAGTATCTTCCAATAAAGGTTTGAAATAAGATAAAATCCTTAACGTTTCTGCTCTATCTGAAGGCGTTGGAACATACCAAGCTTCTCCAGCTTTTATACTAAAAGAAAGGCCAACCAGTTCTAAACTGAAATAATCTAAAGAAGAAGTTTCTGTATCAAAACAAAATTCAGATGCCTTACTAAGCGTTTCAACTAATGCTTTAATTTCATCATCAGTGGTAACAGCGACATATGTATGCTCCGTATTTTCTAGCGTTTTGCCTTTTTGAATTTCCGGTTCTGGCTCTGAACTTGATGCGTCACCAAACATCGACATTTGAGCTGTGTTTGTTACTTTCTTCGTCTTTTCAACTTCGGTATTACTGATATGTTGATTCACACTAAATTCATCACCTAAAATGCGCCTTCCTAAGGTTCTAAATTCGAGTTCAGCAAATAATGCTTTTAATTTTTCTTTATCAGGTTCGGAAATTAATAGATCATCATCTTCAACATTTATTGGAACATCTAAAATAATGGTAGCAAGCATTTTAGAAACAAGTGCTTGGGTTGTAAAATTCTCAACATTCTCTTTTAATTTCCCTTTTAATTCAGAAGAACGGGCAATTACTTGTTCCATTGATCCGAATTCTTTAATTAATTTCTTGGCTGTCTTCTCCCCTACTCCTGGTATTCCGGGGATATTATCAACAGCATCGCCCCACATTCCTAAAATATCAATGACTTGAAGTGGATCTTCAATTTCCCATTTAATTTGAATTTCAGGAATTCCCATAATTTCCACATCACTTCCTTGACGACCAGGTTTATAAATGAAAATATTTTCCTGCACTAATTGACCAAAATCTTTATCGGGAGTAACCATGTAAACAACATGCCCCTCTGCTGCTTTCTCCTTTGCAATGGTGCCAATTATATCGTCAGCCTCATAACCGGCAAGCTCTAACATTGGAATTTTAAAAGCTTCAATAATTTGTTTAATCCAAGGAATACTCAATTGGATATCTTCAGGCATGGCTTCACGATTTGCCTTATAAAAGCTGAATTCAGCAGCGCGAGTAGTTTCCTCTTTAGAATCAAAAACAACAGCGAGATGTGTGGGCTTTTCACGTAAAATCAAATCAATTAATGTCGACGTAAAACCACTGATAGCACTCACATTCATCCCTTTAGAATTCATTAAGGGATTTCTGCTAAATGCAAAATATGCTCTATAAATTAATGCGTATGCGTCTAATAAAAATAAACGTTTATCGTCGTTTGGGTTTGATTTCATGCCGCCAAGATAAGGATTTGAACCCCGAACTAAAACGAAATTCCGACAAGCTATTTTGAACAATCATTGTAACTATTTGGGCGTGCCCGCGGCTCATCAACACATAAAAATCACAGCAAAATGATAATTATTCTATACCCGAATCATCACCTGCCGCGGTCGGGCCATTCCGGGGTTCCGTGCGTCTGTTCGTGCAAAGCACTCACATCCGGCACCAAGCCCTACATGTCCCTCACGCAAACATTAATACACCAAGATACTATGATTTAAATTTAGCTCACAGAAAATCTAATCCTACAACTTTGCACGTTGAATATAATTATTCCAACTAAGTAATATCTGTCCACAGTGTCAGTAGTTTAAACTATAAAGGCTTCTGATTAGGCGCATGAAGGGCGAAAAAGCAGAGTAAATGAGCATTTTTCGGACTAGTGCAACGACATCAGGAGACTCTATAGACAAACTCTAAGTAAACCTCGATAGTTATGACTAAAAACATTATTTGACAATATAACTTGAATTATACATTTTCTATCCTATTGAGTGGATATTATAAAACCCTCAATCCCCACTCACCACAAAACTCCTGCTGTACGTTTTTTCTCCATCTATTTGCCGGGCTTGCAGCAGGTGTAAGCCTCCGGAAATACCTAATCGCGAAAGCGACAAACTGTTATCCTTCCCTGTATGTGTTCCGGTGTAAACTATGCGACCCATTGCATCCACAATCTGCACTGTGTAAGGCTTGCCATTGGGATATGGAAATTCAATATACAACACCTCTCGTGCAGGGTTAGGATAAAGGTGTATGTTCTGCTCTTTTTCCGGTACTTGTGCAAGGCTGCTAACAATGGTATCGCAGGCGCTGCCTTCTATTTTGCCGAGGCGGAAGTTGACAATAGCCGATGGGGACAGAAAGTTGGCAACGTTTAGGACAGTATCCACATGTTGTTGTAAAATTAGCTCTTCAAACGGAGCGTTTAAATTAGAAATCGTTCCATACGTTTGATACATCGTATCGTTTACCAATATCCTGTCTCCGAAAATTATTTGATTGAAGTTTGGAGTTAATTGTATGGTTCCATTTATTATAATCCTATGTATTTGTCCTGTTTCAAAATCATACTGAAACAAACCGCCTGTACCTGGCGACCCGAAAGGAAAAGACGACCTTCGGAAATAAAATTTACTGCCATCGCCGCTCAGTGCAGGTGCCATCCAATCGCCGTTCCAGACTGAATCGGCCACACTATGCAATACAACATTGCTCAAACTGCCTTCGCAGCGATCGAAATTGAACCGGTATATTTTAAAAGGCGATCCTGTAAAATTTACAAAAATATCCCCCGATTCACTAAAATAAGAACAGGGCCTGCCTTGCTCGAAATGATCCACATCACTAAGAATGCGCTTTTCAAATTCAATTCCTTGCGGACCAAGAAGTCCAACGTAATATTCATCCTGAAACCTTCCCGGCTTTACCACCCACCAGTCGCGCCCATTGGCGTGCCTAACCGCAGCAAGACCACCGATGCTTGTGGTGTCGCTAATTGCTACATTGCCCTTGCTAATCAAACTTTGAGTGGGAATGTCAAGATAGGCATAAGTAAACAATACATCAAGTAAGGCCGGGCCTGTACCAAAAAGATTAGCGTACCGGTATTGCCCATAAAAAAGGTAGGCTTTGGTGCTATCGCCAGGATCGGGCAAAAACAAGGGATTTTGCGTATAGAGCAAATTGGCGGTATCGTTAAA
>Ga0209702_10006803_pt1 | contig 14409 bp, 16 predicted proteins | sample FRY01_FD_187210 | JGI IMG/M metagenome (GOLD analysis project Ga0209702, IMG submission 187210) | Freshwater microbial communities from Lake Fryxell liftoff mats and glacier meltwater in Antarctica - FRY-01 (SPAdes) (version 2) | ecosystem: Environmental > Aquatic > Freshwater > Ice > Glacier... | reverse complement strand
AAGCCAATACCCCACCTATCAGAGAAGTCATACGCTATGTAGATGACCGCGTTTAGAGAGTTATGTTGTGCATTGTGTACACTAAAGGTATCCATATTCTCCTGTATGTTTTCGATGAAGAGTACCTCTGGTCCTTTTTCACCGCTTGTGAGATAAGCGGGTGCTGTCACATAGTATTTATCATTATTGAGATATCCATTGAATCGCACGCCATACCCAAGTTTGAATTTTTTATTCGCAGTTATGCTGTAGAGTTGTTTCCAGGATAGTGCTACATTTACTTCTTTAGGAGCATAGGATAGTGCGAGTCCAAAATCATGGTTTTGCTTGAAGGGTTGGCTAAAGCTAGAGAAGCTTAAGCAAACTAAAATCAGGGTCGTTATACTATTCATATCCAGGTATTAAAAAAAAGACTTACTAAAAACAATAGCAGAAAATTGGTAACGCCCTACTTCTCGGTAGTACAAGCTGAAACAATCGGTATCATACGTTAATCGGCAATTCAATTAACGTATGATTCGCGTATTTCTTACAAAGGGACTTCCTTGCATATCATTCACCACCTTGTTTCGTAGCGGTTTGATAGCATTTAGTAGTGTAAGAACCCAGTGGTGGTATGTGGGGTTAAGCATTATATAGTTGAGTATTTCAGCCTTGTTTACTCTACCTCCAAAGTGCTTATCCCATTGTTTATTATACTTGTTTGTAAGGGTTTTAAAATCAGTATCTTCTAGGATTAGTTGTGATAGAAGAAGAGCACTCCGTGCTGCTATACTCATCCCATTTCCACTCAGAGGACTAATACTTCCGGCAGCATCGCCTACAAAAAGCATTTGGTCATTAAATAGTGCCTGCTTATTGAATTTCACATTGCTAATTACGAGGGGTTTATCCCACACGAACTTTGCGGTTTGGTATACTTCTTTAAGTTTTGCATTTTGCCAAAGTACGTTTTTTTCCAACTGCTCTATGGAATTGTTTTGCTCTTTCAGTTTATTAGCATCTGCTAGGTAGCATAGACAGTAGAGATCCTCTTCTACTTTACTCATACCACAATATCCTCCATCAAAAGAGTGGAGGGAAATCAAGTCGTCTCGAAAATCTCCTTTTATATGGTGTTTTACACCTAGGAAGTTTCGGGTAGAAGGTTTCTTTGGTTCTTTTAGATAGCCTGCAGAGTATTTGCCGTGGGAGCCTATAATGAGAGCAGCTTCTGCATTTTGTGAGCTAGTTTCAATAACGTTTCTATCAACAGATAGCACCTTACTGTTGTCGTAAAACACAACCCCAGAGCGTTTCATTTGCTCGGCTAGTTCGTAGTCTAATTTGTATCTGCTCAGGCCAAAGCCCCCAATTTTGAGTTTGGAGTTCAATTCACCGCCTTTTTGCGAGGTAAGTTTTAGGTCCTTGATCGTGGGAAGGTTCCAATCATCTAGGGGAAGACCGAGTGATTTAAAAAAGGCATACGACTCTAATGATATAAATTCTCCACACACCTTGTGACTCGGGAAGGTCTCCTTTTCGAAGACTACGACCTTTTTGCCAGCGTCGGCCAGTAGTATCCCCAAGCTACTGCCAGCTATACCGGCTCCTATAATACCGATATCGTACTTATCCATAGACGATTATTTGGTGGCGAAATGCCCACTTCCACTTTACAGTGTAATGAGTTGCTCCAGTTTGTGACAGAAGAGCTAACCATTCTTTTTTCTTAAATCCACGCAGCACACTTAGCGGTGCATCATTCTTTACTAGGTGAGATTTGGAGAAGAGGTGAGTTAAAGCCTTAATGAAATAATAGGCAACAGGGTTTCGTTCTAAGTCGTTGATTATTAAAGTGCTTTTGTTTTTTAGAGCAAATTGAATAAGCTCTACAATTTGCTCATCAGTGAGATGGTGGGTGAATAAACACGCATGAAGAACGTCTATTGGGCTGATATGAGTACTGGCGTTTCTGTAATCGTCCGTAATAAACGTAAGCTGCTCTGGCAAATGAGATGCAGCATATTGAGTACAAACTTTTTTTAGGTCTACCCCGTAAAGATTGCAATCTATAGTATTTCTTTGGGCGTATTTGTATATTTTGTGTAGCATATCTCCGCCGCCTGAGCCAATGTCTACAATATTCTTGTTCTGAATTTTTATTTTCTTAAACGCATTAATAGAAATACTATAACCTCCTAGTAGTGTGTTTATTGAATGCAGTTCTTTAAGGTTTAGAATGAGGTCTTGTTCTGTAACGTCACCATCTAGCAGCTCTTTGGTATGGGAACGATGTTTAAACATAAGATAGGAGGGCTGATTCTAATGTAAGTCCAGGGCCAAAGGCACACGCTATTAGTTCGTTTTTGTCTGAGGATCTGTTGTTTAGCATTTCCTTTAGAACGAATAGAATAGTAGCCGAAGACATGTTTCCGTTTTCTAAAAGTACTTTTCTAGAGGCCGATACTTCCGACTCGTCTAGGTTTAGAGTTGATTGTATTCCATCTACTATTTGTTTTCCTCCAGGGTGTATTGCCCAACCAGTTAAACTTGGCATTCTGTTGAATAGCGTTTTTATATCAAGTGATGCTTTAATGCTTTTTGGCACTTCACTAGACAGGGTCATTAGAAATCCGTCTGTAGAAATTTTCCAACTCATCTCATCCTTGGAATAGGGTATGAGTCTAGACTCAAAATCTTCGAGCTTTAGCTTAGCCTCTTTATCTTCTGATGAGAGGACTACAGAAGCGGCTCCATCTGCGAAAATGGAATTAGAAAGCAAGTAGTCATCTATAAACTTATTCTGAAAGTGAAGTGAACAGAGTTCTACCGAAACCAGCAAGACTGTTCTATTGGGGGTATTACAAATATCCTTGGCCATTCGCAGGCCCGTGAGGGCAGCGTAACAACCCATAAAGTTCACATTATACCTTCTAATGTTTGTAGGTAGCTGGAAGTGATTGATGAGATCAATTTCAACTCCGGGAGCTTGCATACCTGTGCAGCTGATAAAGATAATGTCTGTTATATGATCTTTATCGTTTTTAAATGCTTGATTGTTTTCTATGGCTTCTATAGCAAGTTCTAAGGCAGAGGTGTGATATGTAGCGAGTTTTTCTTCTAGTGACATGGCCACTAGCTTTTTGATATCAGGCTCTACACAGTTTCTCTTGTTTATGGCACTTCTAGCGGTCAGAAACTTTATTTTACGGTGAATATCAGCATCTTCTGTCATAGAAGAGTAGATGTCGCAAAACTCGTCTTGAGTAAGTGAGTGCTTGGGAACTGCGGTTCCTATGTCTAAAATATAGCTCAAAGTATTATGTAACAACCAAATAAAGGAAGAATAGATTTAGAACTACAGCAGCTATTATGTTCATATACATCGTGTGTTTGTAGTCTGCGTGTTTGGTGTCTTCCCATACCTTGCTAGCCCAGTATACGAAATATCCTATAATAGGAATTTGTGCAAGGGTGAATAGGTAAAACGTATTGATGTCTGTTTCCTTAAAGTGTAAGAAGTAAAAGAGTGTAGCGATACCGAACATAGCACCAGCAAATAGGAAAGTGCCTCTATAACCTAGCTTGTAACTTAAGGTGGTCACTCCGTCTGCCAGGTCACTTTCGTGTTGGTAAATCTGTGTAAGTGGGTATATAGCTCCTATTTGGAAGGAAGTGGCTAATAGTGCGAAAAATGCTTTTGTTCCTATTGTAAGTAGGCTGCTGTCATAAAACTCTTGTGAGCAACTGTAGGAGACTAAATAGAAGGTAAAAGCTCCTTGGAAAATGAAAATCACTAGAAAACCTAAAAAGGCGTACTTTTTGAATCGGACGGGTTTGTAACTATAGAGTCTTGAAGCCAATATATATATGAGCACTAGAAAGGCTAAAGAAGTTTCTATGGTAACGGATAATACAAGAGCTGAAATATCTATTGTGTTCGCCAACCATAGCATTTTGGAGTTAGGTGGCGGTGGATTCTTGAGTCCACCTACGCTGCCCTGATCCTGATCGTAATAACTATTAAATAAGTTGCTGGCAGGGTAGACTAGTAAGTGAAGGATAACAAAAATGAATAGAGCGTTTTGCGGATGTATATTTTCTACTTGCGATAATGCAAACAAATACACTGGCATGAGCAACAAGGAAAAATGCAGTCTGAGATGCGTAAAAGCGTCTATCCACTCTTGTTTATTGCTTGCCATTCAATTCTATTCTTTGGTTAAGTGTTATTTGCCAGAGTGTAATCCATCCTTCATCTGCGGGGTAATAGTTGTATTCTGGACCTAGTACTAGCTTAGCTTCTTGAGCTACCGAAGTGAGCGGAAGTAGACTAAAAACAAGACGGGGCGTTTTTCTCATGAGTTCAAATTTACGAAAACAAAAAATCCCTTACGCTAAGCATAAAGGATTTAAATATTTTATAGAATTATGCTTCGTTTACCAATCGTCGTCATCTATGAATGGAGTGGCGGCACAGGTAGCTTTCAGGTCATCAATTAATCTCGTGATTTGATTATTACAAGCCATAAGAATTTTATCGTTACCTCGTATGTTCTTTTTGGCAGTAAGGTAGTATTCCATATAAGTAGCGTCATCTTCTTTCCCTCCTGACCTATCAGGAGTAACGTGTACAAAGTTGTTGAATTTATATCTGTATCTTTCGTCTTTGAATCTCAATTCCATTTCAAACTCTATAACCCCGACGGTAGTTTTTTGGTATGGATTAACTTCTACAGTTAGGGGCATTATAACATAAGCTTTTATAGTTTGGCCTTCTTTACCGTCTGGGTCTAATCCAGCTTTGTCAATCATTCGCTTGGCTTCTTTTTCACCAAATTGTTTTTTCATCCAAACAATTGCTCTTGCGTACAAAGAGTCTGCACTAGAATAATCTTCTCCTCCTAAATCTAAAAATCTATCAGGGACTATAACTTCTACTATTTCTACGAAAGTTACTAATTGATCCGTGCTGTCATATGGCATGCCTATGAATCTTTCATAAGGTTTAGCCTCAATATCTGGACGTGAGGATCTAACATAGTCTTGACCGCCGTTTCCGTAGTTAAAACCACCATCGCCTCCCCAAGAGTCGTCGCTGCCCCAGCCATCGTCTGCAGCAGAATCTAATGCTGGTGCCCCAGAACCTGAAGGGTCGTAGTCGTAAGCGGTCTTGGCCTTGCCTCCGCCGCCATTATCCCAAGAATCGCCAGAATTATCCCAAGTGTCTCCAGAATCGTCCCAAGATTGTGCGTTGGTCAATAGACCGAAAACACAAAAAGAGAGTAGTGTAAGAATAGTCTTTTTCATTGTTTGTATTATTTCCTTTCACGGAAGCTAAGTAGTATGCCGACCGTAAATTGGTCAACGAAAATAGTTTAAATTATATTGTGTGCAAGTTAATAGTTTGTGGATTAAAATATTTTGTATCTAAAATTTATACATACACCAGTTTTGCTTTATTTTGCTCGCATCAATGAAAAAGAAAAGAATAATTGAATTGTGCTTTGTGCTGATAGCTTGGCAGTTGTGTGGGTGTGCAGACCGTGTAAGTAAGGTAGAGAGTATGGCCGAAGACTTGAGTGTGGATGAGCATAGCTATGCAAATTTTAACGATGTGCGTGTACAACACTTAAGTTGGGACGTGACTGTAGATTTTGAATCTAAAAGAATTACAGGTGCCGCAAAATGGGACATAGAAAATAGGACAGGGGGTCGCATCTTAGTTCTGGACACAAGGCAATTGTCTATCAATAGTATTGTACTGGACAATGGGAAGGAAGCCGATTTTGTCTTAAGTAAGGCTGATTCTGTTTTGGGTCAATCTCTTAGCATAGAAATAGAGCCAGAAACCAAGTGGGTTTCTATAGATTATGCTACAAGTCCAGAAGCGGAAGCCTTGCAGTGGCTAGCTCCTGAGCAGACATTAGGAAAAGAACATCCCTATTTGTTTAGCCAATCACAAGCAATTCTTGCTCGTACATGGATTCCTTGTCAGGACGGCCCAGGTGTAAAATTTACCTATGAGGCTAAAGTGAAAACGGATCCTAAGCTATTAGCACTAATGAGTGCTAAGAATACTCAAACTAAGTCTAAAAACGGCAGGTATTCATTTGTAATGGATCAACCTATTAGTTCTTACCTACTCGCCCTTACCGTGGGCGACTTAGAGTTTTCGAGTACAGGCAGAAACAGTGGAGTCTATGCCGAGCCCGAAATGCTAGAAAAAGCAGTTTGGGAATTGCAAAGTATGCAGAGTATGATAGATAGTGCAGAGCTGCTTTACGGTCCGTATGCATGGGAAAGATATGATGTAGTTATACTGCCACCTAGTTTTCCTTTTGGTGGCATGGAAAATCCACGACTCACTTTTGCTACGCCTACTATCATAGCTGGAGACAGAAGTTTAGTGGCTCTTATTGCACATGAGCTTGCTCATAGCTGGAGTGGAAATCTAGTTACAAACGAAACCTGGAATGATTTCTGGTTAAATGAAGGATTCACTGTTTACTTTGAGCAGCGTATAATGGAGAAAATATACGGAGAGGCTTACGCTAAAATGCAAACTAAACTAGGGATGGGCGAGCTACTATTGACACTCCAAGATTTAGAAGAAGATGACAATTTAGAAGATACTCATCTGTATTTAGACTTGCACGGTAGAAATCCAGATGATGGAATGACAGATGTAGCGTACGAGAAAGGTAGGTTCTTCTTACAGAGAATAGAAGAGGTGGTGGGCAGAGAAAGATTCGACACTTTTTTGAAGGAATACTTTACCATAAATAAGTTTAAACCAATGAATACCAAGCGTTTTATAGCGTATTTATATGAGAATCTTCTGACCACAGTACCAGAGCAAAAAGAAGTAAATGCGGAAGTATGGATATACGGACCCGGATTGCCAGATAACTGCCCAGAGATCTATTCTGCTGAGTTAGATCGTGTAGAAAATGCAATAGCCAAGTTTAACACTAATTTAATCAAAGCATCTGCCATGGATACAGCGGGATATACTACTCACCATTGGCTGCACTTTTTAAGAGGTTTAAAAAATCTTAATTTTTCTAAAATGCAATCGCTAGATAAAGCATTTCAGTTCACAGAAACTGGTAATAGTGAAATAGCTTGTGATTGGTTTAAACACGCTATAGAGCAGAATTATAAGCCAGCGTACCCTGCTATGGAATCCTTTCTTCTGAGAGTAGGGCGTAGGAAATTCTTAGACCCACTATACAGCCGCTTGGCTCTGACCAAGGAAAATAAAGAATGGGCTACACGAGTTTATACCAAAGCACGCCCCGGATATCACGCAGTAAGTGCTAATACTATAGACGAAATATTAAATTATCATGAAATAGGTACCTTTGAGGGTAACTAAAAGTAATATTAAAATGAGAAATTGGACGAAATTTAGCTTTTTAGTGTTGGCGTGGGTGCTCATAGCAACTACAGCCTGCGAAAAAGGCCCATCAGCTAAAATCTACAATACTTGGAGCCTTGAAGACGTGAATATGCAGGATGCAGATAGCCTAACCTTAGCAAGATTAGAGTCTAAAGGAATTACCTACACCTTTTTTAAAGACGGAAAATATACGGCAAGCGGGGCTATTGTAGAAGAGGGGACATTCAAAATTAATGATGAAGGAACGAATTTAAGTATAACAGAGGGGAGTAACACAGCTAGGTACGACTTACAGCTCACAGAGAGTACATTAAGACTTAGCTCTGGAGAGCAATCAATGACATTTATAGTAAAAAAATAAGAATATGGGAATTTTTGATGCATTTAAGAAAAAAGCAGGGGTAAAAGCCGAAGAGGGACATCCGATACAGGAATATTTAAAAGACGCTGATTTGGCGATAGAAAATTTACAAGTAGTAGAGGAAAATGGAACAGTCACTATCATGGGTAGTGTACAAGATGGCGAATCTGCGGACAAGGTAGAAGAATTGTTAAGGGCAAAAAGAATACCGTCTTTAACCAATAACCTAACTATTGCAGATTTATCGCACTTAGGAATAGAATATACCGTGACCACCCATTCTGGCAGGCTAAACTGTAGAAAAGGACCAGGTACTCAAGATGAAATAGTGGGAAAATTTTCGGAAAATACGGTAGTTACATTAGTACAAAAGCACAATGCGACGTGGCATAAGGTACGTGGAGATAAGACGGAAGGCTATTGTCGTACTAAATACTTGATAGAAGTAAGCGGTACATAAACAGTACGGTGCAATACGATTTTAAAAAAAGGGGCTTTGGGCCTCTTTTTTATTTGCGGAATTGGATATCGTAGCTATTTTTGCACTCCTTTTGAAAAAGAGGATAATAAATCTAACCGGGCCTATAGCTTCCTCCTCCGTTTTACTACGGCGGACAGGCAGCTTCACTAAAGCCCCGTTAGATTATAAGACACTAACTAACCGGGCCTATAGCTCAGCTGGTTAGAGCACCTGACTCATAATCAGGTGGTCCCTGGTTCGAGTCCAGGTGGGCCCACTTAACAATCAAAGGGTTACGACTTTTAAAAGTTGTGACCCTTTTTTTATTGCAAGGTTCTTGCAAGCCAAGGGAGTTGATGTTGTCACATAAAGTCACGTTTTGTCATAGTCCTTTAAAATTGGAGGAGGTGTAAAACTTAGATGGATGGCTTAAGGGATGAATTAATTGCCTTTGGTTTTTTTATTCTCGATTCTTTCTTGCCCTCTCTCTTTTAAGTACCACCATTCACCTAATCCATCTTGGCGGGAAGACTTCTTGGCCCCTATTTCATGTAGCATTTGACGAATTTCATCTTCACTGTAACCTCCAATTCTCTTTCTAATAGATTCAAAAGGTTCTGTCGCATTAATTCGTTGAAGATGTAAATTTATAGGTTTTCATTTTAAATCAAGCGGCTAAAGATTTAAATGTAGCAAACCAACTTTTCTTTGGACCTACAAGTTGATTCTTTCTGATGATGTTTATGATTTCTATTCCTGCTAGTGTTCTCTGAGCGGATTCGAATTCTTTGAATCCTGTGGTTATTGATATTCGACGTTTGATCGTCCGATGATCTTGCTCTACAATGTTATTGAGATACTTGACTCGTCTGACCTTGATCTTCTTGAACGTTAAGCTATTCCTGTTCACCACTTTGATTGCAGCTGTGTTTGACCCACTTTTGTCAATGTTAATTAGCCTTGGTTTTCCATTGTTACCAATGGCTTTGTTCAAGAACTTCTGTGCTGAACCCTTCATTCTCCTCTTTGTTAACAGGAAATCAATGGTACTCCCATACTTATCTACTGCTCTATATAAATATCGATCCGTTCCTCCAACTTTGATGTAGGTCTCATCCATCCTCCAGCTATCACAAACTTGTTTCTTCCTCCTGTGCATGTTTGATTCTATCATTGGACTAAACTTATATACCCATCGGTAGATGGTAGAATGATCAACGATAACTCCTCTTAGTCTCAAAATCTCTTCTACATCCCTGTAACTAAGTGTAAATCTGATCTTAAAATAGACAGCTTGAAGAATTATTGATTTTGGATATCTATGACGCTTGAACATTGAAGTAATTTTCAAGTACAAATCTAAAGATTTAGTAACTTGCAATAGTTAATGCAACAGAACCGTATCAAGGGGTTATAACTTTCAAAAGTTGTAACCCTTTTTTTATTGCAAGGTTCTTGCAAGCCAAGGGAGTTGATGTTGTCACATCAGGTCACATTTTGACACTCCTTCCTTCAAGTTTGGAGGAGGTTTTAAGCAAAAGGGATAGTCTAAGATGGCCTCCCTTATTGTTCAAAGTTGCAGCCAAAACTCACCTTACGAGAGTCTATATTCAGGTGATCTCGCGTAAAATAATTCTTTGAATAGCTTAATAAAAGTCACTAGTGACTAAAGATAGGTTGCTGCATTTAAGTCTTTGGCAGCTTAAAATTAGTTGAAATCTGCTAATTTTACGACCTGACAGAATTAATACGACAGAACCTATTGATGATGCTCATACATTTCTTGAAACGAAATCACTTAAATTGGGTTTCATAAGTGTGGTCCGCGACAATGCTTTAATCTCCGAAAAGGAACTGGCTAAAGAGATACTAAAGAAGCTAGAATTGCTCGAAAAAGCAGATTACTCGTAAATATATACGTATGTGTTTACGGGTAAACAGTATAACACCTTAGATATTACTAAATTGCTGCAAGCGTTCTTGGATGAGATCGATAAATTCTTGTGCAAATTGAGCATTGATATCTAGCGAAATAATGTCACCAATTTTTTGTTCGAGTAGCGTAATTTGACGCTGCATTCTTTTCTGAAACTGACCATACGAGATACCAGCAGCTGAAAGCTCTAGCTCAATGTCTGCTGTAGTTAGAAACTCATCATCGTATTGTTTTCCTACTTTCATAGCCATATCATCTGATAGTTCTTTGTAAAAAGCGGTACAGACTAGATCATAAGCTGGTGACAGTTCTACTTGTCCATTTTGATATAGTAATGAAAAGTTCTTACCGTGTGCATCTCGGTTGCCTATGAGGATATTAAAAATGAAAATATCAATGAATTTATTGATGGCAATAACTGGCACACTGCATACTTTACGGATAAGCTGTATACAAGTAGAAAACGATGGGCCACCGTCCTGTTCGTACTTATTTTGAGTATGAATACCCATAGCTTGACAAAAATCTTCTTGATGGATACGGGTTAGTTCGTCACACGTTATGTCCCTATCAAATCTATTAATCGTGTAGCAGTTTTTGCCTCCCAGTTGTGTGAGTTGAATATCGGGCACATCTATCCCCACCCATCCAGCTAGAGTCATAGTTACAAATTCATTTTCTGTGATGTTTGGAAAACGATCAGAAGGGAACTTGACTATACAATTAGTCGGGGAGCTATGCTGTGCAAAATAGTATTGACTATCTATAAACAGAACACCCATTTTGGACTGTGCTCCTGCCAGTGAAAGTCGCTGCTTCTTGTCTTTGTATAGATACGATACGCGATGTAAATTGTTTTGTACGATAGCCTCCCATTCGGATGCAGTGATCGGTTGATACTTGGATGGAGTCTTCTCAGGGGCACCACCTATTCTCACTGCTCCTACACATTCTTTACCTATCTCTTGGAGTAGTCTGAAACTATTACTTGAGTCTGTACCCATGCTTTGGGCTATTTGTTTCAGCTCTGTTTCTTCTGGTAGCAGTCCTACAAAAAATGCTTGAGCTGCACCTCCAGAGTATTGTTGCTCTTGTAGGGGCAACGAACTCGATAGCGGAATAGCACTTTTACTTTGCAAGTAGTCACTGTCATACTTAAATAGGAGCATGCCATAACTATCTACTTCTAGTGTACCTGCGAGTATGTCATTTATATAAACGAATTCTGACTTATTCATGGATCGTTATCTTGAGGCCCAATACTGAGATCAGTTGCAATACTTTGTCTATCTGACAGCTGGGTTTTCCATTTTCTGCTTCGGAGATAAAACGAATGCCCAAGCCAGTAGCCAAAGAGACATCCTTTTGGGTGAGATTAAGATGCTTTCTCCTAGTGCGTATTACGTTTCCTATTTCCTTGCTTATCATTGTATACCGAACGGGATAATTACATACAAATATATGCGTTTAGATTAAAAATATACCGAACGGGAATAATTTTGTTATTTTAGGTTAGACGTGTACATATATTTACCGAACGGGAAATATATATTTGGTTTTCTTACTGATTTACGTAATCAGCCAAGACCCATTTAGGATTACATAAGGTAGCTGAAAGTGCCAGCAAATACTTACGTATGTGTTTAGGGGGAGGTTGTTATTGCTCTTGTTTTTTTCTGTAGACTATTGACCAGATTAAGAATCCGGCAACTTCAACATCTATTATATTCCAAAAGTCACGGCCCAGTGCAATTTTAAAGAGTGGTTGAAAAAGGATAGCAAGTGCAAAATACACCCAAGGTAGAGCCTCCTCATTTTTGCTAAGCGAATTATAACCTAAGTAGGCAAACCCAATCATAGCGATAAATCGTACGAATTGGTAGTATCCATAAGGCAAGGGTGCTAGACAGACTAATAGAAGTATGGCGAGGGCTATTTTGATTGTTTTTTCATTCATATTGGCTAAAAATTTGAATCTTATTTTTAAGAAGTACTCCTATTAATAGATTAGAACGGAATGTTAATTTGATTGTTTAGACCACATTCCAGATTTATTATCGTGAGCATATTTTAGGGCCTTCACAAAATCATCTACATATTTAATGTTCGGAGGGGCAGTATACAGCTCAGCAAATCCATTTTTAACCAATGCTATATTTATGTTAGTTCCATCTTTCAGAAAACCATAAGCCAGGGTTCTTTTGTAGCGTCCATACCTTACTACATCTAATTCTAATCTTACTTCTTTATCCATGATTAGATTATGCATATAGTCTGAAGCTTCCTTACCAAAGGGTTCCTTTTTGTTCTTCCAACGATTTTTTGATTCTGGTGCGTCTACACCAAGCATACGTATTTTGACTCCTGTAGGTGTTCCGTCGTTTATCCAATACGTGTCGCCGTCAACTACTTTTTTAACTTGGTAATATAAAGATTCATCAATGGTATGACCGTAGCCAATCTTATCGTACTTGTTTGCCGAGCTTTCCTTCTGAACTGCAGGTTTCGTCGTTTCTTGTTGAGATTTTTGCTCTTGATGTCGGTCATTGCTGCCAATCCTAGTACAAGAGACTGCAAGAAAGCACAGTAGTACGAAGCTTTTAATTAATGATAAGATATCCATGTTTATTATCTATTGTAAAACTTCCGAATTTACCTAACGCCGATTGCCCTAATAACAGAGGGGCAACTGAATTATTAACTACACTGGCTTTTACATTTTTAAGTAATTTATTACCTATTTGAACTCCACGAAGGTTGATTACCACACCTTGAGAAATATCACCGTTCGCATCTATGAAGTCTTGTGTTCCTAGAATGTCAGATTTCGTCAACTTTCCCTGTTTGAATAAAAAATTAGCCTCTGTTTGAGATATAGAAATAATGGAGGCCCCTGTATCAAAGATAAACTCCATTGAATTCCCATTGATAATTATAGGAATGTAATAGACCCCGCCTTCCATTCTCATTTTTATACGGTTTGACTTTTGATCTGAATTGTTACTACTGTAGTTCCTAGAAGAGCCACATCTACTGCAAGAACTTAGTAACACCAGAAATAGAAAATAGAATGTCAATTTAGTCATTTGAGAGTTTTTCAAGTTTGGGAATAATTTGAATTGAAAATCGCTTATTGTTTTCTTCTTTTGGATCCCGGCACAGGCCGCTAAACCCGCTGCCTGCTATCAAGATCTCTGAGTTGTATTTTTTTAAGTCTATGCCATTCGTCACCCACAGTTCATAAACTGCAAGAGCCCGTTCATAACTTAACTTATAGCCCTTAGAGTCTTCTTTGTTCTTAAATCTGTGGTCATCAGGTACATAATTGGCCATATTCCCCTCTAACACTACTAAAAAAGAAAATCCTTTGACTCTGTTCAGTTTTTTCAAGAAATCTTCAATCCTTTGTCCTGCTTCTATAGTTGGGGATTTGAAGTTGTAAAGTATCTCTGTAGAGTTCTGTGCAAATAGTTCTTGCCCAATTAAATCTGTAACTACATATTTTTTACATTGAGACATATATTTAAAGGTTCCTTCTGTACTCAATTTTGACATAGCTGTGTCTACCTGCATTATTTGGTCATAGTACTTAGCCTTTGCTACATTCTCGCGATTTTTTATATTGAGTGCTGCTACCGTCAGAACAAATAAGACAAGCATGATAAAGAAAAGACTCGTCATTAAATCGGCATAGCTTACCCAAAAAAAGGAAGTTTTGCTTGATTTCATAACAAACCGAGTTTTTCTAAAGCTAACCAGCCTATAAAAAGAATGACCAATGATAACATAACTATGACGGCGTATGCAACCCGCTTAATGAACTTTGTAGTCTCGGTCTCCATCTTGGCTATCTTCACTATTGGTGCTATAGCAGCCTGTGTGTTTAGTGTGCTCAATTGTCCCTTTACAAGTTTTACTTCAGCAATCAAACTATTAAGCACTTCAGAATTGTCAGATCCCAGCTTAGATATTGTAGAAAGATTTTTAAGCTCTTCTAATGTACCGTGACGGTCCTGACGCATTATACTATCTATTCTGTCACTTTCCTTAATTGCAATTTCTTCTATTAACTTAATTTTTTCTTCTGTTAGCCTCTTAAGTGGGAAATCCGGTTAAAGTGAACCACCCATTCCGGGTAAAAGTGAGCCGTGTAAAACAGATGATTAAAATCGATTCTATTTAGGTGTAAATTTAGCTAATTCTGGTTAATTTTTTTCGCATTGACTCTCCTTTAAGATCTATTCTGTGTGCAGAGTGAACAAGTC
>Ga0209702_10006802_pt1 | contig 14413 bp, 5 predicted proteins | sample FRY01_FD_187210 | JGI IMG/M metagenome (GOLD analysis project Ga0209702, IMG submission 187210) | Freshwater microbial communities from Lake Fryxell liftoff mats and glacier meltwater in Antarctica - FRY-01 (SPAdes) (version 2) | ecosystem: Environmental > Aquatic > Freshwater > Ice > Glacier... | reverse complement strand
TGGGTGGTGATGTAATTGCGCCCTTCGCTGATCATCACGCCCCATTCCGGCGTGGGCGGCTGTGCGCCAAAGCCAATGAAGGAGAGACCGGCCACGCTCAGAATCACCGCGCCCATATCAAAACTGGCCTGCACCAGAAAAGGGGCCAGTGTGTTGGGCAGCAGATGGCGCAGGACAATGCGCAGACTGGGCGCGCCTATCGCCCGTGCCGCCTGTATAAACTCCTGTTCCCGCAGGACAAGCACCTGCCCCCGGATCAGCCGGGCATAGACCGGCCAACTGACCACAGCCACGGCAATCAGCGCGTTGCGCAGGCTCGGCCCCAGCGCACCGGCAATCGCCATCGCCAGAATCAGACTGGGGAAGGCAAAGAAGATGTCCGTGACCCGCATCAGCACTTCGTCGGCCCAGCCGCGCCGATAGCCCGCTATCACCCCGACCAGCGCGCCAAAAGTGCCTGCACCGGCCACCACCGCCAGCCCCACAAAGAGCGAAATCCGCGCCCCATAAAGAATTCGGCTGAGAATATCCCGCCCCAGTTTGTCCGTACCCAATAGAAAATCAGAGCCGGGTGCTGTCAGGCTGGCGGAGATATTCTGTTTGATCGGGTCCACTGGACTGAGGATCGGGGCGAAGAGGGCCAGAAAAGTGAAGATTACCAGCAGCGCCAGCCCAACGAGCATTGTTGGGTCTTGCAGCATTCCACGGAAAAATTTGGTGCGTGCGCTGGCTGTGGTGCGAATTGCCATCTATTCCACCCCTACCCGTGGGTCAACGAAACGATAACCGATGTCCACCAGCGTATTGACAGTGGGATAGACAATCGCCGCTACCAGTGTCACCCCCATCACCGCGGGGAAATCCAGACTGGTGACCGATGTGGTGGCGTAGCGGCCCAGCCCCGGCCAGTTGAAGATCGTCTCCGTCAAGACTGCGCCGCTGAGCAGGCTGCCGAAAGTAATGCCAACGGTCGTCAACACCGGCGGCAGCGCGTTCTTGAGCACATGCCCCCAGATCACCACTTTTCCAGAAAGTCCTTTGGCTTTGGCCGTGCGCACATAATCCTGGGAAAGAACTTCCAGCATCGCCGAGCGGGTCATGCGCAGCAACACCGCCGTGGAAAAGTAGCCCAGTGTGGCCGCGGGCAGAATCAGATGGGCCAGGCTGTTTTGCAGAATGGGCCAATTGCCCGAAACGAGTGCGTCCAGCGTGTACATGCCTGTGAACTGTGCAGGGGCGCTTAGTACGGCGTCCAGGCGGCCTGGACCGGGGAACCAGCGTAACTGACGATAGAAGAGGCCGAGGACAAGCAGGCCCACGTAAAAGATGGGCATGGAGCCACCCACCAATGCGAAGACCCGCGCCCCCGCATCCATCAGCCCGTTGCGGCGCATGGATGCCAACATGCCCAGGGGCACGCCCAGCACAATTGAAACCAGCAACGCAGCCAGCGACAATTCGATGGTGGCGGGCAGAAAATCCCGCAGATCGTCCGCCACAGGGCGACGGGTGCGGATCGACTTGCCCAGATCGCCTTGAAGCACCCGTCCCACATAGCGCAGATACTGTTCCACCACTGGGCGGTCCAGCCCCAACTCAGCCCGATAGGCCGCGATCTGTTCCTCGCGCGCGTTCTGGCCCAAGGCCGTGGCCGCGGGATCGACGGGGACCAATTGGCCCAGCGCGAAGGTAATCACCGACACACCGGCCATCACCAGCACAAGACCGATGAGACGGCGGAGAAAGAAACGGAGCATAAGAGGTCCTGGGTACGCGCAGGATGAATGTGGGCTTTCAGAAGCGTAAGCGTGAAACGTGAGATCGGTCAGCGATCTCACGTTTCACCTTTCTTCAAACGATATTGACGGCCTTACACAGCCGCTTTTATACTACTTCTTCCCAATATTGGCGAAGGTAATACCTGGTGTGTCCGATGGATCAAAGAGGAATCCGGTGACGTTGTTGCGAACACCGAAGGTACGGGTGGGCTGGTAGAGCATCACATACGGTCCGAAGTGTTGCACGTAATCGACCAATTCGGCGTAGAGAGCGATGCGTTCTTCAGTCGTCCCGGCCTGAGCGGCCTGCTTGGTCAGTTCGATGGCTTTGGCGTCGTTCCAATCGTTGCGCCAGGCCAGGGAATGGGCATCCCAACTGGCGAAGGGGGTGGCGTTGCCGTCTGGATCGGGGAAGTCGGGACCCCAGTTCATCAGCACCAACTCGCCGCCCTGGGCGCGGTAGATGTCGAGCAATTGGGCCTGGGTCATTAGTTGAATATTTGTCTTCAGGCCAATCAGTTCCAGATCAGCCTGGATTTTTGCTCCCAGAATGCTCCAATCGATACCGCCGGGGCCGGGGCCTGTGGCAACCAGGAAGCCGATCTCTGTGCCTTCAGCCACGCCAGCCTTGGCCAGCAGTTCCTTGGCTTTGGGGATGTCCTGGCTAAAGGGATTTTTGCCCGTAAAGCCCAGGAAGCCTTCGGGGATAATCTCCTGGACGGTCTTGGCGTTGCCCTTCAGCAGCGTTTCAATCTCGTCGTAGTTGACGGCGTAGCGGATGGCCTCGCGCACATCAGGATTGTCCAACGGCGCTTTGGTGGCGTTCATGCCCACATAGGCCAGCAGCGTGGAGGTGGCCTGGATGAGTGTTACATCCGGGTTGCCTGCCAATGCCCCGGCTGGCTCCGGTCCCAGGTCCTGCACAATGTCGGCGTCGCCGGTCTCGATGGCGGCTTGCAGGTTGGCCTGTTCTTCGATGTTCTGCATAATCACACGTTTCATGGCCGGTGCCGCACCCCAGTAGTTGGGGTTGGCATCCAGCGTCACCGAAACGCTGCGATCCCAGGCGGTCAGCACATACGGCCCGCTGCCCGCGGAGTTGTCGTTCATCCAGGCTGAGGCCATATCGTCGCCCATATTGGCTTCCACAATGGCCTTCTCCACTACAGCCGTCAGGCTGAAGGAGATGACCGACAGGAATACGGGGGGGCTAACGGTGGCGGGTAGATTGACGACGAAGGTGCTGGCATCCGCCGCGCTGAAGCTCTCTTTGGTCAGACCAGAGATGTCAGTGAGGAGGAAGGCCGGGGATTTGTTGATGTCGATGGCCCGCGCCCAAGAGAAGACGACATCTTCTGCTGTGACTGGGTTGCCACTGGCAAAGGTCGCTGCCGGGTTCAGATGGAAGGTGACAGTCGAACCATCAGCCGCCTCTGCGATGTCCCAGGATTCGGCCAACAGGGGTTTGATGCCCGGCTGGCCCGGATCAAAGCTGACCAGCGTTTCGTAGACACTGCCCACCACCTGAATACCGCCAAACTCATAGGCCACTGCCGGGTCCAGCGATATCAGATCGTTGAGTCCAGCGGCGAAGATGAGCGTATTGGCGCGGGTGAGTTCCTCTGCTGCGGGGACTTCGGCGGGTGCTTCGGCGGCGGCAGGGGCTTCGGCAGCCGGTGCGGGCGCTGCTGCTGGTGCACCACACGCACCCAACATCAGGCCAAAGACCAGAATCAATGTAAGCCAGACAAACCCAGGGGTTGCCCGCCGGTTGGTACTACTTCTTAATGTGTGCATGCAAACCTTCTCCTTTTCGAGACAATTGAACAAAACGAACATTGAACAAAACGAACAGAGTGTAGAACATCAGCCAAAACACGCATGGCTGGGTCAACCGAAGAGTGGAAGTACGGGCTGATAAATTCAACCTTAATCCAATAGTTGGATTTTCCGTAGGGGTGGGGACACTAATTTCAATTATACATCAAGCCGGGTGAGAGAAAAATTCAGAGCAACCCCACTGTATCTCGCACTTTATCTCACCTTTCAAATGACATTCCATCGAAATGGCTTTTTCTCTGGAACTTCCGCCTCCCCTGCGTCGTCTATACGGGTGATGAACGCAGACCCGACGCCCCGCCATCGATCCCGAATAAAGCTGCCCGGTTTTTTGAAATCTGGCAGCTTTTGGTTCGGCCTGATTTTGCTCTTTCTGGTCGGCGGCTGGCTCACCCTGCGCCTGACAATTTTGGCCGATCTGCCTTCGGTTGACGAAGTCGAATCCCGCTTCGTCCGCCCCACTACCCGCATTCTGGACCGCAACGGACGTCTGCTCTACGAAGTGCTGGATCCCAACGCGGGGAAGCAGATTTCGCTGGCCGCGGACGCCAGCGCCAGCAGCCGCTATGGGATTGTCGGTCTCCCCGACGGCTGTGTCCAGGCGACCCTCGCCACCGAAGACAGCCGCTTCTTCTGGCATCCCGGCGTGGACCCACTCGCTATTGCCCGCGCCTTCTGGCAGAACTGGCGGGCGGGCGGCGAAATCGTCAGCGGGGCCAGCACGCTGACCCAACAGTTGGCCCGCACGCTGCTGATGGAGCCGGAGGAACGCTATGACCGCAGCTATTCCCGCAAAATACGCGAGGGCTATTTGGCAGTGCAATTGGAGTGGCGCTACAGCAAAGCCGAGATTTTGCGCCTCTATCTCAACCAGACTTACTACGGCAACTTTGCCTTTGGCCTGGAAGCCGCGGCCCAGAACTTTTTTGCCAAACCAGCCGCCCAGCTCAGCCGGGCCGAGTGCGCGCTGCTCACGGGGTTGATCCAATACCCCACCGGCTACAATCCCTTTGCCGACCCGGAATCAGCCAAGAATCGCCAACTGACCGTCCTGCGCCTGATGTCCGACAGCGGCTTCATTACCCAGGACGAAGCAGAACAAATTGCTGCCGAACCCCTGCGCTACCGCTCCCACCTTTTCGCCATCGAAGCACCCCATTTTGTGATGTATATTCAGGGCCAACTGGTGCGTCAGATCGGTGTGGATCGCCTGCGCGATGGCGGGCTGGACGTACGCACGACCCTCGATTTGGGATTGCATCGGCAGGCGGAGGCAGCCGTGCGCCGCCGGTTGGAACAACTCAACTGCCGGCCGCGCGGACAAAAAAAGGAGAGCGCGGGTCAATCGGCCTGTGATCCCAACGCCGAGGTGGCCCGTAACGCAGCCGTCGTCGTATTGGATGTAGCCAGCGGCGAGATTCTGGCGATGGTAGGCAGCCCGGATTATTTTGACGAATCGATTCAGGGCAATGTGAACGCGGCCCTTTCCCAGCGCCAGCCCGGCAGCGCCATCAAACCGCTGACATACGCGGCCGCGCTCGACCCCCAGTGGAGCGCAGAGGCAGGCGTCGCGCCCCTTACCGCCGCTTCCATTCTGCCCGATCTGCCCACCGCTTTCCCCGGTGGGCGGGGCGCAGAAGTGGCCGCCAGCGGCTCTTTTGGCAGCAGCGGAGCCTATCGCCCGGAGAACTACGACCTGCGCTATCACGGCCCGGTGACCGTGCGCGAGGCCCTCGCCAACAGCTACAACATTCCCGCGGTGAAAGTGCTGCAACGGATCGGCGTATCCACCCTTCAACGCATCGCCAGCGCCGCGGGCATCGGCAGTTTCACCGGCGACTACGGCCTGGCCCTCACCCTCGGCGGTGGCGAAGTCTCGTTGTTGGACCTGACCGCGGCGTATGGCATTTTTCCGCGCGCTGGGCAGCGGCTGGAAACAAAGGGGATTTTAGAGATTGGGGATTGGGGATTGGCGATTGAGCGTCCCGCCACACAATCCTCAATCGCTAATCCCCAATCCCCAATAATTTCTCCCGAAACAGCCTTTCTCATCGCCGACATTCTCTCCGACCCCATCGCCCGGCTGCCTGCCTTTGGCGAGGGATCGGTGGTGGAACTGCCCTTCCCTGCCGCGGCCAAGACTGGGACGACGACGGATTGGCGGGACAACTGGACTGTCGGCTTTTCCAGCACCCGGCTGGTGGGCGTGTGGGTGGGCAACGCAGACAACAAACCGATGCTGGGCGTCACCGGCATCGACGGCGCTGGCCCCATTTGGCGGGATATAATGCTGGCCGCTGCCCCCAAAGGATCGTCCACGCCACCTGCTTTTGCCCGTCCAGCGCGTATAAAAGAAGTCACAATCTGCGCGCCCAGTGGCCTGCTGCCCACGCCGGAATGCCCCCGTCTGCGCCGCGAGTTTTTCATCGCTGGGACAGAGCCAATGCGTTCCGACGACCAATTCGTGCGGGTGACAATTGACCGATCCACCGGCCAACCTGCCAGCGCGGACACGCCGCCGGAGCGCGCCGTTGAACGCGTCTATCGAAATCTCGGCCCGGAATACGCAGAGTGGGCCGCGGCCCAGGGCATCCCCCCGCTGCCCCAAACGAGCAACAGGCAAACCGCGACCACTGCCACTGCCTCCCCCATTAATAATTCACTATTCACCATTCACCATTCACTATTCCTCTCTTCCCCCACCCCCAACACGGCTTACGCCATCCATCCCGGCGTGCCAGCCGAACGTCAGCGCCTGCCCGTGCTGGGCTACGCCAGCGGCGGAAACTGGCACACGCTGCGTCTGCTGATGGATGGGGAAGTCTTAGCTCAGGTGGAGGACGGCTCGACCATCGAAAGCTGGTGGCAGTTGACGCCCGGTCCTCACCGCTTCTGGCTGGAAGGTGAACAGACCGCGAATGGGCCTACGGAAAAAACTGAAGCCACTTTGGTTATGGTAGAATAATAGTACCCGCCGAATCCTTCGGCGTCTGATACAAATAATCCGTTGAAGTGGGTTATCTATCGAAAGCCAGTGCATTTGAATGCACTTGTCATAGCAGGCGTCGGTCTGCAAACGGTCTCCGGCACACCCGTCACAGGAAGTCGAATGATGAAAAGTCAAACCCGCATCACCCTAATTGCACTCTGTTTTATACTCGCTCTGGTCGTGGCCGCTTGTGCCAGCCAGATCGCCCCACCGCCACAGACACCGACCAGCGTTCCTCTGTTGGAGGGAGGACCCCTGCCCACTCGCTCTACGAATATTCTGGCCGCGGTGAGTACGCCGATCCCGGCCTATACACCTGCGCCGCCCTTTTCCTGGATTGGGCTGGTGCCCCGTTCGCTGCTCTCGGTGGCCCAGGCCGCGGTTGCAGAACCGACCGCGACACCGACATCGACACCGACCGCGACACCGACGGACGAGCCGACTGCTACCGCCACTACACCCGCCACTACACCCGCCACTACTGCCGCCGTTCCCAAAGCCGCGCTGCCGCCCATCGCTGCCCAGATTGCCGCCGCTGTGGCAGACCAGCGCGCGCTTTCGGAAACCGGGACGATTTCGGAGACTGGGACGATTTCAGCGACAGCCACCGATGAGCCAACGCCGTCGCCCACGGCCCCCGCTCCCACCGCGACGGCCCCCGCAGTTGCTGCCCCGGCAGTTGTTGCCCCGGCTGCCTCGCAGCCCGCAACCGAATCTGTAGCCGTATCCGGCTCGGTTTTGCCACTGTTGCTCCTTTCCAGCAAACCGGAAGACGGCGCAGCCTGGCGAGGGGAAGCAATCGTCTTTACTTTTGACAGCGACCTGAAACCGGCCAGCGTGGACGGCCTGATCGTCGAGCCTTTTGTGGGCGGCGTCCCATCGGTAGACGGCGCAACCCTGACGTATACTTTGGAAGAAGCGCCCCTGCCCGACACCCGTTATCACTTCACTCTCGGCCCGCAGATTATCTCCGCTGACGGGCGATCCCTGGCCGGTGAGATGACCGTCGAACTGGTCAGCCCCGCGCCTTTTCTTGTCACCAGCACTCAGCCCAGCAACCATAGCGAAAAAGTAGCCGCCAATTCACCCATTGTCGTCATCTTCAACCAGCCCGTCGTGCCTCTCAGCGGCATCGACGACCAGGCCGGTCTGCCCAATCCCCTGACGATTGAGCCAGCCGTCGCAGGCAGCGGCGCGTGGGTCAACACCAGCATCTACCGCTTCCAGCCGGAGAAGGGGCTGGCCGGTGCGACCGCCTACACCGTGCGCGTGGCCGGAATCGCGTCCCTGGCCGGGGACGCATTGGCCCAGGACCCGACTGAATTTACCTTTACCACCACATCACCTGTGGTACTCAGCTCCACCCCTTCCGGCGTGTTGGACGCTGCCCCGGACAGCGCCGTGACCGTCCAGTTTAGCCAGCCGATGGATCAGCCCAGCACCGAAGCTGCCTTCCGGCTGATCACTCTGGACGGCGACGGATCACCCACCACCGGCTCCTTTGCCTGGTCACCGGCGGGGGACAGTTTCACATTCACACCCGCCGTGCCTTTGCCCTTCGGCGAGACCTTTGCCATCGCCGTGACGACAGACGCACTCTCTTCTGCTGGCGCAGGCAATCTGCGCGAGGAATGGCGGGACGGTTTTCAGGTAGTCGGCCTGCCCGGCATTGCCAGCACCGAACCCCAAAACGGGCGGGATGACGTCTCCCCAGAGGCGGGCGTTACCGTTGACTTCACCGGCAACCTGAGCATTACAACGGTTCTGGAAAACGTGACGATCAGCCCGCCCATCACCGATACAGCGGTCTACAGCTATTTCTCGCCCTACAGCAACGAATTGTATCTGAACTGGGCCATGCAGCCCCGCAGCCAGTATACGGTTACGCTGGGTGCGGCCATTGCGGATATCTACGGAAACAGACTGGGCGACGACTACACATTCAGCTTCACCACCGGCGATCGTCCCCCGCTGGTGCAGCTAAATGTTCCTCGTTTCACCCATTTCAGCGCCTACACCAGCACCCAAATCAGCGTCTTTTACCGCAATATGCCCAGCCTGGACATCGCCCTCTACCGCCTGCCCCAAGAGGAAAGCCTGCGCCTGCTCAGCCAGGATCAGTGGATGGTCTGGCGCAACTACCAGCACCCCAACCCGCGCGATTATCTGGTCTGGGAGCGCAGCCTGCCCACCCTGGCAACGGTCAATGAACTGGGCCAAAACCTGATACTTCTCACAGATCAGAAGGGCGAACGATTGCCCACCGGTGTCTATTTGCTGCAAGTGGCTTTGCCCCCGTCGTCCGATCCCGACGCCGAGCGTTTCGCCCAGTCGATGATTCTCCTCAGCAACGACAATCTGCTCATCAAGCGCGCGGGCCAGGGCGACAGTCTGGTCTGGCAGACCGATTTGGCCTCTGGTGCGCCGGTGGCCGATCAGTCGGTGCGCTTTTGGGAAGAAGGCCGTGACATTGGCAGCGGGCTGACCGATGGCGATGGCATGGCGTCGGCTCCCCTGGCCCTCAACAGGGAACAGCCCTGGCTGCCCATCATTGCCATCAGCGGTGAACCGGGCGACGAACATTTCGCCCTCACCTCTTCCGGCTGGGAGGACGGCATCGCCGCCTGGCAGTGGGGTCTGAACACATCCCCCATCGGCGACGAAGTGCGCAGCGCCTTCTACACGGATCGTCCCATCTATCGCCCCGGCCAGACCGTCTATTGGAAGGGGATTGTGCGGCTGGTGACGGACGAAAAGTCAGGCGAAAAGTACAGCCTGCCGCCCGCGGGGATGCCAATTTCGGTCACCATCCGCGACGACCGGGGCAATGTGCTGGTGGATCGGGAGTTCCCCGTCAACGAGCACGGCACTGTCAACGGCGAGCTGGCCCTGGCCGACGCCGCGGCCACCGGCTATTACGGCGTGGAAGTGCGCATCCCCCTTTCCGGCGACCGCTCGGCCTATGGCGGCACGAATTTTCAGGTGGCCGAATACCGCGCCCCCGAATTTGAGATCCGCGTGACCAGCGACTTGCCCGCCTATGTCCAGGGTGAGACCGTGCAAATCGCTGTCGAAGCCAGCTACTTCAGCGGCGGTCCCTTGGCCGATGCGCCCGTCACCTGGCGGCTGCTGGCCGAACCCTATTCCCATTTCTGGGCCGATGCACCCGCTGGCCGCTACTACAGCTTCGAGCCGGTGGAACTGGACGACCAGAGCAGCAATCCCTTCGGTGGCTTTGCCAGCGGGCTGGTGCAAGAGGGCGAAGGCGTCACCGATGGCAACGGCCATCTGCTCATCCAACTCCCCGCGGAGTTGGCCCAGGCCAGCCGCAGCCAGAATTGGACCTTCGATGCCACTGTCCAAAGCCCCTCCAACCAATTTGTCAGCGGACGGGTCAGCGTGCCTCTCCACCGCAGCAGCCTCTACATCGGCGTCAGCCCGCGTGATTACGTGGGCGTGGCGGGCAGCGAACTGGCCTTCGATCTGGTCAGCCTGACCCCGGACAACGCGCCGGTGGCGGATGCGGCGCTCGATGTGGTGGTCTACGACTACCGCTGGAATAGCGTCTATGCCCAGGCCGCCGACGGCTCGTACTACTGGGAAACCAGCGTGGAAAAGACGCCCGTCTACACCGGCACGGCCAGCACCGACGGCAGCGGCGTGGGCGAACTGCTGTGGACACCGGAGGCAGGCGGCCAATATCTGGTCGCCCTCTCCGGCCAGGACGCGGCGAGCAACCCGACCAGCAGCGGCGTCTTCGTTTGGGTGAGCAGCGGCGCATCCGGCTTTGTGGCCTGGCCGCGAGACAACAACGACCGGCTGGAGTTGGTGGCCGACAAGAAAACGTATGCCCCCGGCGACACGGCCAAAATTCTCATCCCCAGCCCCTTTAGCGGTCCGCCGAAAGGCGGCCCGGTATACGCGCTGGTGACGCTGGAACGGGGGGGCATTCTGGAGCGCAGCGTGCGTGTGCTGGAAGGCAACAGCGAGACGCTGGAAATTCCCATCACATCGCAGCACATCCCCAATCTCTACGTCAGCGTCGTGCTGGTGAAGGGTGTGGACGAGACCAATCCCACACCGGCCATGCGCGTCGGTTACATTCTCCTGCCCGTGGACGCGGCGGAGAAAGAACTCTCTATCGCTGTTGAGTCGTCAGTGGAGCAGGCCCGCCCCAGCCAGACTGTGGCCTATACGCTGACTGTTACCGACAGCAGCGGCGCAGTCGTCTCCGGCGCAGAGTTGAGCGCGGCGCTGGTGGACAAAGCGGTACTCAGCCTGGCTGTGGGCGACAATCGTTCGCTGATGGACCAGTTCTACTATCAACTGCCATTGGGCGTCAACACCGGCGCGCTGCTCACAATCAATCGGGACCGGCTAAACCAACAATTGAGCGAAGGGGGCAAGGGCGGCGGTGGCGGCGGTGAGGGCGCACTGAACCTGCGCCAGAGCTTCGCCGATCTGGCCGTCTGGCGGGCCGCGCTGGTGACGGGTGTGGACGGTACAGCCACATTCAGCGTTACCCTGCCCGACAATCTGACCACCTGGCGGCTGGCCGTGCGCGCCGCCAGCGACGACACCCGCGTGGGCGACGGTTTCGATGATCTGACCGCCAGCAAAGAGCTGCTCCTGCGCCCGATTCTGCCCCGCTTCTTCACCGCGGGGGATCGGGTGCGCATCGGCGTCCTGGCCCAGAACACCACCAGCGACGCTTTGGGCGACGTGACAATTACCGCCGCTGTGACCGGCGCCTCTTTTGTCGGTGGCGTCAGCGGCGTCAGCGGCGTCAGCGGCAACGATCCGTTGACTGCGCCGTTGACCGCGCCGTTGGGCGTGGCTGGTCAAGCGGAACTCTACCGGGTGATCGAAGTGGGCCAGGAAGCGGAAAGCGTCGAAATCGTCTTCACGGCCACGACCTCCTCCCCTGAAACGGGGGAGGGCCGGGGTGGGGGTGGCGGTTTCAGCGATGGCGTGAAGCTAACGCTGCCTGTCCATCGCTACGAAACGCCGGAAGTCGTCGGCACGTCGGGCGTTGTGCCTGCCAGCGGGCGGCTGGAAGCCATCCGCGTGCCTGCCGCGGCCACCGAAAGCGGAGAGTTGAGCGTCGTCGTCGAGCCGAGCCTGGCCGCGGGGATGCTGGACGGGCTGGACTATCTGAAACACTACCCTTACGAATGCGTCGAGCAGACGGTCAGCCGCTTCCTGCCCAATCTGGTCACATCCCTCGCCCTGAAGCGGCTGGACGTGGAACGCCGTCCTGAGCTTGTCGAAGGGAACCCGACATTGCAGGCCGATCTGGACGAGCAATTGAGCGTGGGGCTACAAAAGCTGATCAACTGGCAGAACCCGGACGGGGGCTGGGGCTGGTGGTCAAATCTGATGAGCGACCGCTACATCACCAGTTACGTTCTGTGGAGTCTGTGGACGGCCAAAGAGGCGGGCTATCCTGTGCCGGAGAACGTCCTGGCCGATGGCATTCTTTATTTGGATCAGAATTGGATTGCCCCTTCCCAGGCGGCCAATTGGTACGACCTGAACCAAATGGCCTTTGCCCACTTTGTGCTGGCCGAGATGGGCGAGGGCGATCCGGGGCGGATGAGTACACTTTACGACGAGCGTGAACGCATGGACATCTACGGCCAGGCGTTGCTGGCGCTGGCAATGGACGCCGTGGATGGGAAGAAGACGGATGGGAAGAAGACGGATGGGCGCGTGCAGACACTTCTGGACGACATCGCGGGTCGGGCAACTCTTTCGGCCAGCGGCGCGCACTGGCAGGAAGCGGATACCGACTGGTGGTCGATGAACACGGATTTGCGTTCGACAGCGATTGTGCTCTACGCCTTCAACCGTCTGCGCCCGAACGATCTACTCCTGCCCCAGGCCGTGCGCTGGCTGATGGTGGGTCGCCAGAGCGGGCGCTGGTCTACCACCCAGGAGAACGCCTGGGCGATCTTCGCCCTCGCCGGCTGGATGGAGAATAGCGGCGAGTTGGAAGGAAATTACGACTGGCAGGTGACGCTCAACGGGGCGAAACTGGGCGTGGGAACCGTTGACCGGGCCAATGTGGACGAGGCGATTTCCCTGCGAACAGAGGTGGCGGAACTGCTCCGTTATGACGTGAACGCGCTGAATTTGAGCCGTAGCAACGACAGCGGGCAGATGTACTACACGGCCCAACTGCGCTATTTCCTGGACGCTACGGCCATCTCGGCCCGCGACCGGGGGCTGGTGGTCAGCCGCCGCATTCTGGCCGCCGACGGCACGCCCGCTTCCAGTGCAAAAGTGGGGGATGTGCTCAGCGTCACTGTCAGCCTGAATGTGCCGACGGATGCCCACTTCCTCCTGCTGGAAGTACCCATCCCCGCGGGGACAGAAGCCATCGATCCCCGGCTGGCAATCACCGGCAACGAATTTGGCGGGCCAGACTTCGGTGCAACCGGGCTTGACCCCCGGCAGGATTTTTGGTGGCGCTATTGGGTTCCCACCCACACGGACATCCGGGACGAAAAAGTGGCGCTCTTTGCGGATCACCTGGCCGCGGGCAGCTACGAATACACCTTTCAGGTGCGCGCCTCCATCCCCGGCGAATATCGGGTACTGCCGGCACGGGCCGAATTGATGTACTTTCCAGATGTGTGGGGGCGGAGCAGCGGGGCGTTGTTTACTGTGACGGAGTAGTCTGACATAGCCCGGCGCAGCGTTAAGCCAGGCCGGATGAAAAACTTTGTATAGACGGATAAAATGGAACACGGATCAGAAATCCGTGTTCCATTTTATCCGTGCATACAAAATCTCTTTCAGGGCAAGTTGACGTTATGCCATCCACTCCCGCAGGACGCGGGCGTGCTGGGGCAGGGCGATCTCCGGCTCTTCGATGTGGGGATGCCACTTCTTCTCCCACTCCGCGCTGAGATAGCCCGTGTAGCCCTTCGCCAGCAGCAGTTCGACCACCTCCCGGTTGGGCACTTCGCCTTCGCCCAGCAGCACCAAATCCCACTCGCCGTCGGGCCGCAGCCGGGCGTCTTTGATGTGGACGTGGGCCAGCCGGTGGCCGATGTGCTTCCACGTGTCGGCCACGCTCTCCCCCATCCGGTAGGGGTGATGGGTGTCCCAGACGGCTTTCAGGTTGGGATGCTCCACCTTTGCCAGTGTCGCCGCCACCTCCTGGCCGCGACAGAAAGCGTCGTGGGTTTCCAGCACGACCGTCACCCCTTGCGCGGCAGCGGTCTCCATCACCCCGGCCAACCCCTCGGCCAGCCAGTCAATCGTATCTTCAATCGTATGGCCCTCGGCAATGCCGCCGCCAAAAGTGCGCACCATCGGGGATTCCAGATCGTTTGCCAATTCCAGATAGCGCTTTAATTCGTCCTGATTTTTGCGCCGTTCCGCGGGGTCCGGCGAGGAGAAGCGGGTGGATGCGCCCAGACCGGCGATGACCAGCCCATTCTGCTGCATCAGGCTGCGGATTTCGCCGCGGCGCTGGGCGGGCATATCCGACGGGATAATCTGACCGTCCAGTACGCGGATTTCCAGACCCGCGTAGCCGTCGGCCACGGCCTGTTCCATCATCCGTTCCAGGCTCCAATCCGGGCAGCCGAGTGTGCTGTAGACGAGGGGGAGTCGATCGGGCATTTTCTTTTCTCCGTTTCTTCTGGGGTGATTATTGTGTAGTTCGTGGCAACGAAACAGGCGTACCAGATTAGTGAGCGCTGATTGAGTAGCCGAGTCTGCGAGGCGTATCGAAATCAAGCGAACGGGTTTGCTCACTTAAGCCATTCTACCCGCTTTGGTTTCGATACGGCGG
>Ga0209702_10006797_pt1 | contig 14419 bp, 10 predicted proteins | sample FRY01_FD_187210 | JGI IMG/M metagenome (GOLD analysis project Ga0209702, IMG submission 187210) | Freshwater microbial communities from Lake Fryxell liftoff mats and glacier meltwater in Antarctica - FRY-01 (SPAdes) (version 2) | ecosystem: Environmental > Aquatic > Freshwater > Ice > Glacier... | reverse complement strand
ACGCCGCTCAACCAGGCCGATTTTATCCTGACGCTGATGTCGGTCTTCTGGGATGAGGGGCGAACAGAGCTAGAGCACTTCTGTAGGGAAGCCAAAAAACCAACAAAGGGGCAAGCATCCCCCTTCAATCATTTCATCGAGCCGTCGCCCGACCAGTTGCTGCGGGTAAGCGTTGGCTTGGCCTTCAAGCGTGCCCGCCTGCGCTATGTCTATTCCATTCTGCGGGGCAAAGACCTGGATACCGAGCAGTTCAGCGAAGAACGGCGCATTGCCCAATTCGCTGTCTTGGCCGAAGCCCAGGGGCGGGCACTGAACCTGCAATATTGGCACGACTTCCTGGCCTGTATCCGTCAGGCCGGCTTTCGCAGTGGCCGGATGATTAGCTCCCAGAACAATCTCATCTTTGCCTATATTCTCTACCTCATCGGGCGAACCGAATACAAAGTGGACGAGTTCACCCTGCGCAACACAATCGCCCGCTGGTTCTTTATGTCCAGTCTCACGGGTAGATTCACAGGTTCGCCAGAGTCAGCCATGGAATTTGACTTGGCCCAGTTGCGTGAGATATCCGATGCAGATGGATTTGTCGGAACTCTCAATCAGGTTTGTGACACAACACTGACAAACGATTATTGGGCTGTGACATTGCCCAACGACCTGGCGACATCCTCTTCCCGCAGCCCTTCCCTTTTTGCATTCCAGGCGGCGCAGGTCATCCTGGACGCACGGGTGCTCTTCTCCAAAGCCAGAGTGACCGACCTGCTTGACCCCACAATCAACGCCCGCCGTTCGGCTGCCGAGCGCCACCATCTCTTCCCCAAAGGCTATCTGCAAACGTTGGGTATCTCCGATATTCGAGAGACCAATCAGATTGCCAATTACACGCTGGTCGAATGGGGTGACAACATCAAAATTTCGGCACAGTCACCCGCCGAATATCTGCCTGTGATGAGAGAGCGGGTCACTTCTGCTGCCCTTGCCCAGATGTATCATTTGCACGCTCTCCCGGAGAATTGGGAGCATCTCGACTATCAGGATTTTCTCAAAGTACGACGGGAAGCAATGGCACAGGTGATACACGAGGCATTCGATGCCCTGTCGTCGGAAGATACGGATGAGGGATTGGTTCCGGCAGAACTGGACATAGAGAAAATCATCAAAAATGGCGAATCGGCCCAGGTCGAGTTCAAATCCACCCTGCGCACCAATCTCCACACAGGCGACAAAGATGTGCGCATGGAAAACACAGCGCTCAAGACCATCGCCGGTTTCCTTAATACGAACGGTGGTACACTGGTTATCGGCGTATCGGATGATGGGAAGGCTCTAGGCATTGAACAGGACGGCTTTCCCAATGAGGACAAAATGAGTCTGCATTTGGTGAATATCGTCAAGGACCGTATGGGACCCCTGGCAATGACAGTCATTCATCCCCACTTTGAGGAACACGGGGGCAAGCGAGTCCTGGCGATTGACTGCCAGCGCGCTTCCTCGGCTGTATTCGTGAAAGAGGGAACCATCGAGAAGTTCTATATCCGCACCGGCCCTTCCACCACAGAACTCAGCGCAAGCCAGACCCAGGAATACATCGGCAAACGTTTCGGAAAATAATGAGCGCATTCAACGAAGACACCCTCGTCCAACAGACAACGGCGGACTACCTGCACGACGTTCTCGGCTGGGAGAGCGTCTACGCCTTCGACGCGGAGAGCTTCGGGCCGGATAGTCTGCTGGGGCGGGCCAGTCGCCGGGAGGTGGTGCTCACCCGCTATCTGGAAAAGAAGCTGCGGGCCTTCAACCCCGGCCTGCCCGACGAAGCCTATGCCGACGCCATCCGTCGCATCACCGAAGTCAGCGTCACCCAGTCTATGCTCGCCATCAACCAGGAGAAGCACGACCTGCTGCGGGATGGGGTGCAGGTTCGATTCCGCGACGCCGCAGGCGAGATGGTGCGTCCATACCTGCGGGTCTTCGATTTTGACAAGCCGGAGAACAATCACTTTCTGGCCGTGCGCGAGCTTTGGATTCAGGGGGAGTTCAAACAGGGCCGACCGGATATTGTGGGCTTTGTCAACGGCCTGCCCCTGCTCTTTATCGAACTCAAGAATCTGCATGTGGATGTACGCCAGGCATACGAGAAGAATCTGAGCGACTACAAAGCCTATATTCCCCACCTTTTCCACCACAACGCCTTTCTCATTCTTGCCAACGGCGAGGATGGCCGCATGGGAACCCTCACCAGCCGTTGGGAGCATTTCCAGCAGTGGAAGCGTCTGGCCGAAGCCGAGCCAGGGATGGTGGATATGGAAACATTGCTGGCGGGCGTCTGTGACAAGCGCAACTTTCTCGACCTCTTCGAGAACTTCATCGTCTTCGACAACAGCACCGGCGCAACTGTCAAAATCATCGCCCGCAACCACCAATTTCTGGGCGTCAACCGGGCTTTACAGTCTGTGCGGGAACGCAAAGAGCGGGAAGGCAAGCTGGGCGTCTTCTGGCATACCCAAGGGTCGGGTAAATCCTATTCGATGCTCTTCTTCACCCGCAAGATTCATAGACGGCTGGGCAGCAACTTCACCTTTCTGGTCATCACCGACCGGGACGATCTGGACGAACAGATTTACCAGACCTACGCCGGTTGCGCTCTGGTCAACAACGACAGAGAACCCTGCCGTGCCGCCAGCGGTGAGGGCTTGCGCCTGCTGCTCAACGCACACAAACGCTATACCTTCAGCCTCATCCAGAAGTTCAGCCGGGACGTAGACCCAACCCAACCCTACAGCCAGCGGGACGACATTATTGTCATCAGCGATGAAGCCCACCGCAGCCAATATGGCCGTCTCTCCCTGAACATGCGCAACGCCCTGCCCCACGCCAATTATATCGGCTTCACGGGCACGCCCCTTTTCAAAGACGACGAAATCACCCGGCGCTGGTTTGGCGAATACGTCTCCACCTATGACTTTCAGCGGGCCGTGGACGACAACGCCACTGTGCCCCTCTACTACGACGCACGGGGCGAAAAGCTGGGGCTGGCAACGGATGAACTCAATGAGCGCATTGCGGCCAAGCTGGAAGAGTTGGAAATGGAGGATGTGGATGTCTCCCAGCGCTTGGAGCAGGAGTTGCGCCGGGACTATCACCTGATCACGGCCAATACCCGTATGGACCCCATCGCCAGGGACTTTGTGCGACACTACAGCACGGCCTGGGAGACCGGCAAGGCCCTCTTCATCTGCATCGACAAAGTTACCTGTGTGCGGATGCACGCCAAAATCCAGGCCGCCTGGCAGGAACGCATCGCCCAACTGGAAGGGGAGCTACGCCGGGTGGACGACGAGCAGGAGGAGGTTCAGCGCAGGCGTCAAATCCAGTGGATGGGGGAGACCGAAATGGCGGTCATCATCAGCGATGAACAGGGGGAGGTCAAGAAGTTCGCCGATTGGGGGCTGGACATTGTGCCCCATCGCAAACGCATCCGGGAAGGCTTTGCCCTGGACGACGGCAAACGCATCTCTATGGAACAGGCGTTCAAGAAGCGGGAACACCCTTTCCGCATTGCCATTGTCTGCGCTATGTGGCTCACCGGCTTCGACGTGCCCAGTCTTGCCAATCTCTATTTGGACAAGCCGCTGAAAGCCCACACACTGATGCAGGCGATTGCCCGTGCCAACCGGGTGGACGAGGGCAAGAACAACGGGCTGATTATCGACTACTGCGGCATCTTGAAAAACCTGCGTATGGCGCTGGCTACCTTTGCCGGACACCAGGGCGGTGAACCCATCGACGGCGCAGAAGGCGGGCTTCAGACAGACCCGGCCCAACCCGTGCAAGCGTTGCTGGACGAACTGGAAGATACGATTGCTGCGCTCAATCTCTTTGTCGCCAGCCAGGGCGCGGCGCTCGACCCCATCCGCACCCAAACAGGCTTTGCCCGTAACCGGGCGATACTCGATGTCAAAGAGGCCATCAACCGTACCGATGAAAGCCGCAAGCGTTTTGAGATTATGGCACGGGAGGTTTTTAAGAAGTTCACCGCCTGTCTTACCCATGCCAACGTCAACGCCTACCGCCAGGACTACGACATCATCCATATCGTCTATAAGAGTCTGCAAAGCGATGTGCAGGCCACTGACATCAGCGATGTCATCCAGCAGCTACACGCCATCATTGACGAAGCGGTGACCGTGCGGCCTGTGGAGGCTGTGCGCGAGGAAAGCGCACCCTACGACCTGAGCAAAATCGACTTCGAGCGTTTGCGCCAGGAGTTCGAGAAGACACCGGCCAAGAACAGTGCGGTGCAAAGTCTGAAAGCGATGATTGAGAAGCGGCTGGAACGGATGCTGCAAGAGAACCCCACCCGCACGGATTTTCAGCGCCACTACGAGGAGATCATCGAACGCTACAACCGGGAGAAAGACCGGGCGACGATTGAGCAGACCCTGGCCGAGTTGCTGCGCTTTGTGGAGAGTCTGAGCGAGGAAGAGAGCCGGGCCGTGCAGGAAGGATTGGACGAGGAGTCTTTGGCCCTTTTCGACATCCTGCGCAAACCAGAACTCTCCCAGCCGGAATTGGAGCGCATCAAGCAGGTGGCCAAAGAGCTACTGGCGACACTGAAAACAGAAAAACTGCGTGTGGACCACTGGCGGGAAAAGGAGGCGACACGGAGCGAGATTGAGATCACCATCCAGGATTTTCTGTGGAGTGATCAGACGGGTCTGCCCACCAGCTACACGCCCGAAGAGGTCAAGTCCAAGGCATCGGAGACATACGCCTTTATCTATTTCCGCTATCCGTCGCTGCAATTGGCGGCGTGATGGTATAAGTACGCGTAGATTGGGTGAGACTACGGGATTCGGCATCCAGGAGGAAGATATCGAACGCCTGTTGAAGTAGCGGAAACCTTTGCTCCAAAAACATAGTGGCTGGTCCTATTATTTAGACCAGCCACTACATACAGCAATATCGCAGGGGAAGTCCCCCGCATACAGTATCTAGCGCCCCCGGGGGGAATTGAACCTCCGACCAAAGGTTTAGGAAACCTCTGCTCTATCCTCTGAGCTACGGGGGCAGAGTGTGCCAAAACGATAGCACAAAGCCCCCAGAGCGTCAAGAAAATCAGCCTGCCTCGCCCTGTCAGCCCGGTTAGACGAATTGAGTATGTTTGCGCCATCGGGTACAATCTACAGATAACCGTTCAGATCGTCAGAAATGGACGCGGATCAAACAGAATGAACCAGATAATTTACGCTGATTTTCCAGATGTCTTGTCAATCAGCGTAAATCAATCCAAATCATAAAAATCTGCGTCCCCTTCCCTTTCCCCCATCGACCAGCGACGAAAGCCAATTCTATGCAGAAAATTCAAGAGTTCGCCAAAAGTATCACTGACAATGTAGCCAAAGTGATCGTTGGCAAGCAAGATGTGATCGAGACCCTTATTATTGCCCTCCTCTGCGAAGGCCACGTACTGATGGAAGATGTGCCCGGTGTGGGCAAAACAATGCTGGCCCGCTCCCTGGCGATCAGCCTGGGCGTGGACTTCCGCCGCCTGCAATGCACCCCCGACCTGCTGCCCAGCGACATCACCGGCGTAAGCATCTTCAACCAGGAGACCCGCCACTTCCAGTTCATCGAAGGGCCTGCCTTCACACACATTCTGCTGGCCGACGAGATCAACCGGGCCACGCCCCGTGCCCAGGCTGCGCTGCTGGAATGTATGGGCGAGCGCCAGATCACCGCGGACGGCGTAACCCGCGCCCTGCCCCGCCCCTTTCTCGTGCTGGCAACGCAAAACCCGGTGGAATATGAGGGCACATTCCCCCTGCCCGAAGCCCAACTGGACCGCTTCTTCTTCAAGATAAGTCTGGGCTATCTTTCCCCAGCCGAAGAGAGCGCGATGCTGGTAAATCTGGGCAACCGCCATCCCGTGGAGACGCTGGGGCCGGTGGTGGACGGAATGGTGGGGCCACAACTGGCCGAGGCGATCTGGCAGGTGCAGGTGGCCGACAGCGTGCGCGATTATATTGTGGCGCTGGTACACGCCACCCGACAGCACAGAGAACTGGCGTTGGGGGCCAGCCCCCGGGGCGCGCTGGCTCTCTATCGGGGCGCACAGGCCCGCGCGGCTCTGCGTGGGCGGAATTATGCATTGCCCGATGACGTGCAGGCCCTGGCTCCCCTGGCCCTGCCCCATCGCTGCATCATGCGGCCAGACGCGGCCCTGCGCGGGCGCACCGCCGAGAAGGTCATTGCCGAGCTTATCGACAGCGTGCCCCTCGATCTGGGCCAGACCGAATAAAAGAGGGACGCAGATTTTTATGATTTGGGTTGATTTGCGCTGAAAGAAGTTCGACTTTTCAGAAAAAGTCGAACTTCTGGGTCTACATTTTTGGTAATTCCTATCCGCTTCGATCCGTCCCATCCGCTCAATCCGCGTTCCATTCTTCAAGGCAAAGGTTGCTTGTGTTTGATTTTTTCATGCTGCTCATCGTTCTTTTTGTCCTGGCCGTCTTTCTGCGCCTGGATTGGATATACTATCTAATCTATGTCATTGGCGGTATCTGGGCCTTCAGCCATTGGCAGACCCGGCGTAGCCTGAGCCATCTGTTGGTGCAGCGGCGCGTCCCAACACGAGCCTTCACCGGTGAAACTGTGGAGGCTGAGGTTGTCATGCACAACACCAGCCTGCTGCCCTTGCCCTGGGTGCGCATCCAGGAAAGCGTGCCCCTGGAACTGCAAACCGGCGAAAGCTACCGACTGGTTGCCAGCGTGGGTGGGCGATCCAAAGCCGTGCGCCGCTTTCACTTCTTTTGCCACCGACGGGGCTACCACCTGCTCGGCCCCTTGCGGCTGACCACTGGCGATCTCTTCGGCTTTGCCCAGGCCGCCTGGGAAGAGAGCGAAAAGGTCCATATTATTGTCTATCCCAAAGTGCTGACGCTGGATCAGATCGGGCTGCCCAGCCGCCTGCCCTTCGGAACCCTGCGCTCCCGACAGCGCATCTTTATGGACCCCACCCGCATGGCCGGTGTACGACCCTATGTCAGCGGCGATTCCATGCGTCACATCCACTGGCGGGCCAGCGCCCACGACGACACGCTGATGGTCAAAAAGTTCCAGCCATCCATGGCCCTGACCACAATGATTGCCCTGGACCTGGACCAATTTTCCTACCCCATGCGCGAGCGGCAAGGCGGCAGCGAATGGGCGGTGGTGGTGGCTGCGTCCCTGGCAAATCACATCATCAGCCAGCGCCAGGAGACCGGGCTGCTCACCAACGGGCTGGACCCACTCAGCGCCGGGGATGCGAACCCGATTCCCGGCATGAACGGCCAGGGCCATCTGATGGGCATTCTGGAATTGCTGGCCCGTATCCAACTGCGCCGGGATGCAGACGCGGACGACCCGATGGAGGACGGCCACATCTCGCCCTCCCGCTTTGCCCTGCACAATTGGCTGCCCAATCACGTGGCTTCCCTGAACTGGGGGACAACACTCCTCCTCGTCACACCCCACATCAGCGAGCCTCTGCTCTGGTCGCTGCACGGGCTGAACCGTCGGGGGTTGAATGTGCAAGTGATCGCCTGTGTTCGCCAGCCCGGTTTCGAGCGGATGCGCAAGCAGGCCGAAGCCATGGGCATTGGCGTACACCAGACCATCTGGGAGTCCGATTTGGCCCGGATGGGGCAGCAAGGCGGTTTCAATGGGCTATAATTTTGACTTTACACCGGAAGATAAAGAGACCGTCACCCACGCAGGGGCCCACGCAGAATCCCACGCAGGGGCCCACGGAGGGGCCCACGCAGGGGCCGATGCCGTTGTCAGCCCAACCGAGGCCGCGCAGGCTGTTCAAACTGATTCAGCCTGGATCGGCTCCCTTTTTCGCCCCCTGCTCATCACCGTTCTGGTCGGCTGTATCGCTGTGGCTGCGGTCGGTTTTCTCCGCCACATCGCCCCTTCGCTCACCGGTTATTACGTGCAGATCACACTGATTGCCGGGCTGGTCTCCACCTTCATCGGCAGCTACACCACCACCCTGCTCGTCCACCCGGAACAACGCCACCGTCGCACATTGGCCTTTCGCGCCGCCGAAGTGGGGCTGATACTTTTTGCGCTGCGTATAGCCATCTGGTTGTTGGCCGAGGGGCTGCCAACCCTGCAATCAACTCTCTACAGCCCGCTCACAACCCTCTTCTCCGGCCCCTTTGTGGTGGCTGGGGTATTGGCCTATGGCACGTGGATTCTGTCGGTTCTGGTCACCGATGACTTTTTGCAGATGGGGTTGCAGCCGGACGAGCTGATTGTTCGCACAGGCCGGGGGGAAAGCCGCTGGGCGCCAGAGGTTCACCTGCGCAGCGACAGGCAGGGACTATTGGCCCGATTCACCCAGCGCTGGATCGGTGGCGGGGTTGTTATGCTGATGCTGACCGCGGGCAGTCAGATCGGCACAGGCGCCAATGGCTTCTTCGCCATCGCCCGCCAATCCATCGATCCGCTGGTAATCAGCGCCGCCCTCGTCTACTTTTTGATTGGGCTGATCCTGATTGCCCTGGGCCGGCTGGCTGTGCTGCGCGCCCAATGGCAGTTGGAACGTATCCCCGCCGAGAGCGCGATCACCCGCAACTGGCCCATTTATACGGGCGGTCTGTTATTGATCGCCGGGCTGATTGCAGCCGTATTACCCCTGGGCGGCACGTTTCGTCTGGCCCAGATTCTCAATTGGATTATCCAATCCCTGTACGTTGTGGTTTTTGGGATTCTCGGTCTGATACTGGCCTTTATCAGTCAATTCACGCCCGAAAGCGATCCGGGGGAGATGCAAACGCCTATTGCCCCCAGTGCGCCCCCTATGCTGAGCGATGCAGCCGCCCAGGCGCCTGTGCCGTCGTGGATCGGCGGGACGATCTTTTGGATCATCCTGGCCGTGCTGATCGGCTATGCGGCTTATCTCTATATGCAGGAGCGGGGTGTCAATTTTGCCTGGCTGCGCCAATTCTGGCAACGCCTGCTGGCCGCCTGGCGGGGGATGTGGGGCGAATTTGAGAGTTGGCGGGCGTCTGCTGTGTCTGCGCCTGCTGGCACAGAGGAGCAATCCCAAAATCGGCGCGGCCCCCAATGGTGGCGTCGGCTTCAGTTGGGGCGACTCTCCCCCACCGAACGCATCCGCTATTTCTATCTGGCGACTTTGGACCAGGCCCAGGAACAGGGCGTTGGCCGCAAACCGGGGGAGACGCCCCTGCGTTTCGCGCCCCGCCTGGAAGATAGAATCCAGGAGAGCGGGGAGAAGCCCTTCTCTCAATTGACCGATGAGTTTGTCGAAATCCAGTATGCAGGCCGCACAGTCGATGACGAATCAGCGTCCTATGCCCAGCGCCTCTGGCAGCAGGTTCAACGAGCGCTGGATTCTTTGCGGGATGATAAGGAGAACGAGGAAGCGGAAGGTGCTGAAGTGATTCCACCGGACGCCTAATTTGACATTTTTTTGCTGCCTTGACTCTACCTTTGGAGCCTGTTATAATTAGCTTACAGCAGGTATTTCGTGGGCGATTCGTGGGTCATCACAGTCAAATATCCGCCGATCGTCTTACTATCCCGTAAAAAAAGGGACGACAGCAACAGTCTCCAGCTTGATGCGCACATCCCTTCTTTTACACCACCGCTATTCGGGAAACTAGATATGGCAGGCTCATCTAAGGCAGAGAACGATCGGTATTCGGAAGAATTTAGCGATTTTGACGGCGAATCTATGGAGGGAGCAGATTACGATCTCTTCGAACAGTATCTGGCCGAAGAAGATGATCTGAGTGTTCCCGAACGGGGTGATCTGCGCGAAGGCATAATTGTCGAAGTGCGATCCAGCGAGATGCTCGTTAATATTGGAGCGAAGCGGGATGGCGTTGTGCCGCAGGCCGACATTGCCCGTCTGGACAAGGAGTATGCGGCCACACTGGTAGTCGGTGAACTGGTCCCTGTGGTGGTCAGCAAATTGACCACCGAAGAAGGGATGCTGATTCTGAGCATCGCCGATGCCCTGCAAAAGAGGGATTGGTTGACCGCCGAGAAGATGCTGGAGAGCGGCGAAGTCGCAGTGCGCGCGGTGGTGGGCTACAACAAAGGCGGGCTGCTGGTCGAATTCGGCCACCTGCGCGGCTTTATCCCCGCTTCCCACATTGTGGGGTTGCCCCGCAATCTCACCGAAGATGACCGTAACCGCCGCTTTGACGAGATGATCGGCGAAGAGCTGCCGGTGGAAGTGATCGAAGTCGAACGGCGGCGGCGGCGGCTGGTGCTTTCCCACCGTTTCGCCGAGCGAAAATACCGGGAAGAACGCAAGATCCAGCTCTTTAAAGAGATGAAAGTGGGTGATGTGGTGGAAGGCGAAGTCCGCAGCCTGCGCCCGTTTGGTGCCTTTGTGGACATTGGCGGGGCCGACGGCCTGCTCCACGTCAGTGAGATCGGCTGGACGCCTGTCAGCCACCCCAGAGATGTGCTGGAAGTGGGCGATCGGATTCAGGTCGAGATATTGCGCCTGGATGCCGAGCGTAGCCGGATTGCCCTGAGCCGCAAGAAATTGCTGCCAAACCCCTGGGAAAGCATCGAAGAACGCTACCGCCAGGGCGAAACTGTGCTGGTAACGATTACACGGGTGGTGGATTTTGGGGCGTTTGCCCAGTTGGAGCCGGGCGTGGAAGGACTGATCCACGTGAGCGAACTGGCAGAAATTGAGATTGCCGAACCGCTCAAGAGCCTGGCGTCCGGGGATCGGGTGGCTGTCAAGATTCTGCGGGTCGACCCGGAACGACAGCGCATCGGACTTAGCCGTCGTCAGGCAGACAGTCTTGTGGGCGAAGCACTGCTGGAATCCGAAATCGATCACAGCGCGGATTCGGCAACCGAAGAACCTGTTGCAGAAGGAGCCACGGCAGACGTATCTGCTGAAGCACCTGTGAGTGACGCACCCGGCGGTGAAACACCCGGCGGTGAAACACCCGGCGGTGAAACGCCCAGCGCGGAATCGTCCAGCGCGGAATCGTCCACCGAAGAGACGGTTGTTGTGGAGATGCCTGCCGATGAAGCCCCAGCCAGCAAAGGCGACGAAGAATAACCCGGCTGGGTAACTGGGCAGAGAGCCGGGCAGAGAGCCGGGTGCATTGCAGAACTGAACGAAGGGCAACGGTCTTTCTTTTTGCCGTTTGCCCTCCCTCTGGCGTATAATGGAAGTCCTGTCAGCCTCGAGTGCCCTTTTGGGGCCTCTGTTCCTGCGCTGACAGGATTGTTTTTGCTACTCGGGCGGTGACAGTTTCACCTGATCACCGCTTTTACACGCCTGAAGGGAGGTGAAAACCTATGAGCGTCGATTTACGACCCGGTGAGTCCCAGGAAAGTCTTCTCAAGCGCTTCCGCAAAGCTGTGGCTGAGGCCCGGATTTTGCCGATTGTGCGTCAGAAGCGCTGGTTCACCTCCAAGAGCGAAGTACGTCGTATTAAGAAGCAGAAGGCAATCCGCAAAGCACAGCGAACCCCGACACGCTTCCTCTAGGAAACAGTTGTTTTGAATGGAGATATATGGCTGAGGAAACACTAACTCTCGAGGGGAAAATCACCGAAACTCTTCCCAATGCGAATTTTCGCGTCGAACTGGAGAACGGTCACAATGTGCTTGCCTATCTTTCTGGAAAGATGCGCAAGTATTACATTCGTGTCCTCCTGGGCGATAAGGTGAAGGTGGAGTTGAGTCCCTATGATTTGACCCGCGGGCGAATTACCTATCGTTTCAAATGAAATGATATAGGCGCAATTATCCGGCCAGAGAGTCGGAGATTGTACTCTGCCTGCAAACAGCCAAACTGTTGCATACAAAGGTCCGAGACAATATTGTCTCGGACCTTTTGGCGTTAATTCCGTTTGTCTGCTACAGCAAAGTCATTTTGAAAAACGGAGTTTTTTGATGCTGAGACGCAAAGAAATAGACCCCTCTCTGCGCCTTCGCGTCTCAGCGTTAAAAATTGACTGTCTTGCCTTTTATCAACCAATGAAAAGCACCCGGTTTCTATCCGGGTTTGCTATAGAAGAGTTTTCGATAGCGCTCCACAGCCGCCCGCACGACCGTTTGCTCTGCATCAAAAGTAAGCCGATCCGCGGCGTTTTCCAGCTCTATCCAGAGCGGACGAAACTGTTCTTCGTCCTGGGTTGGACGCACGCTGCACCGGGAGGAGCGCAATGTCATCAGGAAATAGCGTTCGCCCCGAATATAGTGCCTGCCTTTATAGTCAAACTCGACCGTTTGGCTTCCTAAATCGGCCAGAATCGACAGATCGGCGAAGCCCGCTTCTTCTTCCGTTTCGCGCAGAGCGGCTTCTTGCGCGTCCTCGCCCGGATCGATGTGACCCTTGGGCAGGCGCACTTCGTCCCGGTCGGGCCTGTCGAGCAGGAGTACATACGCCTTCTCCTCGTCCAGTTCCTTATCCAGCCCCTCAATCATCCCGCGCTGTATCACAACGCCGCCTGCTGCTTTGTACCGTCGAATCGCCATTGAGTGTGTACTCCTGTGGGGGAGATTTCGTAGTGGTCGACGATAATGTGAAATTTTTCAACGCAAAGATGCAAAGGAGCAAAGCCGCCAAGACAAGACGCTCTTCTCTGCGCCTCTGCCTCTTTGCGACTTTGCGTTAAAAAAGGCATTCCATCCAGTCGTTGACCACTACACTGTGGGGGAAATTTTGAGGAAAAACCTCTCTGTCTATAGTGCCGCGGCAACCGGCTGGCGCAGGCTAAGCGGCTCGACAAAAAGAAGGCCAGCCAGTTCGTGGCCTACAATTTGCCTGCTCTCTTCGCCCAGTTGGGGTGGCCCGTCCAACCGTTCAATGGTGACTGGGCCATTGAACGGGGCGATCTCTTGCAGGGAAATGGCCGTGCCCGGAATCAGCCCCAGACGGGTCAGATAGCGCAAAATGCGGGAGTCATCGGTTGCCACCCGGCGAATACAGCCGGTTTTATTCGGCTCAAGATGCAACAGCGAAACCAATTCTTCTACGGGCATCGTCCCATCCTTGCTGGGGATGGGGTCTCCGTGGGGACAGTGGGTGGGATAGCCGCAGAGTTTGTCCATGCGCTCCTCGAAGGCAGCGCTGACAGAATGCTGCAATGCGTGGGCCTCCACATCGACCTGATCCCAGCTATAGCCCATCACCTGAATCAAAAAGACTTCCAACAACCGGTGACGGCGGATCAGTTGCAGGGCGGCCAGTCGCCCCTGTTCAGTCAGGGTAATTCCGTCGGCGTTGGAACGCTCGGCGAAGTTGCCTTCTTCCAGCCGTTTGAGCATACTGCTAGCCGCCGCCGCCGAGACACTCATGCGGGTTGCCAGCGCGCCTGTCGTCACCCGGTCGTGCTTTTTGTCCAGTTTGTAGATGGCCGCCAAATAGTCCAGCATCCCATCAGTTGTCAAGCCACAAAAAGTTTGCATTGCATCTTCTTATCGTAAAATTTTTATAGAAAAGTTGCTAAAATTCAAGCCCATTATACCGTCGCGCTCTTTCGCCTGTCAAAAGGAGAGGCGCTGGCCGCGGACGGGCTGGAGCGCACCCCTATAAGCAATGGTGTGGGTTGACCGATTGCCCGTGTGGTAGAATAAGCTGTGAATTGACTTTTTGATATATTGAGTTTAAGGCAGCGAGGTGGCGGATGGGTGTAATGGATATATTAGTGCAGGGATGCAGCCAATTAGGATTGACCCTTTCGGACGAACAGATCGCACAATTTTCTCTCTATTTTGATCTGCTGGCCGAGTGGAATCAGAAAATGAACCTGACCGCCATCGACGATTTGGTCGGTGTGCAGACCAAACACTTTTTGGATTCGTTGACTGGGCTGCCCCTGATTCAGGATGAGATGAGGAGCAGAAAGCCGCCTGGTCCGAGTTTGCGTGCCATCGACGTGGGGTCTGGGGCCGGTTTCCCTGGCCTGCCGCTCAAAATCGCCTGGCCGGAGTTGAAACTGGTGTTGCTGGATGGAACCGGCAAAAAGGTACGCTTTTTGCAAGAAGTCGTCTCGGCGTTGAAGCTTTCCCAGGTGGAGGTTGTGCAGGGGCGGGCCGAAGAAATGGGCCACAACGAACTTTATCGGGGACAATTCGATCTGGTGCTGGCCCGTGCCGTGGCCCGCCTGAACACCCTTGTCGAGTACCTGCTGCCCTTTGCACGCCAGGGCGGTTATGTTGTTACGTATAAAGGTCCCGGTGCGGGTGAGGAGTTTATGGAGGCCCGCAAGGCTATCGATCTGTTGGGCGGCGAGGTTGTGCGTTTTGCACCGGTGGAAGTACCCCTATTGGGAGAAGAACGTCGCATCCTTCTGATCAAAAAGCCCCGGCGCACGCCCCCCCAATATCCCCGGGGCCAGGGGCTGCCCCGCAAAAGTCC
>Ga0209702_10006791_pt1 | contig 14428 bp, 13 predicted proteins | sample FRY01_FD_187210 | JGI IMG/M metagenome (GOLD analysis project Ga0209702, IMG submission 187210) | Freshwater microbial communities from Lake Fryxell liftoff mats and glacier meltwater in Antarctica - FRY-01 (SPAdes) (version 2) | ecosystem: Environmental > Aquatic > Freshwater > Ice > Glacier... | reverse complement strand
ATTTAGTCTAGTGATTGAATCAACACAACCTCCAGCATAGGTTGATACTAATTTCACATCCCAAGTTCCCGGTATAGTAAAAACTTTTATTGGATTTAAAGCATTAGACGTTCCATGGCCTTCAAAAGTCCATACTTGAGAAAGCGCTCCTGCGGATGAAGTATTGGTAAAATTTACAGCGCTATTGGCACAAATACTAGTCACATTTGCAGTAAAGTTGGAAATAGGGTTTCCTACCACCACAAGTTGTGGTTTCAGAATCGTATCTGAGCAACCATTTGGGTTGGTAACAATCAATTGAACATCATAAGTCCCAATTGAAAAAGATCGTGTAAAATTTGTTGCATTTGGATTCGCTAAAGTAACGCCAGGGATACTCCATTGATAGACGGTCCCTGCGACAGTACTTGTTGAGGTATTGGTAAAGGTAACACTCAATGGAGCGGAACAAGAATAAGCCGCAGTATTTGAAAAGTTAGCTATGGGAGCAGGTGAAACCGTAATAGGGGTATTCACAGTTGTAGTGGTAATACAACCGCAAGAATTCGTAACTGAAACTGTGATATTATTGTATGTTCCCGAGTTTACGTAAGTATGACAAACATCCGCGATATTTGAATAAACTGTTCCGTCCTTCGTATCTATAACTGAGGAAACAATGGTTCCACACCCAGCAGTAAATGTTCCATCAAAACATACCTGATGAGGGGGACATCCCTGCAATGGACTATAAGTCATGGCTACCGTTGGTCTTGCAAATACTTGTATGACATTAGTTTGCGTTTCTGTGTCACAATTTCCCGCACCATAACAAATCGTAAGCGTAAGTGAATAAAACCCCGGGGTATTCAAGGTTGTTGATAATTGATTCGTGTTCGAAGTGAAATTCTGAGGGCCGGTCAACTGCCAACTCCATGAAGTAGGAGCACCTGGACCCGTACTATTGTCGGAAGCAATTAATAAAAATGGATTCGGACATCCAGACGTTTGATTTAAGGTGTAAGCGGCATTAACCTGCGCACTTGCAAAGTGGGTCAAACATAGTAACAACAGTAAAAAGGCTAGCCTTTTAATCATAATCAAGCATTTTAGAACATCCAAATATAAGAATAACGAGTTTCATAACCATAAAGTTGCGAACAGATTATTAAAAATATAACTTAGCACTTTATTACAAAAATTGTACCTTCTTCTATGATCCATGCATTCTGTAATGTAGCATTATCTCCCGTGCGCGCTGAGGACAGCGATAAATCCGAAATGATATCGCAAATACTGTTTGGTGAAGCGATAGAAATTTTAGAATTAAAAGAAAATTGGTCATTCATTAAATGTATTTACGACAATTATGAAGGTTGGGTTGACTCAAAGCAATATAAAATTACAAAAAACCCAGTTTCCGCAGATTTTTTAAGTTTTCACCTCTCTCACGCTTGTCAATTTAACGCCCTTTCAATTCCCCTCGTTTTGGGCAGTCGATTGCCCAATTTTGACGGCCTTAATTTTAGCATTGAAAAAGAGAAATACCTCTTCAATGGCAAAGCCATTGACTTTAAGAAAAATGCAATTACAAACCTTCAAAAAATTGCATTAAAGTACATCAATGCGCCTTACTTATGGGGAGGAAGAAGTCCCTATGGGATTGATTGTTCTGGCTATACTCAAATGGTCTTTAGTTTTTTCAATATTGCCCTTCCTAGAGATGCCTACTTACAAGCAAATTTAGGCGAAACCATAAATTTTGTAAGCGAGGCACGAGTAGGCGATTTGGCTTTTTTTGGCAAGGAAGATAAAATAACACACGTGGGTATTTGCCTTGGGAATAATGAAATCATTCATGCTAGCGGCAAAGTAAGAATAGACACTTTAGATCATATCGGTATTTACAATAAAGAAATAAAAAAATACACGCATTTTATAAAAACCATAAAGCGTATAATTTAGTGAAAAAAATAGTGGTCGTATCCGGAGCTGGCATTAGCGCAGAAAGTGGCATCCAAACCTTTAGAGATGCCAATGGTCTATGGGAGAATCATGACATCATGGAGGTGGCCTCTTATGATGGCTGGTTAAAAAATCCCGCACTTATCCTCGATTTTTACAATAAGAGAAGGGCGCAAGCTTTAAGGAGTAAGCCGAATCTTGCACATACTATTTTAGCCGAACTTGAAAAAGAATTCAAAGTACAAATTGTAACACAAAACGTAGATGATCTTCATGAACGTGCAGGATCTTCCCAGGTACTTCATTTGCATGGGGAATTGTTGAAATCTAGAAGTAGTTTGCGAGAAGAAATAGTATATGAATGCAAGAAAGATATTACATTGGGAGATTTATGTGAAATGGGGAGTCAATTGCGGCCTCACATTGTCTGGTTTGGCGAAGAAGTACCTCTGTTAGAAATTGCAATAAATCAAGTGCAAGAAGCTGACTTACTGCTTGTTATCGGAACTTCCCTTTTAGTTTATCCCGCCGCAGGCTTAATTCACTATGCGCCAGCTCATGCTAAAAAATTCATTATCGACCCAAATATCCCTGATAACATTCCCCTCGATTTTATAAAGATCCAAGCAACTGCTGTTAAAGGAATTCAAACTTTTCAAAATCATATCCATGAATAAAAATAAAAACCCTTGGCAAACGCTTAAGTCTGAAACAAAATACGACAACCCTTGGATAAAAGTTGTGGAAAATAAAGTCATTAATCCCAATGGAGGTGACGGTATTTATGGTGTGGTGCATTTTAAAAATATTGCTGTAGCAATCATCCCTTTAGATGAAGAGGGTAATACTTATTTAATTGGACAATATCGCTATACCCTGAACTCCTTTGAATGGGAAATTCCAATGGGTGGTAGTAGTAAAAAAGACATCCCCCTTGATTCGGCAAAACGGGAACTACGCGAAGAAACAGGTATTTCTGCAAAGATTTGGACAAATATCCTAGAAACACAAGTTTCTAATTCTGTGAGTGATGAGGTCTCTGTTACCTATCTAGCACAAGACCTCCTTTATGAACAAGCAATGCCAGAAGAAACGGAAGAATTGTTTATTAAAAAACTGCATATCTCAGCTGCTATTCAAATGGTATTGAATGGAGAAATTAGAGATTCGATATCCATTGCCAGTCTTCTTAAATTAAATTATTTGATAGAAAATAACTTAATTTCGCATTCTAAATCCAATAAAGCATGATTCAAGAAATACTGGCTCCAGAAATGTTAATCGCTCTAATAACCCTAATCTTTTTAGAGATTATCCTAGGCATTGATAACATCATTTTTATTTCAATTGTAACCAATAAACTACCAAAAGAGAAGCAAAAAAGAGCCAGAAATATTGGTTTGTTGCTTGCTATGGTATTTAGAGTGATGCTCCTATTGGCTATCACGTGGATTATTAGATTGACCAGTCCAATTTTCACCATACCGAGTTTTCTTTTTCTTAAAGAGCCCTTGCCAATTAGTTTTAGAGATTTAATCCTAATATTTGGTGGTTTATTCCTCCTAGCAAAAAGTGTAAGTGAAATGCACCATAAAGTAGAGGACATAGGGGAAGGAGAAGGTGCAAGCGAACCAAAAAAAGCAGTAAGCATGGCATCCATTCTTGCGCAAGTTGTTTTACTAGATTTGGTTTTCTCTTTCGATTCTATCCTTACAGCCATTGGATTGATTGAAGTTGAGCCTGATCAAGCTCATTTTTTAGCCACGGGCGTTGTGGTAATGATTATCGCAGTAGTCGTTTCCATTTTTGTAATGATGGCTTTTGCAGGTAAAATCAGTGAGTTCATCAACAATCAACCTACTTTACAAATCTTAGCGCTCTCCTTTTTAATTCTAATTGGTGTGATGTTAATTGCAGATGGCTTTCATTTTCATATTCCCAAAGGATACTTGTATTTCTCTGTTGCTTTTGCCTTAGGGGTTGAGGTGGTCAACATCCAATTGAGAAAAAAGAGCAAAGAAAAAAAGATTAGTAAATAGTTTGGTAACCAGTATTATTCGCCTTACATTTGCACTCCACATCGCGGGATGGAGCAGCTGGTAGCTCGTTGGGCTCATAACCCAAAGGTCACAGGTTCGAGTCCTGTTCCCGCTACTCCGAAAAAACCTTGTCTTTCAAAGACGAGGTTTTTTGTTTTATACCTTATTGAGTTATTAAACTCACAGGATTCTCCAGAGCTTCTAATGCTTGTTTATTGGTAAATCTGATGGTTGAAACAATTTTAATATTTCCCATAAGGGAAATAAACGTTCTATTCTTTGTATACCTAGCTCCTTTAAAACTTTTACAGAGAACCCCAGTCTATAAAGGAATGATATTCTAAAATTCTTTTTTGATAACAAATGGATTGGTATAAAGGATTGCATAGTAGTAAAAGTTTGATTAAAAAAATACTAAAGATCTTTTTTTCGCCTGCAACTGGATCATACGGATTAACAATAGCAATATTATTCCTTCCGTTTAATACCCCACTGACTTCTTTCAATTAATAAGAAAACCCTGCATAATTAGTAATCACAAGAGGGTTTTTCCTATTTTTACACTTATATGGAGTCTAAGCAAGTACACAAATCTGGTTTTGTTAATATTATCGGTCTACCAAACGTAGGTAAATCGACTTTACTCAATGCTTTGCTTGGAGAAAAGTTATCGATTATTACAAAAAAAGCACAAACCACACGACACAGAATTCACGGTATTCTTAGTGAAGAGCATTTTCAAATAGTCTTCTCCGATACGCCTGGCTTTATTGAAAAACCTGCCTACAAGATGCAGGAAGAAATGAACAAGTATGTCGCTTCAACTTTTGAAGATGCAGATATGTTCCTTTACATTACTGAATTAGGCGCCACAATAGAAAAACAAGAAAATTTATATCAAGGCTTAGTAAAAAGCAATACGCCTGTTTTGTTACTGATTAATAAAATTGATAAAGCTAAAGATGAGGAAGAGGTAGATAAATATGCCGCTCATTGGGCTGAAGCTTTACCTAAAGCTCAAATCGTTTATATTTCTGCTCTAGAAAAATTCAATTTACAATCCATAATTGACAAGATTTTGGAAGCGCTCCCAGAAGGACCAGCCTATTATGATAAGGATTCCATCTCAGATAAAAACGAGCGATTTTTCGTAACTGAAATCATTAGAGAAAAATTATTGGATTTATACAAACAAGAAATTCCCTATTCCTGCCAAGTAGAGATTGATGAATTTATAGAAGAAGAGCACATTGATAGAATTCGAGCGACAATTTATACAGAACGCGATACGCAAAAATCTATTATTATTGGTAAAGGTGGTGAAGCCATTAAAAAACTAGGCACTCTTGCCCGTTTGGACATTGAAAAATTTCTTGATAAAAAAGTATACTTAGAATTGTTCGTCAAAGTGAAAGAAAACTGGCGTAACGACGATATGATGTTGAAGTATTTTGGATATAAAGAATAACACTTGAGAGCTTTAGTTTCAATTCTTTTTTTTAGTCTACTTTGGCAATTCTCTTTGGCACAAAGCGACACAACTAAACTCAAATTCTTTGAATCAGCACTAACCCTTCACAAAGCAAGAGCGATTGGGGTTTCGTCTGGATTAGTTGGAGCCTACGCAGGAGCAATGACTGGACTCAACTTCATATGGTATTCGGATTCCCCACGATCAAAATTCCATTTTTTCAATGATGCCGCCGAATGGAAACAAGTCGATAAAATGGGTCATTTTCATACGTCCTACTTTGAAACGGTATACGTTACACAACTTTTGCGTTGGGCGGGAATGAATAACAAAAAAGCAAGTATCTATGGTGCATTAGCGGGATTTACGTTCCAATCCTCCATTGAAATATTCGATGGCTTCTCAGACAAATGGGGTGCGTCTTGGAGCGATGTCGGTTTCAACGCTTTAGGAAGTGGCTTGGCCTTGACACAAAATTTATTGTGGCAAGAACAGCGTATCCGCACCAAATATTCTTTTCACAAAGTGACTTATCCAGATGCCCAATTGGAACAAAGAGCAATAGATCTTTACGGATCTGGAAAGATAGAGCGGCTTATCAAAGACTATAACAGCTTAGCCATTTGGGTGTCCGTTACACCAAGTAGATTCATGAAAAATCCGAATCCGAGAACAAGTTGGCTGGCCCTTTCCGTTGGATACATGGGGGCAGATATGTTCGGCGGCTTTGAGAATAAATGGGATGACGAGGATGGCAATGAAATTGATAGAAGCGACATTGAGCAGTACCGAAGATTTTTCTTTTCATTGGATGTCGACTTTGAACAAATTCCTGCGAAAAAAGACGGTTGGAAGACGCTACTAATGATAATGAACATCATCAAAGCCCCCATGCCTGCATTGGAAGTAAATACCAAAGGGCAAGTCATTTTTCATCCAATGTTTTACTTAAATTGGAATAAACCGATTGTTCTCAAGAAGTAAACGTAAGATTAAAGACAAATCGCTGCCGGCTATTCCCAAAACCTTAGCGCTTAGAACTTATCGTTACTATTGACTTCATAAACCTTAACAAACACCAAAGAGGACCGATTAATGTGGTAGCGCATCTTTAAACGGCAACAACTTATCATCCTTATCTGGAATGTAGTTCTCACTTCGAATATAAAGATAGAAATAGAAAACGGCAAAGCTGTTTAAGATATGCCAAAGACTATGTGGTTGGAGAAATGAATCTGGATTACACCCAATTTTAGCAATATCCATTTTAAAGAATACGACAGCCGAAGTGATAAAAATGACCATAAAGAGCAAATAGGCTTTGACTGTTTTGTTTGGATCTCTTCTTTCTAAAACATATCCTAACCCCCCTGTTGACACAATAAAGCCTAAAACTATAGGATTTACATAATCCATGGAAACACCGAAGGTTAAAACCAAATAAATCAATGAAAAAATAAATACCAACCAACGCGTTTCAAGTGGGTGTTTGATGTTTGAAGGTTTGTTTCTAACTAACAATATAAACCGATGCGAAAAATACATCAATGGGAAAAGAGAAATACTATAAACCGCTGAGAAATCTAATTTTGAGGCTACCTCGACGAGGGAACTATGAAAGAACGTACTGCAAGCAAAAGTATATAGGGATACGACGCCTAAAACAATGCTATAAAATGGATTTGCTGTAATTAAATTAAATGCATACGATTTCTTCGCATCGCTAAAGCCTTTGCTTAAGAAGAAAATCGCATTGACTAAATATCCAAAATTCGTAAAGGTATTGATGGGTTGCCGCACCAACTTGAGCATATCTGTCCGTTCACAAAACCATGTAGAAATTGTATTTTCAGAGGTAAACCTAAACCAAAAATTGGAAGGATAGAAAAAATGATTGAGGGTGTAAATAAGCAAACCAAAAACAATTGATGCTCCAAGTGCATAATAAATTTTATCACGATAAAATTGCCAAATTATAGTACGTAGATAGACTAAATACTTTAGTGTAATTCTTTTTAACTGCATTTCTTGTTACTAACTTTGTCTAAAAGTAGGTAAATCTTACTAAATTGTTCCTATGAATATTAAACAATGGAAAGCCAAAGGAAGGTATTTCACCTTCGAAAATCATCAAATATATTATTCAGTTCAAGGCGAGGGACCTGTGCTTTTATTGTTACACGGCTTCCCTACGTCCTCTTATGACTGGCACAAAATTCATGATGAATTAAGCAAGCAATTCCAAGTCCTCACTTTCGATATGCTGGGCTACGGCTTTTCAGATAAACCTTTAAAAAATAACTATTCCATTTTTCAACAATCGGACATTACGGAAGCCCTTTTAAAACAATTGACCATTTCTTCTTGTGAAATTTTAGCGCATGACAAAGGCGATACGGTGGCGAATGAATTGATTGCACGTCAAAATAAAGGGCAACTTTCTTTTCAGATTAATAGTGTCTGTCTATTAAACGGCGGATTGTTTCCAGGCATCCACAAACCGCGAACTGTGCAATGGGCCTTGATGACACCCATAGGAAAATACATTGCTAAACTCTATAATTTCAGAATGTTCCGAAATACTTTTGACAAGATTTTTGGACCAAACACGAAGGCAAGTCAACAAGAATTAGAAGACTTATGGTACTTGATCAACCTGAAGGAAGGAATGCGGATTTTTCATTTATTGATTCGCTATATGCAAGACCGGATTGACAATGAAGGAAGATGGTTAAAAGCTTTGAAAGAAACCAAGATTCCTCATCGCTTAATCAATGGTGCCTTTGATCCTATTTCCGGAAAACACATGGCAGATCATTACAACAAAGTCATTCCGAATCCGGATGTAATTTTAATTGAAAACATTGGACATTATCCGCAATTGGAAGCACCTGAAGAAGTATTGAAACATTTCTTTGAGTTTCAAGCCAAAGTAAATCTGCTGCCAGGCAAAGAATGAATGATGCCCCGCAACTCCAATTCCAATAAAACACCAGCTATTTTACTCCCGCTAAATTGGCACTTCAACATCAAATCATCTGAAGCCAATCCTTCGGAATCTTTTAGGAAGCCTATTAACTTTGTTTCATCTTCACTTAAATCCAAGGCCAGTTCTCGTTGTATTTTTCGCTTCGGCTTTTGGTCCACGTCCCAAGACAAATATTGGATGATATCCGCAGCACTTTCCGCAAGTTGTGCTTTGTGAGTTTTGATTAAAAAATTGCATCCTTTCGCGTAAGTATCTCTAGGTCGTCCTGGAACGGCAAAGACATCACGATTGTAAGAATTGGCAATGTTTGCGGTAATAACTGCGCCCCCTTTTTGCGCACTTTCCACGATAATGGAAGCATCGCACATCCCCGCTACAATTCTATTGCGCATAGGGAAATTGGAAGGGAGAAAAGCACTTTGAGAAGAGTATTCTGTCAATAAAGCACTGCCGCTTTCCAACATTTGTTTTGCAAGAGAAGTGTGACTTGAAGGATAGAGAATATTTAGAGGATGCGCAAGAACTCCCACGGTATTCAATCCGTGAGCCAAAGCACTTTTGTGGGCTTGAGCATCTATTCCCAGCGCCAAACCACTCACAATTTGGATATCAAAATGCTTACATTCCTCTGCAAACTTTTCTACCCAATCCCTCCCAAACTTCGTTGCTTTTCTAGTGCCTACAATTGCAATACTTTTCTTGGGATTTAAATCAGTGGTTCCTTTTACAAATATCAAGATAGGACTATCCGCACAATGACTTAATCGCTTAGGGTAATCGGCATCGAGATAGGATAAAACTCGTAATTGATGTTGCTCTATAAAGCGTAGCTCCTCCTCAACTTGCCTGCCAATATTCGCCTTTAAAATACTGTCTGCTACAAAGGATCCAATACCAGGAATTTTCAAGAGTTTCCCTCTGCTTTGTTTAAAAACCGCTTCTGCACTGCCGCAATAGGCAATCAAGTTTTTAGTATTTAAGGTTCCTAGATTAGGTATGAAGGAAAGAGCGATGAGGTGGTGGAGGGGATGGTTCATATTTCAAATATAATAATTTATATTCATATATTATATGATTGCTAAATTCAAGCAACAAGTGCAACAAAAAAATCAATATGTATTGCTTTTTAAGCATCATTTAGCAGTTTGTTACGAAAATATTCGAATTGTAATAATATATTATTTAAACGTAAAATTAATAAAGTCAGCGATGCCTCGCGAATAGAGACTATTGGAGAGTCCCTATATGGCACAGATTTAGAAGCAAGCTGCCATTTGCCCAAAATATTCTCTAAAACTGAAAGTAAATGAAAGGGATTATTTTTCCGGAATTAACTTGAAAAGCCAACCAAGCTACCGAGGTAATAATGAAGGATTTAAAGAGCAAGGGTGTGCGTTCTAAACGCTGCTCAATATAAGTATGGAAAGTACCAGGGATAAAATGCATTAAAAATCCAATGCTAATTAAAAGAAAAACCCAACGATAAGCAGCAACAACCTCCAAGGCAACCGAAATATTGAAGCCTTTAGAAATTTGCTTAATAACTGCTAAAGCGTTGCTGAAGTCGCTGGCTCTGAAAAATATCCAACAAAACGCAATGAAATGAAAAGTAAGCAGCATGCTAAACGCGGCAATCCATTTTGTTTTAGGAAGTTTAATGCGGTCTTTAAAAAACCGCTCTGCAGTTAAAGCCGTTCCGTGCATCATGCCCCAAAATACAAATTTCCAACTAGCCCCATGCCACAAGCCCCCCAAAAGCATAGTGATAAATAAGTTAAAGTAGGTGCGAATTTTACTCTTTCTATTGCCTCCCATAGAAATATACAAGTAATCTTTTAACCAGGAGGATAAAGAAATATGCCATCTGCGCCAAAACTCAGTAATACTTTTAGAAATATAGGGTGCGTTAAAGTTCTCCATCAAAGTGAAACCCATTAGCAAAGCTAGTCCAATTGCCATGTCAGAATAGCCGGAAAAATCACAATAGATTTGTAATGTATAAGCATACATCCCCATTAAGTTTTCGAAACCTGAATATAGCGCAGGATTGTCAAAAATTCTATCTACATAATTGGTGCTTATATAATCTGAAATAACAGCTTTTTTAAATAAACCACTTGCAATTAAAATAGTAGCGCGTGTTAAATCTGCATTGCTAACCGCAATTTTTTTATTAATTTGTGGTAAAAAATCCGCTGCACGAACAATGGGTCCTGCTACTAATTGTGGGAAGAAAGAAACAAAAAAGGCAAAATCTAAAATATTTTGGGTAGGTTTCAGCTCGCCTCTATAGATATCTATAGAATAACTCAAGGTTTGAAAGGTATAAAAACTTATTCCTATTGGCAAGAAAATTTCGTAAGAGCTAATGCTTGCTCCTAAAGAATTAAAAGTATCGATAAAGAAATTGGTATACTTAAAATATGCCAACATGCCTAAGTTGGCAAATAAACTGAGGAATAAAAACACACGCTTAATTGCTTTACTTGGAGCAGTAAAAATCATCCAACCTAAAGTATAGTCTATAAGGGTTGAAATCAACAAAATAAGGACATAGTTACCACTAGATTTGTAATAAAAGAAAAGAGAAAAAGCTAAGGTCCAGGTAACACGCAAGAACTGCTTTTTTTCTACTAGCATAAAAATGGCTAAGAAAAAAACAAATAATATTAGAAAAATTCCCGAGTTAAATAACAAAGGCATTTTTTCATTATAGTGAAGCAAGGATAATATGGCTTCGTTAAATGTCATTCGTAATATTGTTCGTAATAGCCAAGCAAGATCTTAAACAAGATTTTTCCTTGGTAACGATAGCCATCTGCTTTTAAGTGAACTTTGTCGGCTTGAGCTAAACCTTTTTTTCGAAGCGCTTCAAATGAACCTTCACCTCCATATAAGTGGTAATAATCGAAACAGGCGAGTTTTTTGTCAGTTGCTTGCTGTAATAAAACCCATGCAAATTCTTCTACTTTTGACCCTGCCCTTGTGTTGTCTGTTGGGGTTGTCAAAAGAATACAAGCATTGGGCATCGTATTTTTTAAATTCTCAATAAATAAAATTACATTCTCAGAGAAATAATCTAATTTTCCATCAATTGTTTCATTAGTTCCTAATGAAACAATTATTAAATCGGGCTTCAAGTCTTGAGCCTGATTAAAGAACAAAGCGTTTTTATTGTAGTCTTGAAAACGAGCGCCGTTTACGCCTACAGAATGAAACAAAACACCTGATTTATCCTTTTCTTCTAGTACAAAACCATCCCACTTTTGTAAAGAATTAGTGCCGGCAAAAGCTTTATGCAAGAAGATAAAAGACTGTTTCTTATCAAATTCGAAAGACCAAGAATAACGGTTTTGATGGGAAGAAATTGGAATAAGTTCCGTAAAATTACTTAGAGATAATTTAGCATCGCTAATTTTAGATTTGCTAACTATTAATTTTTGATTGGGGTGAATGGTAGTTCCTTTTAAGCCATTTAATTGTTGAATAGCTGAAGCTGAAGTATTATGTTTGCTAGCAATTACACTTAAATTATCCCCTGATTTAACTGTATAATAAATTGTTTCTTCTTTAACATTTTCTTCTATTACGTCTCTATTTTGAGACGTGTAAAATTGAATGTCTGCCAGTTGATTTTCCATACCACCAAATAAGGTAATTCTATCAAAACCATAGCCGCCCATGTTGTTTTTATCGTTGACGGCAAGTTTTAAAAAGGCTTCAGATTCCTTACTAGCAATTACAAAGCCAGCTAAACCAACTTCCCAATCTTCCTGTGTGTGAATATTTCTATAACTTTGCCATTTCACATTACTTTTTGAGTAAATATCGCTTGGGCTATTACTTCCCGCCACTTGGTAAGGAAAAATTAATCCTCTTCCAGCATTGCCAAACCTAGTTTGAAATCCCACCCGAAGTTCTTGGGCTGTCCATCCAGCTTGCGTATGTGAATCTCCAATTTGTAAAATATTAACTCTCGATATTTTACCATCTTCTAAATCTTTCAATTTTTGAAAAAAAGGAAGCAAGGCGCTATCGTTTTGTAAGAAATGAAAATTGGAATCTAAGGAGTTAATAAAAGCTTCAAAATTAATGGTTTGGGCTTGAGATTGACTTATGCTCAAGCTCCAAAAAAATACAAAAAGAAAGGCAAATATTTTATTATTTTTCATTACACTCAAATTGTTTAAAATAAGCTTTCTGTAAAAATTGACTTAAGCTTTCACCCATTATGGCGGCACCCTTATAGTTAAAGTGAGTATAATCTTTATTTGCCCAGTCATTCGTCTCTACCCATACTACCATACTGTTTTTTCCACCCATTGCTTCATACATATTAAAAAAAGAAACATTGTTTTCTATTGCTATATCTTTTTGTAGGGCCACTAATTTCTCAACATTTACTTGTGTTTCTATGACGCCTTGATCGTTTTTCTCACTTTTATCGCCAATACTAACCAATAAAAAACTTGCATTTGGTAAAGCTATTTTCATTTTTTGAATTACATTGCTCATTTGAGTTTTGTACCAAAGGTAGTTGTCATCAGGCTTGTCACTTAAAATATTCAGTCCATATTGAAGAATTATCAAATCAAAATCCATTTGCTGGTTAAAGGCCTTCAGGTAGTTGCTTGAAATTTTAGAGAGTGTTCCACCAGAATTACTTCTTAGCGCAAAGTTATCTACTATTATTCCGCTAGAGCTAGCGAAAGAAACCCCGTAAATAGCTTGTGGCCTATTAAATGAAAATTCTAAAGCATAAGTACTTGCTTGCTTCCCTAAAACTTCAGTGTTTACTAGGTTTGAATCATTTAAAAGCACGGTATTGCTTCCTGTACTTACGGAATTGCTTGGCAAAATACTGCTAGTGTCTTGTTTGCCATAAAAAAGCACGGCTTGAACATTAGCGCTACTTCTTAACCCGTATTTTACGGAAGCCGTTTGAGTTGTTTCTGCTAAAAGCGAATCATTTTTTACGTAAAAAACTTCTCCAGAAATGCCATAAGGAAAGGCGCTTCCATAATTTCGAATAATGGAGCCATAATCCCAATTATCAGAAAAAGAATGAGAAATACTGCTTCGAAAACCTGAAGTTAAAGAAGTAATAGGAACAAATCCTACACCATTGCCCCCGAATTTTTTTTGTAAAAAAGTTCTTATTGTCATACTTATTAAATCTCCCTCAATAGAAGAATCACCAAAATACCCTATTCGAACTTGGTCTTTAGAGCAAGAGCTTATGGCTTGTACAAATTGAGAAAGATGTTCGGTGCCTGTATAAAACAAATAAGAATTGATACTATCTAACTTATTTTGAGTTTCGGTGTTTTTTTTAATGTGGCTCAAATTTTTCAACCGCCTTTCAGCAGCTAATAGAGGATTAGGCTTTACTTTTTGTTTAGAAAATAAAGCAGGGCTAGGTTTTAAAAAAGTAGTATTAAGCAGCGTGTTTTCAAGCAATAAATTATATCCTAGAAATATTAGCGGAATAAAAAAAATTAATAAAAATGGGCGGAAAATTTGAAATTTCTTGTCAATAGGATTCACTTACAAATATATAGGATTTAAACTCTGAAGTAAAGATATTCTTTTAAGGGATATATTAATAAAAAGTTGCCCATTACTTCCATTTGTACTTAGATCAAGTGTGTTGGGATACTGTCATTATAGATAATGATTATATTGATAATTTAAACCCGGATATTTATAATATTGATATCCACTAAGTTCAAGTAGTAAGTGCAACAAAAAATAGGTAGGAAATTACAAAAAGAAGTAATTTCCTACCAGGTATTAAAACGGTGCACTAACAACATGAGTAAATATAAGCATTTAGATGAAAAAGATAGGCAAGTAATATCAAGGATGTTGTAAGCAGATAAAACTTTAAGAGAAATTTCTTTAGCCATAGGAGTACATTATAGTACCATTAGTAGAGAAGTAAAAAGGAACTCTTCAGTTATTAAAGGAGGTAAATCCGTTAGA
>Ga0209702_10006787_pt1 | contig 14444 bp, 24 predicted proteins | sample FRY01_FD_187210 | JGI IMG/M metagenome (GOLD analysis project Ga0209702, IMG submission 187210) | Freshwater microbial communities from Lake Fryxell liftoff mats and glacier meltwater in Antarctica - FRY-01 (SPAdes) (version 2) | ecosystem: Environmental > Aquatic > Freshwater > Ice > Glacier... | reverse complement strand
GAGTACGGTGCGTAGTGTTAAAAATATCTGAAGACCAGATTCAAAAGACTGTGATGGAGTGGGTTAGGTTTCAGCCTGGACTCGGGAGTGTGGTTTTCCACATTCCCAATCAAGGCAAGCGCTCTATGCGTTATGGAAAAGGATTGAAGGATATGGGTATGCGCCCAGGTGTATCTGATTTATTCATAGCCAGGCCATCAGGGGAGTATCATGGTGCGTGGATTGAGCTGAAAAGTTCTACGGGAAGGGTTAGCCCTGAACAAAAGTTATTTTTAAGTGATATGGGAAAAGAAGGATATTTCACAGCGATCTGCTGGTCTATTGAAGAAACGATAGACACGATAAAGAGATATCTTGATGCTTTGTAGTTTGCTGAATTATGAAAATCACTGCTAGTCTTAGGGAGATCTAACAACCGGGGTCTTGATTATGATGAAACTAAATATTTTCGCGGATAAAAAAGTGGAACAAGAATTTGAGCATGCACCAGTAAGCAGGTTCTTGGGCTTTTTTGGAAGACGGGATTTAGAGGTTACGGCAACGCCAGCAAATTCTCCAGAGGGGTCTGTGGTGGAAGCCGCTGCAGAGCAGGAGTTGTCTCATCCGGTTAACGAATTAGATCGTATTCCGAATATTTCTTTAGATGGCGAGATTCATGGGATGAGCAGGCAGGGGTCTAGCGGAATAGATTCGACCTGGGACGTTAAGTTAGACCCAAAGTCTCTTACAGTGGACTGCTCGTGCGGTCTTAGCATGTTTAGAAGATTTAGGAATAGGGATTAATGTAATGAAAGCTCCGTTGTTAAAGACGGAGCCCAGTATTAATAATCCATTAATTTATATGACTGCCTTAAGATGTATGCGAAAGATAAGAACATTACAGATGTCGCAATAGAAAAAATTACAGCATCGTAAGACAAACCATTGATATCCCACTCCACAGAGAGCATACGAAGTGATTTCACGCTTAACAATCCATTGGATATGCCTATGAGTGAAAGCGGCACTCCCAAGAATACTTTTCCAATATTTTTTAATATATTCATGTAATTACCCTTTATCCACTTGTACGGGGTATCAAACTCATGAGTTATCATGCCTATGCATAAAAAAAGATAAATGGTGAATGCACCGGCTGCGTAAATCGTAGTCATAAAAGCGAAATATTTGCTCCCTGATAGCGCATAAGAGATACCGTAAATAAATAGCCCTGCATACGTAGCAAGCTCGCCATTAGAATTTAACATGAACCACTCCACACGAAAGAAGCGTAACATAGAAATCCTGTGAAAATGACGATACCCATCAATATCTCTAAAAGCTTAGAGTAATTACGAGGCTCATTTCTGAGCCATTCCATAAATTCTATTGTTTTGCTAATAATAGCAAGAATGGATACGCCACTTGCGGAGCATAAAAGAAAGCTATGAATCATTACATATCCTCTAATTTTAAGATGAACTTCTGAGCTGTATCAAACGTCATTTCAGAAAAGCTATTCACTTTGTAATACGCCAGAGCTTTAAAAACCCTATCATCAGAAAACTCTTTCTCTTTAATAAGTACGTAGATTTTCTGGACCTGGGCATTAGTTGCGGGAGTATGAGAGATAAGATTAGGTACATCTCCAACATCGGCATCAGTGATATCATCATTGCAAGTACGGGCGTTGGAATCGATTCTAGTGACAGCATTCTTTGACTCCAGGATTTGCTTAAGCTTATCTGTTTGAGAGGTAAAGGGTTTTTTCTGAACGGACATTTCTTCCGGCATTTCTTCTGGAATGTACGTCCCGCCAAGAACATCTTGAAATGTTGCCCTAAGCGCGGTGCTTTCGGCTACTTTTTTAATCATTACTTCCGGCTTAGATGCCCACAAACTTTTTCCCGTCGAGTATTCCCCCATACGAACAAAGTGGTAGACTGATTTTGAAGCGCGCCGTCTCTTAGTTATACAGTAGGCCCCCACTATGCTTCCTCTATCCTGCATGTTGTAAGTGTGGCGCACTTCACCATTGACTACTTCAAAGAGATCGTTTGTGTAGACGCAGTCGCACTGATGATAATCATAATCCGGATGATTAAGAGCTACCTTTCTATACCCATCGCGACCAACAAAGACTTGGGCTGCTCCGCTGCCATACTTTACCGCCCAGATTTCTTTTTGAAAGGGATTAAGACCAGTTGCCCTTCCAAGGCCCATAAAAAACTTGAACTCTGTGTCAGTCAGGCTGGGCGCAAACACGCGCCTGATATCAGCAATGTTCATTTCGTTGTCCCAGATATCGCAGTTATGAGTCAGTGCGTTTTTGTTATTTTCCATTTTTATCACCTTTGATCAGTAGTGTTCTTGTGCCTTTTTTATTGAGCTTCCATGTAGCAAGTATATCGCCGTCTGTTCCCATGAGATTTTCTGCATCACCGATATAATTCATGAGATTGAATTTCAGATTAGTCTCCTGCTCTTGCAGAGCCTTTATTTGAGCCTTTGTTTCAATCAAGTCGCATAGTGACTCGGCAGAAGATTCATTGACTGTGACGCACTTGTAAGGGTCGGGTGATGCATATTTAATGCGCAAGTCGGATTCATCTGTAGGCTCCGGCGGAGACAGAGATTCTATGCGCCCCCAGAACTCTATAGCTGCATCTAGTATCAGGCTTTCAATATCTTTGTCGCGTGTGTATTGATACTGCCTGTATTCATTGCCGCCAATAAGAACAGCAATAAAAGCCGTATCTACGTCAGCAACTGCGCAATAAAATGCCACTTGCACAAGATAAGTCATCGGAATAACGTCAGAGCCAGTATCTCCCCATTTGTCTTTCATGAAAGCTGACGAGCATTTCACTTCAAGCACAGCATTCAGCCCTGGAATAAATCCATCTAAATTAGCGCGGAGAAAATCGTGCTCTTTATGATGAATGGTGGCACAAGATTTAACTTGAACATCATTTCTTTTCGAGAACTCTGCAACTAACAATGATTCAATAGTGCTGCCCCAGTACTGCTGCTCTGATTGCTCAGAGCACTCTGATGTACCGGTCTTCTCTAAATAGAGTTGATAGGGTGTTTTGTAAGATGACAGGCCCATAATGATAGGCATGTCCGAGCCGCCGATGAATCCGATTCTATTCATTACTCGCTCCAGAAAATAGCTCTAAGGGATGGGTCAATTTTGCCATCAAGAAAGTTAGAGCTTCCTGCTAGCACAGGCTCATCACAAAGAATATCTAACTGCTGCTTGAGAGTTAGCTGAGGCACCTTGGACTTTTTTGGAAGAAGCTCTTTGCACAACTGAACAGCATCGCTAATAGACTGTGCGTAATGCAGAACGCAAGAGATAATAACAAGAGACTCTTTGAATGGTGTTTGCATAGATGATTCCCAGGTGTCGATATACTCAACTATAGAGGAGTCATCATAAATGCCTTCAAAAAGCATGTGAAATAAAACGTAACTAACTTCTTTTTTAAACTGACTCATATTTAACTCGCTTATCTGTGTTGTAGTTCCATAATATAACACTGGTGTATACAAGTCAACAATATGCACTATATTATTTTAGACGTTTTACTGATACACTGTGTATACGAACAAAGAATATATCAACAAACAAAGGATACTGTATGACTTTCGAACAACTCATGATGAGATACCGCTTTAACATTTCTAACGCATCAAGAGACATCGGCTTAACAAAGCAAAGCATCCATCGCTGGAAGATAAAAGACCGTATCCCTTACTCTGCTCAGATCAAGATAGAAGAAGCTACTAAAGGAGCTTTAAAAGCTGATGCTAGCGGCGTGTTTGGCTGGAGAGGCTCTGTAGAGAGTGAACAAGTAGAGAGCGAAGCATTCTTCGGTGAGTCAGAGAAAGAAATATCTTTGCTAAAGAGTCGCATAAAGAAGCTAGAGAGCGTGATACAAATCTTGAGAGAGCTTCCGTTTGGCAATTCTAGCGAAGAGATAAAGGAAGATTAAAAAGGATTTGCAAGTGATAACAACACAAAGAAAAAAGATAAAAGCATTTGCAGCAGCGCTAACAGAAGAGCATCTGAATAAGCTAGAAAGAGATTTGTTTACTCATATCTGCGATAGCTTTAAAGGAGACGGGAAGATCTGCGAGAGAGCTGTTGCCGAGAAAGCAAAAATGAGCGTACGTTCTTTTAACAATGTCGCATCACAGCTGATGACCCTTGGGTACTTGGTGGGCGAAGAAGATGCAATTGCAGGGATGACTCACTATAGAGTGAATCCGCTGATACTAAGAGAAGATTTAAGAAACTTTATTTAATTAAGAGAGATATATTATGAAAGAAAGTAAAAAAGAGTTTGAAGGATGTGGGTTGTACTCAGTCAGTATTGCTAAAGAGGTTGGTCCTGCTGCATCGATATTTATTCTACACATCTACATGCAAATGAAGAAAAATGAATCGGATAGTAAGTTCCACATAGATGGAGAAATATGGGTGAAGACTCCGGTGCATAAGCTATCATCTTGCATGTATGGACCGTCTAGAAAGCAGGTTATTCTTACTGTCAACAAGTGCCTCAGAAATGGATTCTTGGAAAAAGGAAGCTTTAACGATTCTGGCAGTGATAATACATGTTGGTACACGCTTACAGCAAAAGCCATAAAGTTATGCGAGAAAGATATAAAAATAGGTGTGCAGTAGGTTGTCTAAAGAGGATCGGGTAGCTATACTGCGGTATCAATAATCTCATTAAGATTAATAATGACCATGCTAGAAAAGAAAATGGCGCTATCGAGGCGCCACTTAGAGTTTACATTCAATCAAAACATAAAACAAAACCACGAGACATTGCATCACAAATACTAATACAAAGGCATACAAACAAAACCACGAGGCATTGCATGAAAAATATTAATACAATTGAACAAAACAACGAGGGATTGCATGACAAATATCAACAAAGGAGTCAATATCCGTCATGACAAATATTAATACAATCGACCAGACAGGTCAAGATAAATTATCAGTCGATCAACTGAAATGTAGATGGTCTACACATCACGATCATATATCTAGAAATTTCGGTCTAAATGAATCCGCCTTTATTTCCTACATTTGGTTTTGGATTAAGCATAATTCCAAATCTCTGTGCAGCTTCAAGGACGGTCGTATATGGACCTACGATTCTATAAAGGATATCTGCAAGAAAACCGGGTACTGGACCGTTAGTCAACTCAGGACCGTGATTAAGAAATGCGTGGATAGGGGGCTTGTGATCGTATCTAACTACAACAAGCTTCCAGGGGATAAGACATCGTGGTACTCCCTAACTGATGCAGCTTTAAATCTATGCGCTACCGCCGACAAAAATCCCCTTATACAAAACTTTCAGCAGCTACAGGAAAAGATTGGCCCTGATGCGAAAAACCCCTCATGTACCTTAAAAACAGCATTTGCTAAATCTGACAAAGCCCCCCAAGATGCATTTGCTAAATCTGACACACCCTTTGCTAAAATTGACAAAGCATTACCAGTAATACAACCAGTAATTCCTAGTACTGTATGTATTAAAGAGTTTAGTTTAATTGGGAATCCACAATCTCACGAATCCACCACCCCAAACCAAACCTTTTTAAAAAAAGAAGAACACTCTCAGGACTACATACTCGAGCACATGCTTGCTAACCCCCTTGGCTGCTCTTCTGAGAAAGTGAAAGCATACAGAGCACACCGTGGTCATCGCATATCTATCAAGACCTGGGATAGCGCTGTGAAGATTTATATCGAGATATGTTTCAAGCAACCTATATCCATCTCTCCAGACCAAGGATTGGACGCACTACTCAAGCGCACAGACGGCTGCACAGACTTCGATACTATTTTTCCAGGCACAAAGCAGGCAGCCAACATCCGTTCTTTTGAGAAAGAAGCTGCGGAGCATGACTTAGCTCGGGGTCAAGACATCGATAGCTTAATTGCAGAGTTCAAGCGCATAGGCATCAAGCACAATCTCTCTCAAGACTTCGACTACCAAAGCTACTATGCTGACCGCGGAAGGAAAGAAGCAGCAGCCAGAAATGCTGAAAACATGCTCACTAGCAATGCCCATAACAACCCTTCTTCTGGTAATAGCGATATTAATCAATCATCTATGGAATCAGCAGCACTTAATGGGAGCTTAGAAAAGACTTACGAAAGCTATTCTGAAGAAGATATCAAGGACGAGCCAGCATACAGACAACAAATAATTAGGGCTCAGCGAGCTTCCACCGACAATCCACCTGTATCTATTGAGAGTAACAAAACAGCACCTAGAATCGATTCAGAAATGACCATGGATGATTCTAAAGCAATCTCTGTAGAATTGATGGAAGACCCGTTTACATCAACGACAGGGATATGTGTAGAGCCTATTGCGAATGCAGTTTGTGATTTACCTCTGCATAGTAATGATTTCAGTGCTGAAGGCGTAGCAATTATTGGCGCTACTGCTCTCCTTTTCACCAAGTGTTCAGGCAAAAAGTCTGTCAAAGAACATGTCAATATTTCTTCAGCCAAAGATCTCTTTGGGGGTTTTGGAAAACCAGCCATTCACTACACAGGAAAAATCATTAATTTCTAATATACATTATATAAACCATTGTTTTATAGCGTGTATAGATGTACAATGCTTTTGAGTGTAAGTTAAATGACTATGAGCTGCGGGGAAGAGATATGAGCTACAGACTGGATGAGAGAATGAGAATGAGCGACGGTGATGAAAATCGCAAAATAGATAGCGAAAGCTATGGACGCTCTGGAGTCGTGCACGGCTCTCGCGATAATAAAAGCGCTAGCAATGCTTATGTCGCATCTAAGAGCATGTATCCAGACTATGACAACGCTGCTCAGATGATGATCGACTTAATTAAAAGAGTGAAGATCGCACACCCCGATGAAAAATATTTCAAGTCTGGCGTCGAAATAGATGCAGACTCATATTACTACGGGCATCTTGGCAATCTCAGAAAAGAAGCAGCGAACAGCGCATCAAAGCAAGACACTGGAAGCTCAGCTATTAATACTACTGCTAATGCTATCGCTGTGCCCGTTGCTGCTACGACTACTAAAGCAAAAAGAGTAGAAATAGCAGTGACCTTGGGCAAAGCGCACAAGATGCGAGAAGAATGGGATTCGTCATATCTCGGCAGTGAGAAAATATGGGACCCAAGTAATTTCAGAAGCGGAGATTCTTTTCATTAGTTTTATATAAATTTGGCAAAAGACAGGATTATATTAATGAGCATTTATGAGTTTCTACTGACAGCAAGAGATTATATCGTAGATTTTGTTGGCGCATATATGCACTATGTAGGCGGGAGCAATAGCGAGAGCAATAGCAATAGCGAGAGCAATAGCAATAGCGATAGTGATGTGCATAGTTATGCTAGTGATGACTTGTGCGATGAGTTTTATCTGCCTAGTGTTGAGCCTGCTTGGCCATACAGGCCCCCTACTCCAAACCCACTTGCTAGCGCTGAGTTTCATAGAGATTACGAGGGACCTTATAACTCGTTAAAACGGTAGCTCTTGCCACCCTTAAAACGGTAGCTCTCGCCACCCTTAAAACGGTAGCTCTTCTTCCAAATCGGTGCCGGTCGTAGAGCTGTAATAATTACTACCAGGCCCAGGGGTTTTTATAGTAGCTTTTGCATAAGTGCCCGGATTATATTCAGCAGCATCATCATCTTTCGGCATATCTTGCATGATAGCTATGACTGAGATTACTACTTTTGATGTATGTGTTTTTACACCATCTTTTTCATACTCGCTGTACTGCATCTCACCCTCTAGGAAGACTTTCGATGCGCGCTTGATATGTAGCTCGATATAATCAGCGGTCTTTGCAAAGCCAACACACTTATGCCACTGCGTTGTTTCTTTGCCTTCTTTATCTCGTTTGTTTGTAGCAACGCTAATGTTTGCTATTTTTATGCCAGAGTTACTCATACGTACTTCCGGGTCACGACCAATTATTCCACAAATTGTCATTCTGTTTATGCTTCTCATTTTCTTTCCTTTTTTCTTTTTTCTCACGAATGTGGTCGAGTGCTTTTAACACTTTTGATTTCTTATAGAACAAGTATCTTCCCTGGGTGTGACACGCCGTGAACTGCATTTCTGCTCTTAGCTTTCCAATAAACCAGCTACATCTTCGAAGTATTATGCAGAAATTTCTCTGAGAAACCAGGTCGTCTGGGTCCATCTCATTAAATTCATCAATGATGATGTCTCTATCTATTACCGGATGCTTTGACAAATTTGAAGACTCCTTGACCTTTTGTATTTTGCTATAGAATTTATTAGAGTCTTGTAGAATGCCTTTCATTAGCATAGTGCTTATGCCTATCTAAACTGTATGCTTTAGTAATACTGCAAAACATTCAAGATGGAAATTTAAGTTAGCATGTGCGTTCTGCAACTTTTATTTACGCTGATATACTATGAAAATATTTATATTATATTTGTAAGACTATGTTGTGTAGAAAATGTTTAGACACAGGTCAATACCTTGGCTCTGGAATGATGATTGTTGATTGTGACTTGTGCGATGAAGACGTTCCCGCAAAGAAGCTCAAGCCCTCTCTAGATAGAAAGAGCTCAAGCTACAGAAAAGCGGTCAAAGATATTATGAAGCTCGATAGCTCTATGAGTCGTGATGATGCTGTGCGTATTTTTGAGTCGGAATACTGTAAGGATTAGCCATACTGTAAGGATTAGCCATACTGTAAGGATTAATATTACCATCTGTACTGTAATGTCGACCCTTTCATCTTCCAATATTCGTTAGAGTCGGGCATGAAATCTGGCGAATAACTTTGCTTTGCCATTTCTATTTTGTAGAGAGCTTGCTGTAGCTGTAGAGATAAAATTACTAAGTCTAAATCGTTAATTTGCTCAAGAGAATTTAGTTTGCGCATTGCTAGACTCCTTTTCTGAAGCATCGTACATGTCTTCTATAGATTCCATGATAGAGTCCATCATTTTTTTTGTAGAGCTCATCGTTTTTCTAAAATCTTTACGAGAGCCTATTTGATCTAAATATTTCTTATCGTTGATTAACTCTTGCTCTGTTGTCATGCTCATGATTTTTATTCCTTTAGTTCTTCTCTTGATTATGTTTACATTATATAACACTTGCTGTACAGTGTCAACATGTAACAGTGATTGCTTATAAGTATAAACTTATTTGTATTTAGAATGCATATATGTTCTCGTTATCTAGAGATGCGTGTTATACACTCTTCAATAAGATCGGTTAAACTTTATAAGAATAATATTAGAAAAGAGGACGTTATGACTAAGAGAAAATCTAAAGAAGACTTCGAAGAGCAAGGAAGACCCACAGAATATACAGATGAAATTGCCGATTTTATATGTGACTTGATTGCGAGTCATAGTTTAAGTGTAGCTAAGCTTATAGAGAGATACGATTTACCTTCTAAAGAAGCGATAACGCTCTGGCTAACTAAGCATCCATATTTCATGACTAAATATGTGATTGCGAAAAGAATGCAAGCTATTGTAATGACAGATGAAATTCTTGATTTGGCAGAGTGTCAGACTTACGTTGATGAGAAGGGCGTGACAAGAGCAGACAGCGGTATGATTCAAATCGCTAAGATGAAGATAGAACAGAGAAGATGGCAAGCTGTTTGTTTAGCACCGAAGATTTTTGCAACAAGAAATGTTGATGAAAAAGTCGATGCTATTCATGCAGAAGTTATGGCGCAAAGAAAAGAGCGTGATAAGCAAAACGAGAAGGACTTCTAGCCAACTCTTACAACAACAGATACTCCGTGCAGAGATGCTATATCATTTAGCATCTCGTGAACCTCTTCGTCAAAGCGTGTAGCTTCTACGACATACAGAAAATCAGCTATCTCTTTAGAGAGAATGTATTCTTCTACGAGCTGCACAATTTTATAAGCTGTAAGCTCAAAGACAAAAAGAATATCTCTGCTGATATAACCGTGCACCATTTTCGAATATTTTCTTATTTCGGGTTTTCCCGTGAGTATGTGTATGGGCCTTTTATCAAGCTTCAACATCTTTCTAAATGCTTTGCCATCATTATTGCGAATGATTGTTATCTGTGATTTCTTGAATAGATGCATATAAACCTGCGTGTTGTTTTTTGTATTATAGCTTTACTGCTAAGCTTTTTTCATTTGAGTAAGATTTATGAATAAAGAGTTTCTAGAGAAAGAAGAGCTAGCTTCAGTGCTGCGTGGCAGTCTGATTGAGTTCTGCAAGTATTTCTTTCCCATTCTTACAAACAGAAAGTTCATTGTTAGCGAACCTGTGGGTCGTGAGTCGCATCACATCACAATCGCTAAAGCATTAACTCGAGCGTCAAGACTAGAGATACCGAGCCATCGCTTACTCATCAACACGCCTCCCGGCAGTGGCAAGTCCCTCATGATGACAATGTTTGTGGCCTGGACAATGGCGCAACATCCTGATTCTAAATACATTTATGTGGCGTACAGCAAGACCCTTGCAGACAAGATGACTGAGCAGATTAAGCGCATTATGCAGTTGCAGCATTACGACTATCTCTTCGATGTAAAAATAAGAGCAGACAGCAAAGCAAAGGATTACTTTCAGACAACTGCCGGGGGCGCTGTAGCAAGCGCAGGTAGCTCAGGAACAATCACGGGATTATCAGCCGGAGAGCCTGGACTTGATAGGTGGTCTGGCGGATTAATTTGTGATGACTTAACAAAACCCGACGAGGCTCACAGCTCTATAATGAGACAGGGAGTAATCGACAACTTTTCTCAGACTCTGATGCAGCGCCTAAGGGGACAGAACGTACCAATTATTCTCATATCTCAGCGCTTGCACGAACAAGACGTTTGTCAGTACGTTATCGATAAGAAAGATGGATATGATTGGGAAAAGATTATCATAAAATCTATAGACCCTGCTGGCAATATCATATACCCCGAGGTCTTTTCTAAAGAGATGCTCATGAAGCGTAAAGAAACTGACCCATATGTGTTCTCATCGCAGTATCAGCAAGAGCCTGTGCCCTCTGGAGGCGCATTGTTCAAGCCGGACTGGTTCGTATTGCTCGATGAAGAACCGGAGTTCATCGCTACGTTCGTCGTTGCTGACACGGCTGAAACAGCTATGACTTATAACGATGCTACAGCTATCAGCTTTTTTGGTATCTACGAGATAGAAAACTTTGGCGTTAAGACTGGCGTGCATGCACTGCACTGGATTGATGCTATTGAAGTGCATGTTGAGCCCAAAGATTTGAAAGATACCTTCTTATCATTTTGGGAAAACTGCTGTCGCAATAAAAAGCCGCCCCGACTTGCTGCTATAGAGAAGAAATCCACCGGAGTATCTCTTATCTCAGCGCTATCAGAAATGAGAGCTGTGAGAATTATGAACATCGATAGAAACAGAAGCTCGGGCTCTAAGACTAAGCGCTTTCTCGATATCCAGCCCTTTGTTGCAGAAAGACTCGTGTCTCTTAGTCGCTACGCAAAGCACGCAGAGAAGTGTATTACGCATATGTCAAAGATTACAGCTAATGACTCTCATGCGCGAGATGACTTAGGAGACAATCTTGCAGACGGGGTGAGACTAGGACTGATAGAGAAATCTATTATGAATTACTCAAGCGAAGATAATGACTATACTGACATAGCAAAGTCGTTAACGAGTCACTCTAACTTTGTAGGGCGCTTGCGTCACAAAGCTTACACGAGCTAGATATGTTGATATACAATTAAAACAATCATTCTCAAAAAACGGAGCTAGTTGCATGAAAGAAGTTGCTAAGCGTTATCAAGACAGACTCAGCGACATCAAAAAAAAGGTGCGCGATTCAAGCGAATATTTTGATGATAACTACAAACGATATAACGAATTTAGAAAGTTCGTATTCGAGTCTTCTCTGACAGCATCAGAGATTCAGTTGCTGGCAAGCATGGGCAGACCGCAGCTTGAGTTCAACGTTCTAGAAGCATACATCTCTAGACTGCTCGGAGAATTCTCTAAGCAAGAGCCCGACATTCTTGTTAGCTCATATGACGATGCAACAACAGACCCGGAGGTTATTGCTATTGTGCAGCAGCATCTTAAGCACGTTTTTATGGACGGTGACAATGCTCACTTGAAATACGAAGTGTACAAAGACCTGCTTTCTGGGGGCTTTTCAGCTGTAAAGATATATACAGAGTATGAGCACCCGATGTCTATGGAGCAAGTTATTCGCTTTGAGAGATGCGAGCCTACGCTAACGGGTTTTGACAAGCTAGCTAAGCTTGCGCACAAAGGCGATGGTAGCTACTGCTTTGAGATGTTTCCCAAGTCTGAAGAGTGCATTAAAGAAGAGTATCCAGATTTAGACCTGAAAAAGATTAGCTTCTCGACGGGCTTCAGCGGATTTAACTGGAGCTATATTGCCGGGGGCGAGAAGATTGCTCTTGTCGTCGACTACTACGAGAAGAAGCAGAAAGAGGAAACGATCGTTTCTGTTCGCGGCCTGGGAGTCATGCTGAAGAAGAGGTACGACAAGATTATCGAAGAATGGGATAGCATTGAGATGCCGCCAATTATCATTGGGAAGCCCAGAAAAACTATGCTTGAGCGCATATGTCGATACAGAATCATAGAAAGCGAAGTGATTGAGTACGAAGAGACTGACTTTGATATGCTGCCAATCGTATTTATTGATGGTAGCTCTATTATGATAAAAGGTCAGAACGATGGCGCTGTGAAGCAAGTGACAAGGCCTTACGTTTATCACGCTCGCGGTGCTCAAAGGCTTAAGAATTATGCCGGTATATCTCTAGCGAATGAGATAGAGAATACGGTTCAGCATAAATTTATGGTAGCAAAAGAGGCGCTTCCAAAAGAAGAAGAGCTTCTTACGGCATATAAAGATGTGCAGAATGCTTCAGTTCTTGTCTATAACTCCGTCTACGAGAAGAACCCTAACCTTCCGATTATGAATCCAATCAGAGAGATTCAGCGCGCACCATGTCCGCCGGAAATCATTGGTGCTTTTACGGGTTCCGACTCTCTCATACAAAACGTTCTAGGTTCTTACGATGCATCTCTTGGAATTAATAATAACCAGTTGTCAGGCGTTGCTATTGTTGAAGCAGCTAGCCAGTCAAATGCCACTGCTATGCCCTATATTGTCGGGTGCCTACAGGGCTTTCAGAGGCTTGCTCAAATATACGTTTCGCTAATGCCGAAGTATTTTGTTACGCCCAGGTCTATTCCCGTTGTTACTAAAGATGGTCAGCGCGAGTTCATTCGCATCAATGAAGAAGGGATGCCGTCTCTAGATTACGACCCTAACGTTCTCAGCGTTACATTGACAGCTGGAGCTAGCTTTCAAGTTCAGAAGTCTCGCACAATCAACATGGTCAAAGACATCATGGGCATGTCCCCGGTCTTTACTGAATTCATGTCTGAAAAAGGCCTTCACTTTATTCTTGATAACATGGACGGCAAGGGCATAGAAGAGCTGAAATCTTTAACTAGTGAATGGACGGAAGAGTTGAATCAGCGCAGGCAAGAGGCAGCAGAGCAGCCAAATCCTATGCAGACTCAAGTAGAGAATGAAAGGAGCAAGATTGAGCAAGAGAGGCAGAAAAATGACATGAATTTTCAAGTAGACATGGCGAAAGTGCAGCAAAGCGGACAAGAGCTTGAAGCAAAGATAGCTATGCAAAGGCAGTCGAATAGCATGCAGCTGATAAAAGCTATGACTGAGAACATGAAGATTGAGAAAGATTATGCGCTCAAGGAAAAGGGCTTTAAAAGCAAAGCTGGTCATGACGCAATGAGATTGATGCACGATATTATTAAAAGTTCAAAATAGGAGAATAGATATGTCTAAGAAGATTAGTTATTACGATTTACAGAATACACCGATGTCCGCTCTACAAAAGCAGTATAAGATGAATAGTGGTCAGATGGAGCAGCAAGTCAGACGTCATATGGATGGTGCAAAGTCGGAAGATAGAGCTAATCTCTATAAAGAAATTTACAGTAAGAAGGAATAGCGCATGAACGTGAAGCAGGGAACGTGTAAAAAGAGTGATCCTTTATCAAAGATGATGAAGGAAGGAATTACAAAAGCGATGAAAGTCGCTGATAAGAAAAAAGCAAAGGGGAAGAAGAAATGAGAATAGCATTTATAGCAGCAAAAGAAGCGATATCGAAGGGTGTCGACAAGATTTTTGAACTAGTTGGTGATGACATTGACAGAGAGCTTGTTTCTGAGATTAGAGACTTAGCAAGAAAGCTTAATGAACGAGCAGACAAAGAAGAGAAGCGATTGGCATAGAAAAGTCTTTAGTAGCTATTATGAGTAGTCAGACTGCTCATAATAGTTCAAGTATCATTTAAAAATTAAGGAATCAAAATGGCTAAAGTTTATCAGCTTCCAACT
>Ga0209702_10006777_pt1 | contig 14461 bp, 6 predicted proteins | sample FRY01_FD_187210 | JGI IMG/M metagenome (GOLD analysis project Ga0209702, IMG submission 187210) | Freshwater microbial communities from Lake Fryxell liftoff mats and glacier meltwater in Antarctica - FRY-01 (SPAdes) (version 2) | ecosystem: Environmental > Aquatic > Freshwater > Ice > Glacier... | reverse complement strand
TTGGGTAGCGCCGAGGCTGTGCTGCGGCTGCGCTCGCTGCTGTCCAGCGGCGACTTCGACGCGTATTGGACCTTCCACGAAGCGCAGGAAAGCCAGAGAAACCACGTGTCACGCTACGCCGACGGCACGGTGCCGGCGGTTGCGATGCCGACCAGAAAAGGGAGAATGTATGTGCTGCAAGGAGGTGCCGATGCCGTCGACTGAGAAGAGCCGCACCCAATAGATTGCGCTTGGGCCGGCGTCGTTCCTTGTACCGGCTTGTGTTCGGTGGCCATGGCCTCTCCTGAAGGGTGCGCGACGGCGCTCGAAAGATCTTATCGCCGATAGTTGCCACGATGCAATAAACCAGCACAACATTTCTTGACCATGGCTGTCTGCAGGCGCCGAGGGCTTGTCCGAACGCGGCTTTGAGTACATCCCCTTCGAATCCCGCCGCGTGGTTTGACTGTACTGCATGTTCAGTCTAACCTTCGGCGGCAACTTCATCAATGTCAAGAGGGACCACACGAATATGTCCGAAAACGAACGGGAACTCGTTCTTGGCCTGGACGTGGGTTCGACCACCGTCAAGGCCACCGTCGTCGATCCGATCACGAAAGAGATCCTCTGGTCCGACTATCGCCGGCACAACACGCGCCAGCCCGAGACGGCCCTCAGCTTCCTTGACGACATCCGCGCGGCCTTCCCGGACGTGGGCGACGAGTCCATCCGCATCTTCGTGACGGGCTCCGGCGCGAGCCCCCTCGCGGGCCCCCTCGGCGGCAAGTTCGTCCAAGAGGTCAACGCCGTCGCGATGGCCGTGGAGGCCCTGCACCCCGACGCCCGCAGCGTGATCGAGCTGGGCGGCCAGGACGCCAAGATCATCATGTTCCGCGAGAAGACGGACGATCAGGGCAACCCCACCGGCGAAAAACAAGCCGTCACCTCGATGAATGACAAGTGCGCGTCCGGCACGGGCGCCACCATCGATAAGTGCATGATCAAGGTCGGCATGCCGGAGGAAGAGGTCCGTAAGCTCCGCTTCGACCCGACCCGCCTCCACCACGTGGCGGCCAAGTGCGGCGTCTTCGCCGAGACGGACATCGTGAACCTCGTCAAGAGCGGCATCCCCGCCGGCGAGATCCTGTGTTCGCTGGCCGACGCCATCGTCATGCAGAACCTGTCCGTCCTGACCCGCGGCAACACGCTGAAAGATCGCGTGATTCTTCTCGGCGGCCCAAACACCTTCCTGCCCTTCATGCAAGAGTGCTGGCGCATCCGCATCCCCGAGACCTGGCGCGACCGCGGCCACAAATGGGACGAGAGCATTGACGTCGACGACCTCGTCTTCGTGCCCCCGAACAGCCAGTACTACGCCGCCTATGGCGCGGTCCTGCATGGCCTGCACGAACCGGCCCACATCGGCCGCTACGTGGGTCGCGCCTCCCTCGTGAACTTCATCGAGGTCGGCCGTAAAGCCCACCTCGCCGCCAACGCCGGCCCAGGCCTCACCGCCACTGAGAAAGAGCTGACCGACTTCGCCGAGGAATTCCGCCTCCCGAAGTTCATCAACGCCACCTTTAAGCCCGGCGAAATCGTCCGCGGCGTCATCGGCCTTGATGGCGGCAGCACCTCGTCCAAGGCCGTGCTCGTCGACGAAGAAGGCACCATCCTCCTCAAGGAATATGTGCTGTCCAAAGGAAACCCCATTGAGGACACCAAGGACATGCTGCGCTCTATCCGCGCCAAAGTTCACGAGCAGGGCGCGACCCTCGAGGTGATCGGCTTCGGCGCCACCGGCTATGCGGCCGACGTCTTGGAAGAGTCCCTCGCGGCCGACGTGAACATCGTCGAGACCATCGCCCACATGATGAGCGCCGTTCACTTCTATGGCGATGAGATCGACATCATCTGCGACATCGGCGGCCAGGACATCAAGGTCCTCTTCCTTCAACGCGGTGACGTCAAGAACTTCCGTCTGTCGAATCAATGCTCTGCCGGCAACGGCATGCTGCTGCAGGCGATGGCCGACCAGTTTGGCATACCCGTCACCGAGTACTCGGATTACGCCTTTAAGGCCCACCTCTCACCAAAATTCAGCTATGGTTGCGCCGTCTTCCTAGACAGTGACCGGGTGAACTTCCAAAAAGAGGGCTACTCCAAAGAAGAGCTCCTCGCCGGCCTCGCGATGGTCTTGCCTAAGAACATCTGGCAGTACGTCGTCCAGATCCCGCGGATGGCGGCCCTCGGCACGCGCTACGTCCTCCAAGGCGGCACCCAGAAGAACATGGCGGCCCTCAAGGCCCAGGTCGACTACATTAAAGAGCGCGTGCCGGACGCGACCGTCTACGTCCACCCGCACACCGGTGAAGCCGGCGCTATCGGCGCCGCGATGGAGACCCTGCGCGTCGTCAAGCGCCGCGGCTACTCGACCTTCGTCGGTATCGACGGGGCCATCGACCTCAACTACACGACGCGCAACGATGAGACGACCAAGTGCGATTTCTGCCCGAATAACTGTAGCCGCACCTTCATCGACACCGTCGCCGCATCGGGCCGAACCTCCCGCTATATCTCGGGATTTTCGTGCGAGAAGGGCACCGTCGAGAACATGGAGTCGCTGCGCGTACTACAAAAAGAGCGCAACAAGCTCAAAAAAGCTTACCCGAACCTCGTCGACGTCGAGGCCAAGCTCCTCTTCCGCGACTTCTTCACGCCTGAGCCCATACCCGAATCCGGCACCATCATTGATGATGTCAAGGTCACCAGCGGCCTCTTTGGCAACATCTCGCGCAGAGACATCCGCCGGCCCTTCGAGCGCTCGGGCACAAACGACGAAGAGAGACGCAAGAAGCTCCGTATCGGCATCCCGCGGGCGCTGAACATCTGGATGACGGCGCCATTCTGGCGGACCTACCTCCAGGTCTCGGGCCTTGACCGCACCCAGGTGGTCTTCTCCGACGAGACCAGCGAGGACATGTGGGTTGAGGGCGGCAAGTACGGCTCCGTGGACCCATGCTACCCCTCGAAGGTGACCCAGGCTCACATCCACCACTTGCTGTTCCACACACACACCGAGACGAAGCCGCTCTCGCACATCTTCTTTCCGTGCATCACGCACACGGACAGCCCGCTGCGCGGACTCATGGACACGGCCTCCTGCCCCATCGTCTCCGGCACCCCCGAGGTGATGAAGGCCTCCTTCACGAAGGAGATCGACTTCTTCCGCCGCGCGGGCGTCGAGTATATCGACCCCGCGGTCACGATGCACGAGCCGAACCTCCTGAAAAAACAGATGTTCGACTGCTTCGGGCCCATCCTCGGCACGACCCGCGACGAGAGCGACCACGCGGTCGACCAAGCCTGGGCGGCCATGCGCGAGTGCGACACGATCATGGAGGCCAAGGGCAAAGAGATCCTCGAGCAGGTCGAAGAAGAGGACCGCCTCGCGATCCTGCTGCTGGGCCGCCCCTACCACCTCGACCCCGGCCTTAACCACAGCATCATGGACGAGTTCCAGGTGCTTGGATATCCAATCATCTCGATGCGCGCCATCCCCAAGGACGAGGAGTGGCTACACCGCTTCTTCGCCGAGGACATCAAGGCCGGCCGCATCGATGACATCATGGGGCTGCAAGACGTCTGGCCCGAGAACTACAGCTCGAACTCGGCGATGAAGGTCTGGGCAGCGCGTTTCGCCGCCCGTCACCCGAACGTCGCGGTCGTCGACCTCTCCAGTTTCAAGTGCGGCCACGACGCCCCGACCTACGGCCTCATCGACAGCATCATCGGCACCTCGGGCACGCCCTACTCGGCGCTGCATGACATCGACGCCAATAAGCCGTCGGGCTCGATCAAGATCCGCGTCAAGACCTACGCCTACACGCTCGGCCGCCACAGCGAACGCCTCCAAGACATCGCGGCCAAGAACTTGGAGCTCCACATGCGCGTCGAAGAGAAGCGCATCGCTCTTCTGGAGATGAAAGAGAAGCAGGTGCTCGAGCTCAATCGCCCGGCCCCCGAGGTCATGGCTGCGCTCGAGGCCGCTCGCGGCCGCATGCGCGCCTACTCCGACCGCCTCGCCGAGAAGATCCGCCTCGCTGGCCCAGCCGCCCCGACGGGTGGCAATTTTGTGCAACTCAAATCGCTTAGCATCAACAAGAGCCGTGAAAGCGGCACCTCTCTCCCAATCGTTCAATCTGCCACTCGCACCGAGGAAGCCCGCTCATGACAAGCTCCACCAAAGCCCCTGACGCCCGCATCATCCCCCTCTCCGCGCTCAAGATGGGCTCGCGCACCGGGGCCTTGGATGTGCCGCAAGACCTCAGCGATCTCATCGACATCGACGCCGAGCTCGCCCGCTTCGAAGCCGAAGAGCGCGCCCGCCTCGGTATCGAGGGTGACGCCCAGCAGTACGTCGAGAAGACCTTCCAGGACCCGTCCGCCGCCGACAAGGCCAAGGTGACCATCCTCGTGTCCGGCCTCACGATGGCCCACGACGAGCTCGTCTCGGCGGCCCTCGGCGGCATCGACTACAAAGTTCAGGCCCTTGACTGCCCGGACGCGGCGGCCCTTCGCTACGGCAAGGAGTACGGCAACCGCGGTCAATGTAACCCGACCTGGTTCACCGTCGGCAACCTCGTCAAGCACCTCGTGCACCTGCGCGACGTCGAGAAGATCCCGACCGAGCGCATCATCGACGAGTACGTCTTTTTGACCGCCGGCGCCTGTGGTCCCTGCCGCTTCGGCATGTACGTGACCGAGTACCGCAAGGCCCTCCGCGACTCAGGCTTCGAAGGCTTCCGCGTCCTCTTGTTCCAGATGGCTGGCGGCATCAAGCAGGCGGCGGGCGTTGAAGAGAAGGGCCTCGTCTTCAACCCCGAGTTCTTCGTTCAGATCGCCAAGGCCCTCGTCATCGGCGACGTGCTGAACGGCATCGGCTATCGCATCCGCCCCTTCGAGGTCGAAGAGGGCGCCACCAAGAAGGCCCTCGTCGCGGCCAAGGCCGTCCTCAACCACGCGCTCCGTAATAAGAAGTCCATCTTTATCGCCATGTTGCGCGCCCGCCAGATCCTCGGCGCCGTCAAGGTGGACCGCCTCCGGCCGAAACCGAAGGTCGGCATCATCGGCGAGTTCTGGGCGATGACCACCGAGGGCGACGGCAACTACAAGCTGCAGGCCTTCCTCGAGGGCGAAGGGGCCGAGGTCGACACGCAATTCGTGACGACGTGGGTCCTCTTCATGGTCTGGGAGGCCTCGCGCGACACGCGCCACCGCATGAGCCTGCGCAAGGACGACAAGGGCCGCAAGGGCCTCGAGGGCAAGGACCCGCGCAAGAAGCTGATGATGACCTGGGTCGGGGACAAAGCCATGCGCGTCCTCTTCCAGACGGCGGCGCAGATGCTGGGCTTCCACGGTTATCACCTCGCGAACATGGACGAAGTGGCCGACATCGCGAAGGACTTCTACAGCCTCGACGTCCGCGGCGGCGAGGCCCACATGGAGGTCGCCAAGAATATCCTCAACGTCATCTACTCGAAGGTGAACATGACCCTGTCGGTCAAGCCCTTCGGCTGCATGCCCAGCTCGGGCGTGTCCGACGGCGTCCAGAGCGCGATCACCGAGCTCTACCCCGAGGCCATCTACCTGCCCATCGAGACCACCGGCGACGGCGCGGTCAACGTCTATAGCCGCGTGCAGATGATGCTCTTTAAGGCCAAGCAGGCCGCGATCAAAGAGCGCGACGGCGTCCTCGCGGCCTATGGAATGACCGCCGAGGAGGCCAACACCTTCCTCGCGAAGATCCCGTTCATCGGCAGCACCCTCGTCGGCGCCCCTGCGCTCATCCACTCGCACGCGTCGACGGCCGCCAACCAGGCCGAGCTCGCCGGCATGTTGCGCCACCCGGTGAAGGGCATCCGCCGCTTCTTCGAGCTCCGCAAGCCGCGCGTCAGCATCCGGCAGGCGCGCCACATGGCCGATGTCGCCAAGGGCAAGGCTGAGGCTGCTGCGTAAAAGAGCAGTCTTCGACAATGAAAAGGGGCCCTTACGTGAAGACGTGGGGGCCCCTCTCCTTTGGCTCGCGTGGCCCGTGCGCACTCGAATTCTTGGCGTCGTGATGACGACGTCTTGCCCGAGGTGTCACGCATGGGGGCAAGAGCGAACCCAACAACCGGGGCGATATCCCCTTTGACTAGCGCCATCGCTGCCAAAATGTGGCACCCTAGGCGCGCTTGGACCACGGCTGGGAGGCACGATCATATGACTGAACACACGGATTTTACGGCAGATGTAGTCGTCATTGGCGCTGGCAGCGCCGGCCTCGTAGCCCGCCGCGCGGCGCTAGCCGAGGGCGCGACCGTCCTCATGTGCGACCCCGGGCCCTTCGGCACGACCTGCGCGCGCGTGGGATGCATGCCGTCCAAACTCCTCATCGCGCCGGCCGACGTGGCCCGCCGCGCCCGCCATGCGGGGGAGCTCGGCGTCGACATCCCGACAGTGCACCCGAACGGCGAGAAGGTCATGAACCGCGTCCGCGCCGAGCGCGACCGTTTCGTGGGGTTTGTGGTCGACGACGTGGAGGCGCTGGGCCCCAACGAGATGCTCCGAGAGCGCGTGACCTTCACCGGGCCGAACACCCTCGTCAGCGCGTCGGGGAAGACCATCCGCGCTGGTGCGACGGTCGTCGCGACAGGCTCCACCATCATCGTGCCGGGCATGTTTCGTGCGTTGACCACCACCCTTATCACCAGCGACAGTATATTTGAGCTGAAAACAATTCCACGCTGCCTCGCTGTCATCGGTGGCGGTATCATTGGCCTTGAGCTGGGACAGGCCATGGCCGCCCTCGGCGCCGAGGTGACCCTCTTTGATTCCCGCACCTTCCTCGGCCCGACGACCGACCCGAAGGTCAGCGCCCTCGTGGTCGAGGCCATGGGCAAAGAGCTGACCCTCTTCCTCGGCGGCAGCGTCACCGGGGCCTCGGAAGAGTTCGGGATCGCCCGCCTCTCATGGACCCCCGAGGGCCACACCGAGTCCTCGACCCACGCCTTTGACGCGGTGCTCGTGGCGGTCGGCCGCGCCCCCAACGTGCGCGGTCTGGGCTTAGAGCTGACAGGCGCCGAGCTCGACGCGCGCGACATGCCGCGCTTCGACTCACACAGCCTCCAGGTCGGGCGGACGCCCCTGTTTATTGTGGGCGACGCCAACGGCTCGCGCCCTCTCCTGCACGAGGCCGCCGACGAGGGACGCATCGCTGGCCGCAACGCCGCAGACTATGTGAAGTTTGGCCCCGAGAGCGTGCACCGCTACGACCGCCGAACCCCGTTGGCGGTCGCCTTCTCGCACCCGCAGATCGCGTTGGTCGGCCTCAGCTTTGACGAGGCCGTAAGCCGCGGAGCCGCGGTCGGCGAGGTCTCCTTTCACAACCAAGGGCGCGCCCGCGTCCAAGGCGAAAACTTCGGGATCATGCGCATTTACGGCGAGAAGGGCAGCGGCCGCCTCCTCGGCGCCGAGATGTGCTGCCCGGGGGCCGAGCACATGGCGCACCTCCTCGCGTGGGCCGTCCAGTCCCGGATGACGGTCATCGAGGCCCTCGAGATGCCCTTTTATCACCCCGTCCTCGAGGAGGGGCTGCGGACGGCCCTGAGGGACCTCGCGGTGGCTTGCGGTCTTGGCCACGCGCCGCCGCTGCGGTGCCGCGACTGTGGGCCTGGGGCCTGATTCCCACGGACCACCCCAAGCGCTAGGAGCGTCGGCTCTAGCGACCACGACTTCGCTCTTGAGACGCGGACGGCCTCTGAGAGACCGCCCGCGTCTCATTTTTGACATATGTCAATTTCCGGTCGCTTCACTCACGGCTCGGACGGAGCTGCGCATACAACCCAAAACTCACGCGCTGAACACCGCGGCCGCCCTGCCCTTTCCTGCTAAAAAGCCGTGACTTAACGACTCTCCCCATAACGACACCGCCCTCTCGGCGCGGGTATCTCGCTGGGGCCGGTGGATTCTGGGCTGGCTTCGCTCTTGTCCTGACGTGGCCGAAGGTCTAGAGTCCGTCTCATGAACTGCAGCCTCCCCACAGGCAAAGGCTTTGTCATGAACCCGTTCCGGACTTGTTTTCCGCACCGTGGCCTTATCCGCGGCTACGCCCTCCCGGTTTTTTTCGTGTTCGCAGCGACCGGATGCTCCGACCCGTCGGACACGCAGCGCGGCGACGTCGCACCCGACGTGACGACGCCCGATGTCCAGCCTGACACTGCCCCGCCAGCGCCGATCTGCGGCAACGGCATCGTCGAGGCCCCCGAGCTCTGCGACCATGGCACCGACAACGGGGTTTACGACCACTGCGGGGTCACCTGTCTCGGCCCCGGACCGGCCTGCGGCGACGGCGTCGTCCAGCCTAACGAAGAGGTCTGCGACGACGGCGACGACAACGGCTCCTACGCGCACTGCGCCTACGGATGCAGCGGGCTGACCTTTCGCTGTGGCAACGGCTTTATCGAAGCGGAGTTCGAGGTCTGCGACGACGGCGACAAGAACGGCCGCTATGGTTTCTGCGCTTTAGACTGCCAGGGACGCGCGGGCGGCTGCGGCGACGGGGTCATCAATGCCCCCCAGGAGTCCTGCGACGACGGCCCCGACAACGGCCGCGAGGGCTTCTGTCCCCGCGACTGTAACCCGACGCCTGGATGCGGCGACGGCGTCTTGGTCGCACCCGAGGCCTGCGACGACGGCCTGCAGAACGGCGCCTATGGCCAATGCGCCCGCGATTGCAGCGGTCTTGGCGCCTTCTGCGGCGATGGCGTCGTGCAGTCCAAGGACGAGCGCTGCGACGACGGCGCGCAGAACGGCACCTACGGCCACTGCCTCAGCGATTGCAGCGCCCTTGGCGGCCGTTGCGGCGACGGGTCCGTGCAGACGGTCGAGTTCTGCGATGACGGGGTCCTAAACGGCCGAGAAGGGCGCTGCGCCATCGACTGTCTCGCACCGACGAGTCCCTGGATCAGCACCCCCGCGATGCTCGGCGAGAGCACGAACCTGTCGGGCCTCACCTGTCGGAACGACGACCTCCTTAGCAAGTATCTCCGCTATCGGCGCCGCTTTCGGGGTGATGGCACGGCCGCGTGGCCGGGCTTTATCAGCCTCGGAGTCGGCCCTGGCCACTCCATGCCGGCCTCACGCCGCGAACCGGACACGAATTGCGCCGGCCATTGGGCCCTCGAGTCCTGCCCCGTGCCAGACTTCGCGGACGCGCGAGGCCGCTACAACTGGGGCGATGGCACTATCTGGCACGGCGAGTACCTCGCCATGTTGGCGACCGAATACGCGATGTTCACCGATCTTGGCTGGGACACCCGCGAGACCCTCGACGACATCCGCCTCGCGATCTTGGCCTTTGACCGGGTCGATGAGGCCGCCGAAGGCTACTACCCCGGCGTCGCACCGGTCCAAGACGGGCTCTTCTTGCGTGACGACGTCCCACGCGACTTCTACCGCCTGCCCAGCGGGGCCTACCGCTACCCGCGAAATGACGGCTACGCGGGCTACGAGTGTACCACCGGCGATATCACCTGCGACGGGCCGAAGATCGGCGACGGCTCATTCACAAGCCAAGACCAGTCCATCCAGCTCGTCTTCGGCTTTGCCGCCCTCGCGGCCCTCGTCCCCGATGGCGTAGCCGCCGACGGCCTCCTTATCCGCGAGGCTGCGCGCGCCCGGGTCCACCGTCTCGTGTGGTTTTTGCGCTCCCACGGCTGGCGAGTCGTCGATCCCGTCGGCGACTCGCCCCCAGACGCCTGGGGCGGCAACGCCATTGGGTTCTCGAATGAGTTGGCCAAATCGGCCAACGTCGTCTGCGGCGATGACTTCGGGGTCGACGATTATCGCAACTTCGCCTCACGCACTGCCGGCGCGGCGGCCTGGGCTGGCATCCAGCTCATCTGGGAGGCGACCCATGGCTACAACCGCACGCTGGCTCTGTGTTTAGCTGCCGTCAATGGGACCTGGGACAACGGCAAGATGCCGCGCCAGGCCTTGAGCGATGGCAAAGACTACTACGCCATGATGTACGCGCTCTTCCACGACGAGACCCTCAAAGAGCCGTGGTCCAACTGGCGTATGGAGTCCCTCTTGCGCTCAGCCCCATGCGGCGGACCGTGCAATCAGACCACGGACTGCGTCCCGACCCCCGGCTGGATGGGCGAGTCGCGCGTCATTAACCCCGAGCAGCGCGTCGGCAGCGAACATTTTAATGGCGAAATGAACGGCATGGACTATATGCAGATGTTCTCCGCCTATTACCTCCTTCGCCGGGGACACTTTATCCCGAATATCCCGCGGCGCGTCGCGGGAGATTGCACCGCCTTTCAACGCATCGAGAACATCGCGGCCAATGGCGCGGCCGATGGCCAGCTCTACGACCCAAGCGACGCCTGCGCCGTCGCGGATCGCGGCGTGAGCCTCTGCCGACGCCCCTTCGCCGGCTGGATCGAGGACGCCTATCGCGGCAAAGTGACAATCTTCGCTGGGGGCGGGCGCTGGGTCTGCACGCCGGGCTCCCCTTGCCGCATCGTGCGCGATGGCCAAACCCGAACCTCGGGCGACGACCTCATCCTCGGCACCGCCGGCGACGACGACCTCTCCGGCGGCGACGGCAACGACTGTATCATTGGCTACGGCGGCAACGACAAGCTCCAAGGCGGCCAGGGCTATGACGAGCTCTGGGGCGGCGACGGCGATGACCGGCTCTATGGCGAGTCGTCCCTGATCGCCATCACGGGGGACGCCGATGTGCTCTTTGGCGGCGCGGGCAATGACACGCTAGATGGCAACCCCGGCAAGGACGAGCTCTATGGCGGCCCTGGCGATGACACTCTCGACGGGGGCAGCGGCGACGACTCCATGATGGGCGACGACGGCAACGACACGATGCGCGGCGGCGCCGGCGAAGACTATATGCACGGCGGCTTAGGCGACGACTCCATGATCGGCGACGGCGGCGATGACGTCCTCTGGGCCGGTCCCGGCCGCAACAAGCTGGATGGCGAGGCTGGGGATGATAGGCTCTTTGGCGGCCCGGGGCCCGACTTCTTGCGGGGCGGCTTGGGCAAGGACACCATCATCACGGGCGACAACTATACCACCGGGGAGTTCGCCCACGACCGCGCCTGCGGCAACGGCGGCGACGACACGATCTGGAGCGGCTGGGACGGGGACGAGTGCCTCGGCGGCGGCTGGTTCTTTGGAGGCACCGACACGGTCAACGGCTGCGAGGACGGCAGCGCCTCGGCCGACGACTGCGACAACGGCGCCTTCAATAGCTGGTAAGCCTCGGGGGGATGGTTCGACAGGGGCACCCATACGGGCGAGCGGGGCGACCACGAGGCCGCTTGGATCAATCCGCCGCGGCCGGTGCCGAAACCCCCGATCTTTCGATAAAGTTTCGTAGAGAAGTACCTATTCTTCGGATGCACAGCCAGTTCAATGCTCTGGCCCGAAGCCACCCCGATGCTACCGAGGTGTTACCGGCCGAGGTATTTGATGGCGAAGCGGTCGGGCTCTGCGATGGGCATTATGGCCCCCGCGTGACTGGCCCAAAAGAAAGCCCGAACCGGTCGCCTACGTCGAAAGTGGTATCTTGGCCTTGATTTGTCGTGACTCAGATGGCATATTGGCCACTCACCAGCAGCATCGAGATATGCCATGATTCAGCCGAATATTTGCGCGCCCCGTGAACTCTCCAATGGCGCGTTGGAGGACGAGATAGCGACCCTCGCGGCCCACATCGCGGCGGCCGAGTACCGCTTTTTGTGCCTCGTGGCCGAGCTTGACCGGCGCCAGGTGTGGGCGGCCCATGGCCTCAAGAGCGCTGCGCATTGGTTGGCGTGGCGGTGTGGTGTTGGTCTGAACGCGGGGCGCGAGAAGGTGCGGGTGGCGCAGGCCCTTGAACATGTGCCAATGATCAGCGAGGCCTTCGCCGAGGGCCGCCTCAGCTTCTCGAAGGTGCGGGCCCTGACGCGAATCGCCGCACCCCACAACGAGGCGTGGTTGCTGGCGCTGGCCCTCAATGGCACTGCCGTTCACGTGGAGAGGGTCGTGCGCCTCGCGCGGCGCCACGGCGAGCAAGAGGCCATCGACCTCGCCCAAAAAGCCGAGCAGCAGCGGCGGGTGGCCTGGCGCTGGGACGCGGACGGTAGCCTCATCATCGAGGGGCGCCTGCCCGCCGAGCTCGGGGCGCTGGTTATCAAGGCCCTTGAGGCTGCGACGGTACCGCCATCCAAGACTCCACCGGCACCCGAAGACGTTACCGCGGTAACGTCTTTACCCGGCGAAACCCTCGTGCAACGCAGGGCGGACGCGCTGGTGGCTGTCGCCGAGTCCTTCTTGGCGACGGGCTACCGCGAGGGCCTCGCCGGTGAGAGAAACCAGGTGCAGGTCATCATTGAGGTCGGCGAGGTCGGCGAGGTTGGCGCCGTCTGCGGTTGCGAGACGCATCAGGCCCATATAGACGGCGGCCCGGCCATCCCTCAATCGACGTCGCGCCGTCTCGCCTGCGATGCCAGCCTCGTCGTGATGACCGAGGACTCGGCGGGGAATGTGCTCGACGTCGGCCGCCGCACCCGTACGATCCCCCCAGCCATCGCGCGGGCGCTCCGGCGCCGCGACGGCGGCTGCCGCTTCCCGGGATGCACCTGCGAGCGCTTCGTCGACGGACACCACGTCATCCACTGGGCCGATGGGGGCGAGACCAAACTCGATAACCTCGTGCTGCTGTGCCGTAGCCATCACGGTCTTGTCCACGAAGGCGGCTTCACGGTCGCGTCCGACGGTGCAGGCGGGTGGCACTTCGCGCGCCCCGACGGGACTGCGATTCCGAGGTTCTTTGCCGCCCAACCGGTGGTTAGGGGCCAACTCGTGGCGTCCCAGAGTGGCATGGATCTGTCGCCTCTATCACTCCGCCCCCGCTGGCGCGGTGAGAGGATGGACGACAACATGGCTCTCGGCGCCCTCCAGACCCTCGCGAGACGGGCGCGGCTGGCGGCCTGATGGACGTTGGGCGCTGGCCTATTATGTAGTTTGGTTGAGGATCGTGTCCAGAGCCTCGACGAGCTGCTAGAGCGCATCCGCGACATCCGTTCGTCCGAGCGTCGCCTCTATCAAAAGGTGCTGGATATCTATGCGACCAGCGTTGACTACACGCCCGACGCGGCGGCCTCGCAGCGGTTCTTCGCCACGGTGCAGAATAAGATGCACTGGGCCTCGCAGGGCCAGACGGCCGCCGAGGTCATTTCAGCGCGAGCCAATGCTAATAAGCCGTCGATGGGACTATTTGGCACCCGGCCTGACGGCATCGTTCGAAAGGACGATGTCTCCGTCGCGAAGAACTATCTGACCAGCGACGAGCTACAGGTGCTGAATCGTATCGTGACCCTCTACATCGAATTTGCCGAGCTCCAAGCGTTGGAACGCAAAGAGATGACGATGATGGACTGGGTGACGAAGCTTGACGATTTCCTAAAGATTACAGGGCGCCCATTGCTGGGCCATGCAGAACATGTCTCGCATGAGACCGCCAAGGCGAAGGCCGAGCTTGAATACGCTCGGTATCAAGCCTTGCGAGATGCAGTACCACGCGCCGTGGACGCTAGTTTTGAGAGCGCGGTCACGCAATTGCCAAAGCCCGCGCCGAAGCCTCGAAGGAAGAAGCAGCCATGAAGGAAGCCGATGTCAGAGCTGAGCTGAGCTGGTCGACCCCGCGCTAAAAACGGTCGGCTGGCGTGTCCCCGAGGGCAGCCGCATCCGGCGGGCGCAACCTACTGGGTCGCCTTGAAGGTCTCGGAACCCGAGGGCCGGCACTCTGACTTTAACCCCTCCGCCTCTCGCGCCCCCAACGCCCCGTCAGCAGATCAACAACAACCGCGGCACATCCCCTGCGACCGCCCGCGGCGCGCGATGTATACACGGGGGCACGGCACATCCCGGCCAAGCGACGGCGATCCGCCAGAGGTTGCCCACGCCAAATGCAAACGGCCTGGCATCACCTAAAACGCCGTAGTGCAGGTCGAAGCTGCCCTCGCTCAGGAACTCCGCGAAGCCGCCATCGTCCTGCCCCCCGTATTCGTCCAAGAGGCCGGCACGAATCACAGGAACGTCGACCAGCCGTCGGGCGTCGCCGTTGTCGAGCCCCTCGCTAGTCCGCCCATAATACGTGCAGAGCCACGTATCGACCTCAATGGGTGACCGGTCTACGTGAAACGACATGAGGTCCGTGGCTATCGGCAGCCCACGCTCGTCACTCTCATAGGTCGTGATGCAGTTCAGCGTCGGGTCGAAGCCGAGCGCGGCCAATCGGTGTAGGTCCTCCAGCATCACGTTTGCCGCGACGCGCCCCGCAGCGCTGAGCGACAACGCCTCCAGCGCGCGCGCCTCGACCACCACGAAGCCTTCAGACGGGGCCAGGCGCTGCGCCACTTCGGCAAAG
>Ga0209702_10006773_pt1 | contig 14467 bp, 11 predicted proteins | sample FRY01_FD_187210 | JGI IMG/M metagenome (GOLD analysis project Ga0209702, IMG submission 187210) | Freshwater microbial communities from Lake Fryxell liftoff mats and glacier meltwater in Antarctica - FRY-01 (SPAdes) (version 2) | ecosystem: Environmental > Aquatic > Freshwater > Ice > Glacier... | reverse complement strand
GTGCCAGATCGCAATAATTGACCTGCCAAATGGTTCGCTGCTCTTGTATTAGGCATTGTTCCCTCTATTTCAACGATCAAAACTGCAAAGTTTATCAGTCGTTCTTCCAGATCAAATTTATTCATTTTATTCTTCCTTATTTTTAAAATCAAAAATCGTTAATCCTTGTTCATTGTTCCTTTTTTATATTTTAGGGAGAACCTAAATAGTTACATTTTTTTTTATTTTTTTAGGGGTTTCCCTCCCTTCCTTTACTTCATAGTATAAATCTGATTATTTATTTCTTAAAAAATGAGTCGAAAAGCCCTTCATCAGCTTTTACAGCAATATCTTGATGGTACCTGTACCAATGAAGAAAAAAAAATTATTGAATACTGGTATAAGCTTTTGGATCAGAATGCTTCCCTTGCAGATATGGGCGATGAAGAACTGAAAAATGTTGAACAAAGGTTGTGGGAAAATATATCAAAAACCAGAAATGTAAAACAAATTAAAGAATCACCTGTCAGGATCATTTGGATTCGTAGTATTGCAGCAGCAGCATGTTTAGCAGGAATTCTGATTCTGAGTACTTATTATTTTCATTTCGGCAATAAATTATCTCCTGACGCCGCTTTGGTTATCAATAGCGCTAACGGTTATATTATAAAAGAAAATAATACAAATAAAGCCCTGACAATAAAGCTGGAAGACAAAAGCGAGGTTTTGCTGCAACCGGCTTCTGTACTTACCTACCCAAAAAATTTCGATGCCCATGAAAGAAAAGTTTTTCTTTCCGGTGAGGCATTTTTTAAAATAAGTAAAAACGTTAAAAGGCCTTTTTACCTCTACAATAAAAATACAATAATAAAAGTAGTTGGCACCAGTTTTAATGTAATTTCTAAAGATGATTCAGAAATTACAGAAGTTACTGTACGCACAGGAAAAGTAATAGTTTTTGAAAATAAAACGAATGCCGGAGGAGATAATATTATAACCAATGGAGTGGTATTAACCCCTAACCAAAAGGGGGTTTATAATAGCGGGAAGAAAAATTTTGAAAAGAAATTAGTAGATATTCCGCTTCCTATTCCTCAGGAAAAGAACACAAAATCTACTGGTTTATCAGGCAAATTTGTTTTATCGGAGGCCTCGCTAAAAGATATACTTCCCTTACTTGAACAAATGTATGGGATTGAAATTATAGTAGAAAATAAGGATCTGTATCAGTGTCAGATTACAGGTGATATCAGCAGTGAAAATCTATATGATAAATTAGACCTCATCTGTCAGTCTGTAAAATCTAATTACATGATTGATGGCACAAAAATTTACATCAGTGGAAAGGGATGTAAATAACCTGTATTAAATTAGTTAACCACCTTAAAAACAGTACCATTATGAACAAAAAACCTTACGCTTAACATTTAAAAAAGCCGGCAATGTTCGAGATTGCCAGCTTTTGAATATCCAATTAAGGATATAGTTTGTCCGATTTTTAACCATTTACGAACGATTAAAGTTATGAAAAAAAAAGCAATTCTTGCTTTAACGAAAACAGCAATGAGAATAACGCTTACCCAATTATTTTTTTTAATTGTTTTCAGTTATGTTTCTTTTGCAACCAATGGAAAGGCTCAGGGTGTTTTAGATGCAGAAATTTCTATTAAAGCAAATCAAAAAGAAATAAAAACTATACTTTCCAAGCTCCAGCAAAGTTATAGTATTCCTTTTATATACAGTCCGGATGCGATACAGGCAGACAGAAAGATATCTTTGGATGTACAGAACCAGAAACTTTCTTATTTTTTGGAAAAGATGCTGCAGCCATTGGGTATATCCTATAAAGTGATCAATGAGAAAATATTACTTTACAATCTTGAAAATAAGGATTTATATCAGGTGAAAGAATATTCTGCTATGGTGCTAGCTGTAACAGTTAAAGGAAAAGTAACCGATGAAAATAATGAACCCCTGCCGGGAGTGAGTATACTAGTAAAGGGTACAACTTCTGGAACTACAACGGATGTAAATGGAAGTTTTCAGTTATTGGTGCCCGATAATGCCAATGTACTGGTGTTTTCTTTCCTAGGATATGTGAGACAGGAGATTGAATTGAATAACAAGGATATTATAAATGTACAATTAAAGCCCGATGACCAGAGTTTGGAGGAAGTGGTGGTGGTAGGATATGGTACTCAGAAGAAGGTAAATCTTACAGGAGCAGTCTCTACAATAACTGCAGAAAAGCTATCTGTTGTTCCCTCTGCAAATGTATCAACACTCTTTTATGGTAATTTGCCGGGTTTGATTCCTCTTCAAAGGAGCGGTGAGCCTGGTGCGGATAATGTATCATTGTCAATCCGTGGTTTTTCAAATGCACTTGTTGTTGTTGATGGTATTGTAGGAAGGGATTTTTCGCGTCTAGACCCCACTGAGATTGAGAGCGTTACGATCCTTAAGGATGCTGCTTCCGCTGCTGTTTATGGTGTGAGTGGGGGAAATGGTGTTATTCTCGTTACAACCAAGAAGGGAAATATCGGAAAACCAATGTTCAATTACACAATGAATTATGGTGTTCAGCATGTCACAAAATACCCCAAGTTCGTTAATTCTGAAGAATATGCAATATTAAAGAATGAAGCTGCTGTAAACCTTGGAGGAGCGACCATTTATTCTCAGGATGAGATTCAGAAATTCCGGGACGGAACCGATCCTAATTATCCGAATTTTGATTATTATGACTATATGGTCCGCGATAATCCCCCTCAGATGCAGCAGAACTTTTCCTTGAGAGGAGGTAGCGAAAAAATAAAATATTTTTTCCTGCTAGGTCAATTCTCACAGGCTTCAATGTGGAAGGGTGGCAATCAGGATTATGCAAAATATAATTTCAGGTCAAATGTAGATGTAAACATTACTGATAATCTGGATATTTCGGTTTCGTTAGGCGGACGAGTTGAAGACCGCAATAATCTTATTCAGAGTTCATATTTGATGGCTTCATGGATGCAGTATCAGTGGCCAATTGTCAATCCAAAAACACCTGACGGGAAAATTGCATCAACAAACTATGGACTAACGGCTTATCTCGATCGTGATTTAACAGGTTATATTAAGGATCAGAGAAACGTTTATGAGGGAGCTTTATCTGTTAATTACAAAATTCCTTTTGTCAAAGGACTGAGCACTAATGTCAAAGCCTCACGCGACATGTATTTGCAGGATGAAAAACAATGGCTGAAGAAATATAATACATATGCATGGAATGAAGCGAAGCAGATTTCAACCATGGTTGGTTCCCGGGGTGTGGATCAATTGGTATTAAATAACTGGAAATCATCAGCTTCCCGTATCCAGTCATCGCTTAATTATGATAGAACCTTTGCAAGAGTCCATAATATTAAAGGGCTTTTATTGTATGAGGTAAGTGAAGATCAAGCTACTAACTTCCAGGCAGCAAGAACCAATTATGTTGTGCCTATTGACCAGATTTTTGCCGGACCTGACCTTGGTAAAAGCAACAGTGGTGGAGCTTCCGATAATGGAAGAGAAAGTTATGTTGGTCGTCTAAACTATGATTATTCAGGTAAATATCTGTTCGAATATAGTTTCCGTTATGATGGGTCAGCAAAATTTCCGCCCGAGAGAAGGTGGGGTTATTTCTCAGGATTATCTGCCGGTTGGAGAATTTCCGAAGAGAGTTTTATTAAAGATAATTTTACCGCCATAGATAACCTGAAATTGCGTGGTTCATGGGGGAAGCTTGGTAGCGACAATACCGGTAACTTCCAGTATTTGACAGGGTATACTTATCCTTCTGGCAACTATATTCTTGGAGGAGGTATAGTAACCAACGGTATGGTAGACTCGGGGACACCAAACCCAAATATTACATGGGAACAGAGTCAGATCTTCGACCTTGGTGTTGATATGAGCCTCTGGAAAGGATTGCTCGAAATTGAAGCTGATATTTTTTATCGTAAAAGAGAAGGTTTATTGGCAAGAAGAACTACCCAATTGCCTAGCACATATGGAGCAACTTTACCATTCGAGAACCTGAATTCTGATGATGCAAGAGGTTTTGAAATCTTATTGGGGCATAGATCCAATATAGGGGATGTTAAATACAGGCTTTCAACAAACCTTTCTTATTCAAGGCTAAAAAACAGGCATTTAGAACAGAGAACCTTCAACTCACAATATGACAGGTGGAGAAATAATGGTGAGGACAGGTGGAACAATTTATATTGGGGTTACAAAGCAATAGGACAGTTCCAATCAAAGGAAGACATCTATTCATCACCCATACAGGATGCCAGAGTGAATTCCACTTTAAGACCCGGTGATATCAAATATGAAGACTTTAATAAGGACGGGGTTATTGATGCACAGGACGTTCAAATTATCGGAAGAGGAGGTACCCCTGAGTTGAACTATGGTTTGGGAATTAATGCTGTCTGGAAAAGGATTACAGTTGACATGAACTGGGCGGGTGCCTCTAATTTCAATGTGCAGCAGCAGGGCTTTCTTATTCACCCTTTTTCAAATGGTATGAATGCTTATGCTTTCTTTATGGACAGATGGCATCGTGAAGATCTATCAGATCCCAATTCAAAATGGATACAGGGGAAATATCCTTCAACTGTAAACGCCGGCTCGCCTAATAATAACTTGAACTCTTCTTTCTGGTTATTGGATGCTACTTACCTTAGATTGAAATCATTAAGTATCAGTTATAACCTTGAAGGTGAATTCCTTAAAAGATACGGAGTCCAGAGTTTGGCTGTAGCATTAAGCGGGCAGAACTTGCTGACTATCTCAAGATTAGGTGCAATTGACCCGGAGACTCCAAGCGGCAGGTTATCATATTATCCTCAGCAGAAAACATATAATATCGGTATCAATATAAAATTTTAATTATTTATTATGAAAAGTAAAATAATCATAGTCTTTTTCACAATTATATTTCTAGTTGGTTGTATGAAAGATACATTAGATAGAAAACCATTGAATATTATTTCAGATTCTGATGTTTGGGAATCTGAGCAACTGATTGATATCAATCTGGCTGCATTATATAATGCTATCCCTATGGGGTTTGCCGGTAACCCTCACCTAGCTAATCTTACAGATGAATCTTCTTATCATGAAGAGGATGCTGTGGGGGTTAGCAACTATGGCAATCATTTTTATGCGCTTAATCCAGGAATGTATTCCTGGATTAGGAAAGCCAATTATTTCATACAGAGGATCAAAACCGCCACCATTCCGGAAGCCAGGATCAAAGAATACTCTGCTGAATCTCGTTTCATACGTGCATATTATTACTTTGACCTAGTTAAGAAATACGGAGGTATGCCGATAATCGAGGAAGTACAAACCTTCGATAACAACCTTGAAGCATTGCAGGTTCCAAGAAATAAGGAAGACGATGTATATGGGTTTATTTTGAAAGAACTTGATGCAGCAATTACAGATCTTCCCGATTCCCGGAATGCCAATAATGCTAACCGTGCTACAAAAATGGTTGCACAGGCATTGAAATCAAGAACAATGCTCTTTGCCGGGTCAATTGCAAAATATGGCACGGTTCAGTTAGATGGGTTGGCAGGTATCCCTGCTTCAAAAGCTAATTCATATTTCACCGAGTCAATGAAGGCTTCGAAAGCTGTTATGGAAAGTAATATATTCGGTCTCTATGACAAATTATATAATCCTGCCAGCAAAGCAGGCGATCCTGTAAAGAACTACCAGGACATCTTTCTTGATAAAGGCAATAAAGAAATTATCTTCCAGAAAGCTTACAGCTTCCCGGATAAAACTCATAGCTGGGATAACCTAAATATTCCTGAAGGTTTTACAACCAATCAGGGAAGTTCAATAACTCCTTTGCTCGAATTAGTGGAATCGTATGAATATATTGACGGGACTCCTGGAACATTGAATGTTGAAGGATTGGAATTTGATTCCCCGGACGACCTTTATAAGAACAAAGACCCGCGTTTTACTGCAAGTGTTTTCCGTTCAGGCACCCCATATATTGGCAGGGCTGTTCAGATATACAGGGGTATCTATGATACTGATGGCAAATTGTACGATAGTGAGAGTGTTCCGTTTCCGAAAGATCCTTCCGTTATGCAGGTTGGCATAGATGGCCCATTCCCGACAGGTAACTATACCAAAACAGGTTTTTACATAAGAAAAATTACTAATAATACCAAAGCTATTGTTGAACCTAAGTTTTCTGATCAGAATTATATAGAGATTCGGTATGCAGAGATCTTACTCAACTATACGGAAGCTGCACTGGAGTTGAGAACTAATCTTCCAGAGGCGCTTGCTGCAATTAACCTGATAAGAAACCGTGCCGGTATTAAATTGCTTGTGGCATCCGAACTGACAATGGACAGACTTCGTAACGAAAGAAAAGTGGAGTTGGCATTTGAGGACAAGCGGTTCTGGGATATCAGACGGTGGAGGATTGGAACCAATCTCTTTAAGAATACTTATATGCGCGGTTTATATCCCTATCTCAAATATACAGGCAGTGGTTACAAATATATATTCAAAAAGATTAGTGGTTATCCTCTGGATAATGGATTGTCAAGAATTTTTGCGGAAAGAGACTATTACAGCAATCTTTCAGGCTACATAAGTACTAATAAGAATATAATTAATAATCTGGGATGGTAATTCTTTTTTAAAAAATATGAAAATGAGAAATATATTTTATTTACTTCTGATAATAATGTCAGTCGCAAGTTGTTCGGTTGATAATTATGATGCACCCAATGCGACATTATCCGGTAAGGTGATAGATAATGTGACTAATGGCATGATTGAGAATGGCGGTGTTAATAGCGGCACTATAATCCAGATATTTGAAGGGAACTCAAAACAGCCAATATTAAGTAATTCCTTTCCTGATGGACGTTTTGAGAATGCTGTATTGTTCCCGGGTAATTACAAACTGTTTACTATTGGTGCTTTCAGGATAGTTGGAGACACTACGAGGATTTCAATCACTGATAATACGGAGGTTGAGATTAAAGTTCTTCCAAATGTAAGGTTGAAAGCTACTCTTCAGAGTTTTGTTGGAACAACTGCAACAGTTAAAGTTGAATACAGTAAGGTTCATGCTGACCAGACACTGAATCAGTTAGCTGTTGTGTGGAGTACCATAAATAATCCAAATCTATTCACATTCTTTGGCGGCGGTCAGAAGACTGAGACTGTTACGTCACAGAACTTGACTACAGGTGAAAAAATCTTTACCATTACGGGTCTAACGGCAGGAACAAAATATTACATCCGGGCTGCCGGCCGTACCTTTGCTCCGGGGAATTATTACAATTACAGCACAACAATTATGACACAGTAATTAGATTATTGGGGCATGATCTAATTTTTAGGAAACAATAAATAGAAAGCAAACCAGGAGGAAAGTGAAATGAAAAATAAATTAAATCGCAGGGGTTTCATCAGCGCTGCATCTGTCGTTGGCGCAGGACTTGCAATAGGTTTACCTACAGTTGCCTTCACATCAGGCGGCCCGGCAGTAAAACCTGCAATCTTAGGCGGGCCTAAAGCATTTACCGGTAAATGGCTTGGGTGGCCAGTGATAGATCAGATAGAGGAGAAAGAACTGCTCGATGTTTTAAAAAGCGGCCGTTGGTGTCGCCTGGGAAGTAAAATAGCCCCCAGATTTGAAGAGGAATATCAGAAGCTCACGGGGGCTAAACATGCTCTCGGCGTATCAAGCGGAACCAGCGCCCTTTATACCATGCTCGGCGCTCTGAATATAGGTCCTGGTGATGAGGTTATTATCCCGGCTTATACTTTTATTGCTACTTATAACGTAGCGGTTTTGCATTATGCATTACCGGTATTTGTTGACTCAGATATCGAGAGCTTCCAGATCGATGCCAATAAAATTGAATCTGCAATCACCGATCGTACCAGAGTTATCATGCCGGTACATATTGGCGGTTCTCCTGCAGATTTAGATGGGATCCTTGCCGTAGCAGGTAAACATAAGATCCCTGTTATAGAAGATGCCTGCCAGGCACATCTCGCTGAATGGAAAGGGAAAAGCGTAGGTAACTGGGGGCTTGCGGGTGGTTTCAGCTTCCAGGCGAGCAAGAATCTTAACTCAGGCGAGGGAGGTGCGATTATAACAAACGATTATAATTTTTCGCAAAATTGTTACAATTTCCATAATCAGGGACGGGGCGCTAGTTCAGCCAGTCTGGAATTGGGCACAGGAGTCCGTGGTACAAACCTTCGTATCACAGAGTTCCAGGCAGGCATCCTTCTTGCACAGATGACTCGTCTTGTGGAACAGACAAAACGGAGATCAGAAAATGCCGATTACCTGACTGAACTGCTGAAACAGATCCCTGGTATAAAACCGGCAAAACTTTACAAAGGTGTTACGCGTAGCGCATATCACCTTTATATGTTCCGTTACGATAAAGCGAAGTTTGCAGGTATGAACCGTGCAAAATTTCTTAAAGCTCTCAACGGCGAAGGTGTTCCTTGCTCAAGCGGCTATGGTATGATGAACAAAGAAGCTTATGTGACTGACCTTGCTAAGAATAAGCATTACCTAAGTGTTTATGGAGAAAAGACCATGAAAGATTGGCTTGAACGTATACAATGCCCTGAAAATGAAAAGCTTACAGAACAGGCCGTCTGGTTTACCCAGACCATGCTCCTTGGTAAGAAAGCAGATATGGAACAGATTGCTGAGGCTATACTCAAGATACAGAAATATGCAGTAGAGATCAACAAAGCATGATTAAATATTAAACTTTAGCGAGAAATATTTAAGTATTTTAAAATATTATTCATTAAATATACTATTTGATGTTCAGGTTTCTCTCTCGCCGTAAATTCATCAGTGGTGTCGCTATAACTGGTGTTGGTTTGTATCTCGGAATATCACCGGTTTTTGCCAGCAGGAATGGGTTGACCATTCCTGCTGATAGCGAGCCTCTGCTGGGCTGGTCTGCATGGGAAGAATTCCGCACAACAGTGAAGCATCCTTGTCTGACCATAAAAGCGGAGAACCTTAGGCTTAAAGTAACTTTATCGAGTTGTGGATGGACTCAATTTGAAAAATATGATATAGAAGAGGCAGGTAACAAAAGGTATGGGGGCAAGTTGGAACCTTGGGTTCAAGATAGATATATGACCCTTATAAGAACGAACTATAATCTTGATCCTTCACAATTACCGTTTAATTTTAGTGATGTTATTTATGCCATTGTACCTGGGGCTTTCTTTTCAGTATCACCCCTAAATGACAGTAATTTTAATTTAGAAGGTGTAAAAACAGGTATTTCAATAAAAAAAAATCCTATAAGCATTTTAGAGTAGAAGACATGATACAGGTCAGACATCCGGATGCTGAACATGATTTTCCGGTTGAAAGTAGAAAAGAAGCCTATGAATTTATTGATAAGATTTTGCAATTTACACCCAAAAGTATGGTGTTAAATTAATTTTATTAGCAGCATTAAAAAGCTGGCTATACTATTTTAACAATTAATTTTATTTCTCCACACAGAAAATATTAAATGGATCATTCAATGCAGAAATTCAAGAAACTAATTATTATCTATTTACTGATTCCTTTTATTGGTGTTGCTCAGCAAACCACTGTAAATAAAAAAGAGTTTTCCGAAAATTATTCTAAGACACACGAAAAGCACAGGAAAGCTATTCTCAATGGTATGGAAGAAGTGATGGGCAAATTACCTTCAAGAACCCTAATCCGTACTTCTGACCTCAAAATTTTAGATAGCCTTATAGAGGAGACCTTTACCCGTTATAATATTTTATTTAGGGTAGCTGAGAATGAAACTTTGCCGATATACCTGTATGTACCTCATCATTTAACAGAAGGGAAGAAGCTTCCTGCTATGCTGGTTTTGCACGAAACAGACGATATGGGTAGAAAAGCAGTAGACGGTCAGGCAAATAAACCCAATAGGGCACATGCTAGAGAATTGGCTGAGCGTGGTTATGTGGTAATAGCACCTGATTTTCCAAGTTTCGGTGAAACTGCAGATTATAATTTTGAAACAGACAGATATGACTCAGGTACGATGAAGGGTATTTTTAATCATATGCGATGCATCGATCTGTTGCAAAGCAAATCATATGTGGACCCGGAACGTATCGGGGTAATCGGACACTCTTTGGGTGGCCATAATTCAATTTTTGTTGCCGCATTTGATTCCAGAATTAAAGTAGCTGCCAGCAGTTGTGGCTGGACCCAATTCGAATACTACAGCATTGGTGAAGCTGCTGAAAAGAAATATGGTGGAAGGCTTGGTCCCTGGGCTCAAACCAGATACATGCCATTTATGAAATCAAAATTTGATTTAGATGGCAATCGTATTCCATTCAATTTTGACAAGGCTATTGCAGCAATTGCTCCTAGGGCGTTCTTCTCAGTTTCACCAATACGGGATTCAAATTTTGATTTTAAAGGGGTACAAGCAGGAATTGAACTGGTTAAGTCTATTTATCAGTCTCTTGGTGTATCTGATCAATTACAAGTCAGATATCCTAATGCCGAGCATGATTTTCCCGTGGATACACGCAAGGCAGCGTATGCTTTTATTGACCGGATACTCGGGCATAAACCTCATTATACAGAGTTTAGATAATGAATCTTTTGTTCTTTCAATCGGAAAGAAATGCTTGAAAAAGGATATTCAAGACGTGAATTTATTGACAAGAACCATACCGGCTCCAATACTTTATGGTAATGCTGAACAACTATTCAGGCTATAAATTTTTGTATAAATTACAGTTTAATATTTACTTATAGAAAACAATAAAAATGAAAATTTCAATCATTAGTTTAACTATTTCCCTGTTCCTCCTTGTAAGTCCTGCCCGTGCACAAAGTTCGGCTGTTTCTTTTAACTGGAAAGCCGGGATATCCCGGGTTGTGATAACCCCCAAACAAAATATGCCAATGGCCGGCTTTGCTTCACGCACCCATTCCTCTGAAGGAAAGTTACATGATATTTGGGCTAAAGCATTAGTTATAGAAGATGCTAAAGGTAAAAAGGCCGTCATGGTAAGCAGTGATTTATTAGGCCTCCCAAAACTTGTTTCAGATCATATCAGAGATCGTATAAAAACCGTATATGGTCTAAACCGTGATCAGATCCTGTTAAACAGTTCGCATACCCATTCAGGCCCGGTAATTGGTGATGCGCTATCGGATGTCTATGTCCTGGATAAGGAACAGCAGGAAAGTATAATACAATATACACGTGTTCTGGAGGATCAGATTGTAAAACTGGTTGGGGATGCCCTTAAAAATATGGAGCCGGTAGAGCTTTATGCCCAAAATGGTGTTGTACGTTTTGAGGTTAACCGTCGTAACAATGATGCAAATCTTCTGACACAACTTACAGAATTACAGGGGCCTAGTGATTATGCCGTTCCTGTAATTAAGGTTGTTAATGCCAAAGGCGATCTTAAAGCAATTTCTTTTGGATATGCCTGCCATCCTACTGTTTTAAGCGGTTATGATTGGTCTGGTGATTATCCGGGTTATGCTCAGATTGAACTTGAAAAAGATCATCCGGGTACAACAGCATTATTTTTTCAAAGTGCCGGAGCTGATCAAAATCCGCTTCCACGCCATACAGCTCCCCTGGCTAAACAATACGGACGTGAACTGGCAGCAGCTGTTGATCGTGTGCTTGAAGAGGGTATGCAAAAATTGCCATCTGCTCTGGTAACCAGTTATTCAGAAATAGAGCTTCCTTTTGCGAGTCTCCCAGACGATGAGGAGTTATCTAAAATCATCAATACATCTACTGTTTCTTATCAGAAAAGATGGGCTGAGCGTTTTCGTAATAAGATCAGAGCTGGTGAGAAATTACCGGCATCTTATCCATATCCAGTACAGGTTTGGTCAATCGGCAATCTTCCATTGGTAAGTCTAGGGGGAGAATTATTAGTTGAATACGGTATCAATATCAAACAAATGCTTGGCGAAAATGCTTTTGTTTATGGTTATTCTAACGATGTTATGTCATATATTCCTTCGTCAATTGTATTAAAGGAGGGTGGTTATGAAGGTGCAATGGCTCATACTGTTTATGGTCTTCCTGCAAAATGGCAGGTTGGTGTTCAAACCAGAATTCTGAACGAGGTACTTCGGCTGGCAGGACAGAGCGGCATGTTAAAAAAATAAAAACAGACCGGCAGAAATCTACTTATAATATCTGGAAACTCTGATTAGTTCAACAAAGCCTTCTTTAAAAATATTGAAATACAGGAGTTATAAGATTTTGATAACTATTCAGTATTCGCCAAAGCAATTAATGAGAGTACATAAAAGACCCCTTGACCAGATTTAATAGTTGTATCGAAAAATGGATACCCTAGTTCTTTGACATCTTCGTAATCTATTATTTTAAGCAGCTCATTTGCATGCGTTTTATCCAGTAATGAAATGCCGATTACCTGCAATATTTCGTAGGTTGAACGGTTTGTTTTCAGATCCGTGGCAAGTATAAACACCCGGCAATATTCTATGATCGCCGAATATATCTGGATACTAACTGCGTTTTCTGATGTTCCCCAAAAAGCCTTAATCTTCAGATGCTGTTTGATCCATTTGAAAAAGAGGAAGCTGTTATTTCCATATTGTTGGTCAGGAAAACAAATGTTCTATTGCTTTCTTTATCATAGTATTTTACTCTTCTGAGTATCTCCGGGTAGTCTTCGGATGTATTAAAGCCTGTCAGCTTTCCTGTTTGATCGCATAGCACTCCAGTAGATTTATCAACTTTGGCAGAATATATTCTATGGTATTTCAGGCTTGATTTGGCTAATATCACGAAGAAAGCTTTCCGTTGGCTGATGGTGTTAAGCGTTAAAAAATCGACATAGCCCCGATCGAAAACAGAGTATGCCCCTTCTTCATAACTGATATAATCCATAGCGTTCATATCGTTTACTGCGGCGGGGGTTATGTGTATAAAAGCTGGAATTTGAGTGGTGATGTCAAAAAGGGTATGAAGCTTTATTCCGCCTTTAGTCTTGAAATCGCGCCCACCAGAAAACATTCAGGCAAAGGTCGATGGTCGTGGAATCAAAGGCATGTACTTCACCTTTTATCTTAAAATCTTCATTGGCACGCTTATTCCTTGCCATGCTGATCAAATGGTAATCAAACTCCTCGAATATCCTGCTATTACGTGACCCATTGGCCTTTGCAAGGTTACTCCTGGTTACGCTTTTCCCTAAACCCAAATGGTATGATTTTTTACTATGGACTTCAAGGGTAACAATCAGGTCACGTAAACTGTCCCGGTTAGTAAGCTGTCCGAACAACATGCAAAGCAACTGGTCCCAGAAGTAGAAGTGCCTGACGTATTTATCGCCGTCATACTTTTTTATTATTGGGTCGAATACCCGCTGGGGAAGAAACTCAGCCAGCTGTGCGAAAACATATTTACCCTGATTCATGCCAAACCGATTATTTGGCCTAACCTAATCAATTCAAATCGACACGCTCAAAAATAGTACTTAACTAATAGATTATCAATGATTTAAAAGAATAATTTTTATTCTTTAATGGACACTTATAACATTTTGTTATTACTTTAGGCCAAGTAATTAACCTTAATGAATTATAAATTGCTCGATGATGCCGCATTGGCAGACCTGATGAAGGCAAACGATGATTTAGCCTTTCGGGAAATCTACCTGCGGTATTGGAGAGAAATGCTCAGTTCATCCAGAAAAAAAGTAAATGATCCGGTAATTGCAGAAGAACTTGTACAAAATGTATTTGTTTCTTTGTGGGATAAAAGGCAAAATTCTGATATTAAGCAACTTCGGAATTACATGTATGTAGCACTAAGGTATTGTTTTATCAATTATGTTAAGAAGCAGATGGTTGCTGCAAAATACATTGATCATGAAAAGAGTGCAAAGACTGAGTATGCTAATTCTACAGAAGAAGCCTTCGCTTTAAAAGAGCTTTCCTTAAAAATTGAAGAAAGTATCTGTCATCTTCCCGCAAAAACAGGTCGGATATTCAGAATGAGCAGATATGAAAATCGCTCTGTGAGAGAAATTTCTGATTATTTTAAGATCACAGATAAGGCCGTTGAATACCATATTACCCAATCTTTAAAGACTTTAAAAGTTTTATTAAAGGATTTTATGGTAGTGCTGTTATTGGCACTGATAAAATAAATTTATTTGTAACTGTTTAGGTATGTTAATTACAAAAAAATGATTTAAGAACAAGGATTAACGATTTTTGATTTAAGATTTAATTTAGTGCGATAAATTATTTTTAAACAAACATAGGTTTCTCTCAATTCCTTAAGCACAATTTTTATTTTGTGAATAAAATCTCTCCGAGATTCTCCACTTTGCGCTTCGCCATAATTTAAAGCAGGTGAAGTGCCAGATCGCAATAATTGACCTGCCA
>Ga0209702_10006772_pt1 | contig 14469 bp, 8 predicted proteins | sample FRY01_FD_187210 | JGI IMG/M metagenome (GOLD analysis project Ga0209702, IMG submission 187210) | Freshwater microbial communities from Lake Fryxell liftoff mats and glacier meltwater in Antarctica - FRY-01 (SPAdes) (version 2) | ecosystem: Environmental > Aquatic > Freshwater > Ice > Glacier... | reverse complement strand
GCGAATTCCCCCTGACTCGGAGCAAGCCTGATGGTCTGCCATGACCTCGTCGATCGATTATCCATAAGCGACCTTACCTTTACCCTTCTGCCCTGCGGTCCTTCCAACACCCGCTCGGGATTGCACGGAAAAATCCAGCGGAAACCCCTGGCATCGCACGCTTCGCGAACGACCCCTGATTCATAGGCCGTATCGCCGGACTCCCGCTGGAACCTTCAGCTCCCGCACCATGTCTGCGGCCGACTCTGCCGTAGTGCGATGTTTGATCCCATGAGTCTTACAGTAGGACATCGTGTCATAAGACTTCGCCATCGGAATTCGCCGCCCCGACGGCGTGATCAGGATGCCAAACGTGAAAGCGTGGCAGCTTCGCCGATGATAGCGATAAGCACCGTAACGCTGCTTCTTACGGGTCCGAGACTTTCGGTTCCCGGTGCTGCATGTGTTCTCCGTGAGCTTGCCAGCCTGGCTACAGAGCGTCGCATCGATCACCAGCACATATGCACCAGAAGTGGTCTCGTGACGCAGCAGTTCTTTCCGCAGCCAGTCCCCTGAAGAAGCCAGACGAGAAGACCGTTTCGCCAGAAAGCGGCCCACCTGAGCTCGGTGACCTCCGTCGCTGCGAACCGATGCCGCCGCCCGCAGGCACGACATCCGACCAGGATGCAGAGTGAACGCTGCGATCATGCGCGTTGCCATCGTCGCGGCCGAACTATGCAGCCCAGACTTCTCCAAAACGCCCTTGAGTCCAGGAAGAGAATTGGCAATCATGACCATGGCGGGGCATCCTTTTGCGGCTGGAGAAAATAATTGAGACCTGGTCGTAGAGGAGCCCCGCTATTTTCTCCAAGCCCACTTTTTGCCGATGCCAGGGCCAGCGCGCAACATCAAAACTGGCGCTCCGGGCTTTTCAGGAAGGAGCCTCAAAAAGGAACTTCAACTGGATGCTTCGCTTTACACGTGTCATTTTAACCGGACACTACTGATGATAGAATGGTCACAAATCAGAATCTTTCTCGAGTTAGGAGTGAGTCACCATGCGGATGCTTTCTTTTCTTCTTCATGACGCATTGAACGGGCTGCTTCTCGTCCTCGTCTCTGCCGCGCCTCTGGTTGTCAGGGCCAAAGAGACCGCCACCGAGACAGTCTTGGAGGTCGTCTTAGCGCCGCAGGAATCGAGCGAAATGCAAAAGCTCTTCAATGGCACAGACCTCTCTGGCTGGAGCGGTGATCCGCGACTGTGGAGCGTGCGGGACGGCGTCATTCATGGCGAAACGACTGCCGAAAACTCCGCCAAGGGGAATACATTTTTGATCTGGACAGCCGGCAAGCTCAAAGACTTTGAACTCCGACTGTCGTTTCGCTTAAATGCCACCAACAACTCCGGTATTCAGTATCGCTCGCGGCACATCACCGATAAGGATGCCAGCAATGAGTGGGTGGTGCGAGGATTTCAGCACGAGATTCGCAACGAGAATCGGTTGCCGAATGTCTCTGGCTTTATCTACGACGAGGGGGGTAAACGCGGCCGGGTCTGCCATGTGGGTGAAAGAGCCGCTTGGGCTGACGGCACAAAAACAGTTTCCGCGACGCTGATCGATCAAGCGAATTTCGAGACGCTTTTTAATCTCGGCGAGTGGAATGATGCTGTGATTCTAGCCGAGGGTAACCACTTGCGGCACTATCTTAATGGGCGGCTGATTCTCGACTGTACCGATGCCGACGCAAAGACAGCAGTCACCGAGGGCGTGCTGGCGCTACAGTTGCATGCGGGAAAACCGATGTGGGCAGAATACAAAAATATTCGACTCAAAGTTGTTGATTAAGGGTTGTTGATTAAGGGTTGTTGATTAAGGGTTGTTGATTAAGGGTTGTTGATTAAGGGTTGTCAGGCATCTCAGGGCTTGATGGATGAGTGACGCACGATGAAGTCGACCACGGGCTGGGGGTCGGCTAGGCCGTGAGGATGGTGGCCGACGCCGGGCTTGTGAATCAGTTCAATTGTGCCGCCGAGCGGCTTGTATCGCTCGGCTATGAGAAGGGCATTTTCCGCTGGTGGCACGACAGTATCAGCATCTCCGACAACGTGGATCAAAGGAATTTTGGCTTCGGCCAGCGGAGCCAAGGCGTCGACCGGATTGCCGCCATAAGCCATTGCCGCTGCATCGTCTGCAAATCCATAAGCTTTGAGCATCGCCTGCCAGTCGCCGCCGCTGCCGGTTCCCTTGCCCTTGCCGCCCGGCCAGCTTTTAAAATCAGAGACTGCCGCATCGCCGTAGATCACGCTTACCTTTTCAGGATGCTCAGCCGCAAAGCGATGGGCGTAGAGGCCACCGCGACTGATGCCGATGAGCGCTGCTTTCGGCGCCAATCCGCGACGCACCAGTTCGGCATGGAATGCCGCCAGTTGCTCGATTGCTGCCGGGGAACCAAATGTGTTGCCAACATCAATGAATGCATGATGAAATCCAGCGTCTAGAAGCTGAGGTGCCGCACAGCGGGCAGTGAATGCGTCGGGAAACATCATGCACCACGACCACGGCCGTCCTGGCAACGATTGCTTGGGCTCAACGACCCAGGCACTCGCGCCCTGCCATTGAAAGACATGACGCTTGTGGCCATGCCACTGATCGATCGACTCAGCGGGAAATGTGAGATCTGCCGAAGTGGCCTCAGAGACTGGCTTTGCTGGCGTCACGCTGCGGAGTTCGGGCTGAGTGGTGGCAGCCTCGATCGATTGGATGGCCTCTTTGACGGAGGTCACTCGCATCTGGTTGCAGTCGTCGGGAAACTCCCTGTTCCGGCACTGCTCGTTGAACTGCACGATCAATTCTTTGAGTTGCGGCAAGACCTCGCGGGCGGCTGTGCCATAGCCGACAATCTCCTGCATGATTTCTCCGGTGCGACGCTCGCTACCATGACCGCCCTGGGTTTTTGCCAGTTCGATACCGGCGGCGAGTCCTTCCTTGAAGTGATACTTCGTGAGCGCCTTAAACCCGCCCATGCGGATCTCGTTGGCAAACATCCTGTCGGCAGGACTGGGTGTCTCAACGGCGGCAATGATGTCGGGTGCAAGTGACTGTACATCCTCAGCAGTCAGGCGATGTTCAAAAAAGTTTCGCAGTGTAGCCCGTGCCATGCCGTCGGCATTTGTGGAGATAGCTTGAATCGCCGGGTAGAGCAGGCTACGGTCGGCGTCCTTGAGCGAATCAGCGAGCGGTCCTTGAAAGAGTGCGGCAGCCAACTGACCATGGGTGAGTTGAATTGGATCGGCCCACACAATTGGCTGGAGAGGCTCCGCAGTTTCGGCCACCGCCTTTAAGATTGTGGGAATGGCCGGCTTGGCTTCAGCATTCATGTCGCGGAGGGCCTTGGCCGCTTTGAATCGCAGCCAGCGATCTTTGTGCGCAAGCAAGCTTGTGAGAGCGGGCAATGCCTCAGCGCTCTTGATCAAGCCTAGCGACTCGCAGGCGGCCTGCGCAGCATGCACATCCGATCCCTTGGCCATCTCGATCAACTGGGGCACCATCGCCTTGGCTTCGGGCCGTCTGGCCAGTTCCTCGGCTGCCCAACTGCGGACGATCGGTGACCAATTGCCAAACGCAGACACAAGTTCCGTCGGCGTCTTCGTTTTTCGGTCGACGTCAAACCGTCCCGCTGCGATCGTCTCCGGTATTTTCTTTTCGCTCAGCCAGTGCGACTGTTTTGCATCGCGGCCTGTCAGGCAGAGTTTTTTGAGCGGCAGCGAGTAGGTCAGCACATACGAGGCCGTTGGGCTCAGGCCGTAGTAGCCGCTCTTGCCGTAGTAGGTGTTGTCGTCTGTCTTGCCGGGGCCATATTGCTCGCCGCCATCGTAGGTAAACGATCCGTCACTGCGACGCACCAGATCGAAGTGCCAGGCGGCCTCCTTAAAAAAGGCCGCTGCAACTGCCGGACCACCGGCGGCGGCACCCAAAGCACCCCACAGATAGCTGAACCCTTGGCCGGTGTGGCCGGACTCGCGGTTGGCATAGCCTGCGGCCACCATTTGGGCGAAAAACTGCGTCTCAACGGGGCGAACTTCCTGCGTGGCAAAGAGCACGGCCGACATCGCATTTTTGCCATTATTTTCGTGATAGGGCCACGGTTCGTGCTCGCCGTAGGGAATCGATCCTTTGTCGACATAGTAGCCAAAAAAATTGCTGGCTCGCTCGATAGCCGGATCAATCTCCGGATCGCTCACGCCACATTTTTTGCCCATCACTATCGCAATGTTGCCGACGAGGCCCGCCGCATTGACAGGCCCGTAAGGGGGAATCGATCCGTGGAGTTTCCCGTCGGCCGTAGGGGGGGCGATGCCGTGGCCAAACGTGCCGTAGAGGCCCTGTCCCTTGGCGAGCGAGACGGTGTATTCCCGAATTGCCGGCAGCACATCCTTGTCGCCAGTAGCCAGATAGTATTCGCTGAGGAATAAGTTTTTATATCCCCAGTCCCACATCACCATGCCGTCTCGGAGTTGAAGCTTGAGCGTTGCGGGTCCGATCTTGTGGGCAAACTCTTTGAGTCGTGGCAGGTATGCCGGATTGCCAGTGGCCAGCAGTGCCAGGCCGGTGACAGCGCCGTTCCAGCTTTCGTGCAACTCCTCCTGTTCGAGCGACTGGCAAGCCGCTGTGAAGATCTGTTTTGACTTTGGACAGTCGTAGGGGGCAGTGGCGGAATAGGTGCCCAGAGGCTTGAGCGTGATCTGCACTTCTCGGGCTGCTCCATCTCGCCAGCAGGTGAGCGTGAGGAGGCCGCGATTGGCTTCCTGCTCTGCTTTCCCAATCGCCATCGCGAGGCTCTTCCGCGCGTCGTCGTTGAAGGGCTGGCTAGCTACGCCCAGAATCACATCGTTGACCTGCACAACTCCATCGGCCGGTGATTTCTTGCCCACATGCGTGACAAGAATCTGGCGACTGGCGGCCGTGGTTCGGCCTTGCAGACCGTCAAAGTGGCTGGCTGGCTTGGAGTAGATCCAGCCCCGCAGGCCCGTGGCTCCTAGGTTGTAGGTCAGTTCGCGATCGACCTGGTTGGATTGCGTGAGGTCTGGGGGCAAAGCGGATGGCTCAGCGCGTGCCGAATGAGTCATTAGCGAGGAGGTGGCCGCAGCATAGACCAAGAGGCCCAGCAGAATGCGGTAGGCAAATACTGCCGGCCCTGGAGGCGTCAATGTTTTCATCAAGAAAATGTCTATCAGCATGGGTTTTCACTTTCAGGAAAGGTTTTATTTCCGAAACTCGAGCAATGGCAGATCGCAAAATGTCAGAGCAGGAATGCCGCTGGTGCCTAAGAGCAGAAGATCTTGGCTCCATCCGGCCTCTTTTAAATAGGTAATTTTCGCCGCCGAAGATGGCTCTTTGAGATTGAGCGTGAGCAGAGTGCCGCGAGCCGTTCCCGACTCGATCTGATCCTTGGCTCCATCTAAATAAAACTGGCCCTTGAGCGCGTCTGTCCAGACAACCGGTTGATCAAATTCTAGGATCACCGCATCTTTTTGAGCGCTGGTAAAGGAAGCCTGTTTGAGATTGGGTGGCAGAATCGAAGCGGTTGCTGCCTTGCCATAGAAGTCCCGTTCGATAAGCGGTTGAATCAGCGTGGCAATTTGGCTCCAGCCTAGGAGTGGGAAATGACAGGGCCCTGGTGGCTTGATCCCCACTGTCGGCATGACGCTGAGATGAGAGTAGAGGCCGGGCAGCGTGCGCTGCGCCTCACGCAGTCGATCCCCGGAGCCTTGTCGGCCTCCCATGCTGCAGGCATCTGGCCAGATCTGAAAAACGTAGATGTGCTCTAGATTAGGAAAGTCCCGCTTCCAGCCAGCCGACATATCGACAAAAAACTGCTGATAGGTTTCCCAACCATAGCCTCCGGTGGGACCGTCTGACCCCTGATCGCTCTCGCCTTGATGCCAGAGAATACCCCGGATCGCATGCTTGAGTTTGGCCTGTTCGACCCGCCACAGCATCCGACCGTAGATGGTTGCCAGATCGGTGGGATTGGATTCATTCCGCTGGTGCTGGTCGATCCGAGTTCCGCCAACCGCCCCATTGATAATGCAGATCGGCATCTTTTGGCTTTCGACCAGTCGCTTGGCAAGTTCCATGCCCCACCAGCCGAGTTCGGCTTTTTCTCCCTGCTGCGCTTTCCAGACGGGATTGCACCAGAGATTGGCCTGCGGATTTGATGGAGCGCCCTCGGGGCGGCCATAGCTGCGAATCCACGCGTTTGTTTCCGGCGGGGATTTCTCGCCTGTGTCGGTCGCTAGCGCATTGGATTGTCCTTGGATGATGTAGGCATCTCCACAGACGATGTTGCTCGCGGTATGAATCACGCTTTCAGCGTTCCCTGCTTGCGTGCCAAACTCGACTTTATACTGCGTCAGTCCCGGCTTGAGTTGGATGCTAAACGCATACGACTTGTCGACGGTCGGTTTCTGACGCTCCATTGCAAACGGTTTTTCATCTTGAGTGACCCTGAGAAAAACGCTCTCTGCTGCCTCCTCGAGTTGGCCGTTATAAAAAAGCATTCCCAGATTGTTTGCGTCGCGAGCATAGAACTGGTTATCGACTGGCTTTTCATGGGGGGAAGGAATCCGTGCGACTTGCGTATCGCGGGTGGGTTCGGTGACGGCAATCGTGGCGGTCTGAACCGTTGGCTTGCCGCCATTGCTCGCTGTTGCCGTCACCGTCAGTGGACCGCTTTTGAACGCGTGTGAGAGCAGAAGATGATCCCCCTCTTGTGTGCGAATCGTCGCGATGCCCGATACGGCCCATTTGATTTTTAAATCCCCTGCCCCTTTGGCCTGCATGGCAGGACGATTGGAGACCTCTGGCACCACTGAAATCGCTGTGCGGCCATCCCATGCCGTGGGGTATGCGAGCGTAAAAATAGGCTCAGGAATCGACTCTGTGATCGTGATGGGGATGATCTTGGTCTGGACCTGATCGGCTTTGACAGTTTTCAGTTCTAGTGTTGCCGTCTTATCTTGTGTCACTCGGCCTGCATCGAAGTCAAGTGTCAACCGATCGCTCGCTAGCAGCGTCGTGACGCCTTCGCTGGAAAGCGTCCAGTAGATCTTCTCTGCCCCACCGGCCTGCGCGGTGATCTTTATGCGACCACCTTCGGGGACCGTGAGTTGGCTGGCCGAAACGGCAAAAGCATTTCCCGGCTGAACGATGGGACCAACCAGCGTTTGCAGCGGTTTTTGATTCTCGTATTGCAGCCGCACCCACTCGGGAGAGCGAACCAGATTTGAAAGCCGTACCTCGTCAATATCGCCTACAAAGTTGTAGTTATTGTACCAGCCGCCAATCCACAGGCTCGATATTTTTGGGATGTCGAGAACGGGCGTTGTAGCGCCCTCGAGTTGGCCGTTGACATAGACGCGAGAGTCTTTTTCCCGATAGGTGTGGACGACGTGGTACCACGTGTTGAGCGTCAGTGGGCTCTGGGCTTCAACATCGGCAAAGTAACATTGAATGGCAACTCGCGGGGGGCTGAGAAAGTTCATCATCACCTTGCTAGGCCGTTTTTCCTTGCCCCACGCCAGCACCGTGGAATTAGGTGTTTGGGCGCGAAACCAAGCTTCTGTCGTCATCGGTCCTGTGCCTGACGGATAGGCGGTAATCGCCTCTCCGCCCGAGATGCCCTGCTTTTTTTCCAGATGCCGAGCCGGTCCAATTATTCCCCGAGTGGCCGTCGTGCCCTCGTCCTTGGAGTGGATCGTGCCAACTTCATCAGTGACGGGATCGCTCATGTGCCAGACGCTGAGATAGCCGTTTGTGGAATTGAAAACGGCTTTTCCGCTTGACTCGCTGGCCGCCCTCGGTCGGCCCCAGTGGATGCGGATCGTCTGTCTCGCATTGCCTTCGATGCGGGGGATGCGAACCCAAAGAGTGGCGCTGCCAAGGGCGGGACTCCATTCTTCGATCTGATAGGAGAGGGGAATTCCTGCAGTGCTGGAAAAGCGAATGTCGGCGCCGTCGCCGGCCGCTTGCTGAAAGTCAAACCAATCCTTGTGCAATGAAACCAGCAGCGGAAACTCCTCGACAACGGCCCCTGCCGGCAGATCAGCTCCGTTAGGAGTTGTGAGAATCGTGATCGCTCCAGCATGCTTCCACTCTGAATACTCAGCGTGAGTGACTGCGGTGAGAAAGGGCAGCAGGAGGCCTGCAGCAAGACAATACCAATGAGTATTCAAAGCCGGAGAAATTCTTGTCAGGAGGAGAGAGAGGTTCCATGGATTCGACACTGGCATTCCCTGTCTCTGCTGGGGAGTCGAGCCGCTTTGTCCGTGCATGTTTTGCCTCATTTTTAAAAGCACCATCAACGTAAGGGAATCAGCCAATGTCGAAGGCTCTGGGTAGCGGATCTGCCGCATCGAGGCCGAGGATTGCGCGGAGTGTTGCTAAGTCATCCAAGTCGAGCGGGATAAAAAATACGGGATCTTGAAACATTTCTGGGTCGTTGACGCGGTAACCGACCACTGCCCCACTCTCCACGAGTGGCGTTCGGCCGTAGCCGTACATGGTGTTGTCAACCTTTTCAAAAAAATCGAGGAGCGTTACCTGCTTGGGTCGTGGCAGCCGGACATAAAAAAGCTGGATCACCTCTCGCCAAAAGTGAGGCACAAACTTCTCGCCGACATCGGCATGGCCGACACGATCCCGATTGGTGCCCGCAATCAAAAAAGGCAACGAATCCAGGTGGAGAGTTTGAGCCAAACACTTTTTTTCAATCGAAGCGGCCAGATTGATCTGGAAGTCGGTGCTAAAGCAGTCGTCACAGATCAGGATGATGTGGCTCAAGTTGATCGTGGCCGGGCTGCCGTCGGCCGGTTGGCTGGTGCGGGCGCCGCCGGCAATGAGCGAATCGGCGAGTCTGCCAAAGGGGATCGCATAGCTTTGAATCTCTTCCGGCGATCCGTGTCCGAGTACGACGATGGTGGTCGGCGTGATGCTTGCGGCAGCATCGCTCACGGCCGAAAGAAAAGCCCCGGCGATCTGGCGAATCGTCTCGCCGGTGTTTTCCTGCTTAAAGACCTCGAATTGAGCACCGTAGCTTGCAGCAATCGTTGATATCTCCTTGCGATCAAGGCCGCGGGCCGGGTCGAGGAGGCCGATGATTTTTTGGTTCGGACCGATGACGACCTTTTGGCCGGTGGCCTCGCGCTTGCTATCGATGAACTCTGCCAATGTGACAAGCGTGGCGAGTTGTTGCGGCCGCGGCAGTACGGCCAGAGTCTCCGCATGGAGCCGTGAACAGTAATAGAGCGACGGCTCGATCTGCCGGTAATGTTTGGGCGTCATCGGTCGCTTGGCCGTGATCAGCGGCGAAATGTCGCGAACAAAACCGGCAAAGCTATCCGGCAGGCTGCTGATGGCTGGCAGCGATGGATTGGCTTTAGCCGAGTCTGCTGGTTCAACAGCAGGGCTTAGGCCATTGCCAAAGCAGAGCACTCCAGAAGCGGCAAGTGAAAATAAAAAGCGCAAGAACGGTTCCTTTACGATGAGCAGAATATAAATATAAGGGATGCGACAATAACGAGCAGGGATTTTCTTCTCGGCAGCGTCTTGCTGCGGCGTTCTTGTGTGGTGTGGTCCCGACTGCCCGTCGCTAGCATTAGGGGTTTTTTAAAAAGCCCGTAGCGATCGCGAGGAAGATTGGTGATGTTGCTGCAATAATGAAGCCATTCGCCAACATACGCCCGCCCTTATTTTTTCACAGAGTTGTAATTGAGACTATGATCCGTCACACTCTGGCTTGTGGTGTGATGGGTTTTCTCAAGGGAAGATTTAGGGCCGACATTAGTAGCGGATATTTATGAATAAAGCGACTTCAAAAGCGATCCACAAATCATCTCAGAGCAGAAACCGACTGGCTGGCAGACGGCAGTTTCTTAAAGCCGCTGCGTCGGCCCTAGGTACAGCCTCAGCGGCGGCAGCAGGCGCGGGCATTTTTGCCCCGATGATCATTCCAAGCTCGGCCCTTGGACTGGATGGGGCTGTTGCGCCAAGTGAGCGGATTGTGGTCGGTGGCATCGGCATTGGAAATCGGGGCACCTATGATCTGGGATGCTTTTTAGAACAACGCGATGTGCAGTTTGCGGCAGTCTGCGACATCAAGGAGAGCCGTCGCAGTGCCGTTAAGAAAATGGCTGATGACAAAAACGGCAACCAAGACTGCAAAACCTACCGCGACTTTCGCGAGCTCCTCGACCGCGACGATATCGATGCGGTTTTAATTGCGACCGGCCCCAACTGGCACGCCACCGCCGCGATGCAGGCGGCGAAGGCTGGCAAGGATATGTATTGCGAAAAGCCATGCACGAAAAATATCGCTCAGAGTCTGATTCTGGCCGAGACGATCCGTCGCACAGGCCGCGTTTTTCAGGCGGGCACGCAGCGCCGCAACCTGCCGCACTTTGCCTTTGCCTGCGAACTGGCACGGACCGGCAAGCTTGGAAAAATCAAAAAGATTTTTGCCCATCCAGCCGGCATGCAGGCGATGATGAGCGGCTGGCTGCCACCGGAGCCAGAGCCCAATAAAGACGCCGTCGACTGGGACATGTATTTGGGACCGGCGGCATGGCGGCCGTTTCATCCCAAACTGTTGGACGGATTTAACTTTGAAAAAGGGGGCGGTCTCGTCGGCGGCGGTGTTCTGGAATGGGGATCGCACTGCGTCGATCTGTGTCAATGGGCTGTCGGGGATTGCCCGCCGCCAATCGAGTACAACGCGCCGAAGGACGGGCAGTTGGTGGCTCGCTACGAGAATGGCGTGGAGTTGATCTTCCGCGAGAAGGACTGGATTCCTTTGGGTTCTTGTCCGGTTCGTTTTGAAGGCGAATCAGGCTGGATCGAGACCGGCGACAGCGGCAAATATGTCTTGAGTTCACCAGAGCTTCTTGCCGGTAGAAAAGTTGCCGAAATCGGCGGCTCTCCGGCCACTTTCCATGTCCGTGATTTTCTTGACTGCGTGAAAAGCCGCGCTCAGCCCAAAGGCAATGCCGATGCGGCTTGCAACGCTCACATCGCCTGCCACGCAGCCAACATCGCGCTCTCGCTGGGCCGGCAGGTCAACTACGATCTGAAGCGGCATGAGTTTATTGATGACGATCAGGCCAATCGTTTGCGATCAGAGGCGCTGCGTGAGCCGTGGCGGTTGTAATCCTTTAACCGTAGAAGGTTCAAAGTGTCGGCGGTGTTGGGCCGGTGACAAAAAATGGAGCAATTCATTTCGACCGTCTTTTTTTAAAACTCGTTTTCACATCCCTAGATCCCCTCCGCTGGAAATGCGACCCATGACTGCCCTGATAACACCCGAACGATATTGGCTGCTGGTCTGCTTCTTTTGCCGCGTGGCAACGCTTGGAGCCATTTGTCTGCTGATGGCTCCGGCCGACGGTGCCGGCGACACCCCGGCTGTGGTGGCTGAAAAAGAAACGGCATCGCTCGCTGTGCTGCGATCGGATGCGCCGGCAGCAGAGAAAGCGATGGCCTGTAAGCGTTTAGCTATCTACGGTTCCGCTGCGGCCGTTGGCGATCTGGCAAAGCTTCTGCCTGATCCCCAACTGGCATCATGGGCGCGGATTGCGCTGGAAGTGATTCCGGGAGCGGTGGCAGATGAATCACTGCGTCAGGCGAGCGTTTCGCTCAGCGGTAACCTGCTGATTGGCACGCTCAATTCAATCGGTGTGCGACGGGATGCTGCCGCAATCGATCTGTTGAGCACGCGTTTAGCCGATCCGGATGCAGGGGTTGCCTCGGCTGCAGCTGTGGCCTTAGGACGGATTGGCACTGTCGCTGCGGCACAGTCCCTGCGAAAAATTATGGCAACGGCACCGGTTGCTGTGCGATCGGCCGTGGCTGAAGGATGCGTTCTATGCGCCGAACGCAGTCTGTTGGAAGGCCGTGGGCCGGAGGCGGTGGCGATTTATAGCGAGGTGCGTAAAGCCGACCTGCCGAAGCAGCGCATCTTGGAAGCGACGCGAGGCGCGATTGTGGCGCAGAAGGAAGGCGGTCAAGACCTCTTGCTCGAGCAGTTAAGGTCAGCCGACAACGACTTTTTTCAAGTCGCTCTGAGCACAGCCCGCGAGATTCCCCAAAAGTGGGTGGGACTGGCATTAGCCAGCGACCTTTCCAAAGCGACACCCGAGCGAGCGGCATTGATTCTAACGACACTCGCCGAGCGGAGCGATCCGGCGCTTTTACCGAAGGTGTTGGAAGGTGCTCTAGCGGGGCCCAAGCAGGTGCGCATGGCCGGAATTGGTTTTCTCGGTCGTGCAGGGAATGCTTCCTGCGTTTCTCCACTGCTGGGAATAGCCGTTGGAGACGATGCAGAGTTGGCTCAAGCGGCTCAAGCGGCGCTGACTGATTTGCCGGGCGACGATGTCAATGCAGAGATTGCCGCTCGTCTGGCGACTGCCGATGCGAAGACATTTCCAGTCTTGATCCAATTGGTTGGCAATCGTCGCATCGACGCGGTGGGAGTTTTGCTCAAAGCGATCGATAATCCCGAAGCTGCCGTTCGGGGTGCTGCTCTGACGGCGCTGGGGGCGACGGTTCCGCCGGCGAGTCTGCCGGCGCTGGTTTCGCAGGCAGTGAATCCGAAATACCCTACCGATGCGGCGGTGGCCCAGCAGGCCCTTAAGGCGGCTTGCGTGAGGATGCCCGATCGGGAAGCGTGTGCGGCAGTACTTGTCGTGGCACTCGAGGCTTCGACGCTTGAAACAAAAATGAAGCTGCTTGATATTCTCGGCGCGGTGGGCGGCACCAATGCGTTGCAGGCTCTAGGCTCAGCAGCAAAAAGCAGCGACGACCAATTGCAGGATGCCAGCAGCCGATTGCTCGGCGAGTGGCCGACGATTGATGCGGCGCCGGTCTTGCTCGATCTGGCAAAAACCGCAGCAGGTGAGAAGTATCAAGGTCGAGCCATCCGGGGCTACATTCGGATCGCCAGGCAATTTGTCATACCCGATCGGCAGCGGGCCGACATGTGCGAAAGTGCCTTGGCAGCTTGTCGGCAGCCTACCGAAAAGCTTCTGGTGCTTGAAGTGCTCAAGCGGTATCCCAATCCGGCAACGCTGGCTGTGGCGGTGAAAGCGATGGAGTCGGTAGATATAAAGGAAGAGGCTACGCAGGTGGTGCAGGCGATCGACAAAAAACTTGGCGGCACAGGTGCCGCCGCTGCGCAGTAGTCCTGACGTTGCTGACCTCGGTCTTATAATCAGATGCTGCGAAGCGACACTCCCCTAGAAAACCCTGCGAACCCCCGATCATGAATCGTTCTGCGATATCTCAGGCTGCAATCGCGACGCTGTATGAGGGCATTCGCGTCCTTGTGCTCGTGGGGGATGATTACGAAGACCTCGAGCTGTGGTATCCCAAGTTGCGGTTGGAGGAAGCTGGCGCCCAGGTGACCCTTGCCGGCACTGTGCAGGGCCGCACCTATCTGGGCAAGCATGGCTACCCAGCCTGCAGCGACGCGGCAATCGCTGAGATGCAATCAGACGATTTTCACGGCATCATTTTGGTCGGAGGTTGGATGCCCGACGCCTTGCGACGCAATGAAAAAGTGCTTGAACTGGTGCGCGAGTTTTCAGCCGGCGGCAAACTCGTGGCTGCAATCTGTCATGGGGGTTGGATGGCAATTTCAGCGGGCGTCTATCGAGGCGTGCGCGTAACGGGCAGTCCAGGCATCAAAGACGATCTTGTGAATGCCGGCGCTATTTGGGAAGATGCTGCTGTGGTGGTCGACCGCCACTATGTTTCCAGCCGTAGGCCAGCGGATCTGCCAGCATTCATGCAGGCGATTCTGAAGCTTCTCGCCCCGAGTGGATCACGATAGACACCGGCAGAATAACGCTTCTTTTTAACCCGCCATTATAGAGGTTTGTTACGGTCGAAACCGTGCTGACACGAGGCAACTCTTCTAAGAGCCTCCTCAGCAGAATCTGTGGTTACATTCCGATTCGGGTAGGTGGCCCCATCAGATGAAACAGCACGAATTGGATGCCTTGCAGGGTGCGAAAGCCGTACGCTTTTCTGCTTGTCAGCTTTGTCTTGCCGTTGAATCCCTCGACAACTCCCTCGAGATCATGCCCAGATCGCGGAACCAATTGAGGATGAGGGGCCGATGACGTCGCAGGCTCCTAGCGACCTTCTTCATCGGCCCGAGTTGGCTCCGCATGGTTCCTGTGCACCACGAGTCGAGGAACTTCCCGGCCCACGTCGGGCTCTCGTACTCCCAGAATCGCAGGAACTCCTCGCGGAGGAGATATGGGCCAGGACGCTCTTCAAGTCGGAGGTCGACAGTTTCACCCCGCCAGGTAACCGTTCACGGGCCGGTTCGGTGATTTCGCGGAAATTGGGGTTTTCTTGCAATGGAAAATACGCGACATCACAGACATGCCGCAAGAGATCACTCAGGAAATGATTGATGGATTTTCGCCCG
>Ga0209702_10006765_pt1 | contig 14485 bp, 9 predicted proteins | sample FRY01_FD_187210 | JGI IMG/M metagenome (GOLD analysis project Ga0209702, IMG submission 187210) | Freshwater microbial communities from Lake Fryxell liftoff mats and glacier meltwater in Antarctica - FRY-01 (SPAdes) (version 2) | ecosystem: Environmental > Aquatic > Freshwater > Ice > Glacier... | reverse complement strand
CGAAATAATTAAATCGATCACCAATAACATCGAAGGCATCACAGACAAAATCCAAAAATCGGTAACACAGATTGAAGATGTTGCAAGTTCCCAAAAAGAGACAGTTAACAAGTTACTGGCAGCAATAGATGGCGTTGCCTTACGCGCCGAAGCAAATACATTTATAATCATGGAACGGCTTGAGGAACTTGAAGCCAGCACTACCCAAAGCACTCAAAAAGCGGCAATTAAAACCTGGGTTGCTACTGGCGTTGCAACGTTAATAATTGTGGCCCTAACGATCGCCATCTAAATTTACGGATTAGTTTTATGTCCTTATGGGTAGTGCTTGTTGCACCCGCAAAAGTAAAAGCCTCGGACTTTGCGCCCTTTTACCGCCTTAATGCCCTCAGGCAATCGCCCCAACCGTCAGCGTAACCGCGCGCGTAAATACCTAAGCCAACGCCAAGAGCTACTAAACCCCAGAAGAAATGGAACCAGCCTTGACCGTAATTAAACGTCCAAAAAGTCCAGCCTACGCAGAGAACTCCTAAACTTAGAAATCCAGATCTCATCTAATCATCGCTTTAGATTCTATTTGCAGATAAGGCATGACCTTAGTTTAAGAGTAAATGCCCTGAATCTTGGATCTTTGCCCAGTGTGCATTGCACGCATACTTAACACTTCGAGGTGAAGGACCTGAATATGTATGGGAATGAACTCATCAGAAACAACCACCCCCTACCATCTCACTCAAGAATTACCCTCGAGAATTATCTAGAATCTTTATGGCTACCTCCTGAACATTCTTAGGCAATCGCGCCAGCCATGACCATAACCAATCGCGTAAATAGCCAAACACGCACCAAGAGTTGCCACTATTGCGAGAATCGCTTTCATATAGTCCGCCCTAACCCATAATCATGAGTTCAACTCGGTTTTGCTTTGCTGAGTGCACACGACCGTCTCTAGATTGTTCAAGGATGGCCTGACATTGGGTCTCTTTATACGTGGCATTAAATGCTGAATTCTCTATCAAACATTTAGTTTCTTTCAGGCTTCATCGTCATCCCAATCAGCGTAATCAGCGCTGTAAACAATGAGATCAGGTGGATCTTCGACGTCATCGTTTTCATCCTGGCCATAAATTGGATCACGCCAGGATTGTGAAAAAATATTATCGTCATCGATATTTAGAAGTTCTGAGCTGTCGTAAACCGAGTCGAAGTCTTGAAGTTCCACAAACGCTTCGGTATCTCCCGCAAAGAAGTCTTCTTCTAATTCCATCGAAGATTCACCTAGCCACGACTGGACCTCGATCTCAGCATCAGAGTCACTTGCCTTTGCGTCTTCAAGCCACCACATATCGTCGGCTAATTCCTCATCAGTAACGCGTTGCAGGTTTCTCTTGCCAGCAACGACGTGGAAGAGACCATACCCTATTAACCCAAACATGACCGTGACTCTACCTGCAGGTTTTGTCAGCACAATGACTAACGAAAGTGCTAAACCAATGGTCAGCCAAAAATAGCCAGCATCTATCTGCTTGTAAGGATTTGGATATCGCTTTGATGCCACTTATTTCACGCCCCTTTGGTATCTGAAATTGCTAGTAATACGCTTCTAATTCACAATCTGGCCAATCCTCTTGTCCATTTCGGTTTCAAGGAAACTTGGAGGCTCGTCAAGATCTAAATCACTTGCTTTACTAACCACCTTGTAACAAACATCAATTGCGTCGTAGTGTTTTTTGCCGAAAGTTACTTTCCAAGCCTCGGCCTCACGAAACAGGTCGTCAATGTTCGATGACCCCTTTGTCTCGCGAACCAGGAAAAGTTCGTAGTTTCCCTCTTCAATCCTCCGAACAATGGCCCAGTCTGGGTTGTAACCACCAACCGGAGTATTGATCTTGTACCAATCAGGAAGTTTTACAAATAGTTCAATGTCATCCCGTGCATCTAGGGCTACGGCAAATTCTCGTTCGATATTTGAATCTACGGCGATTTGTTTGGAGATACTTTTGTTTACAGAAATCAGATTGTGTTCATAAACAAGAGAATCCTTTAAAAACAGATCCATACTGTAGTCATCACCATCTCTTGTATAAGAAATACCGTCGTGATTCTTTAGCGTTTCCGCTAGGGCTCTTTGAAGCGACCGAGCCACCTGAGAAACAAACTGGGCAGGATTCTTTTCCGCCTCTCCAAGTCGCCCAGACTCATCAATAACGCGCTTGATAGTTGCTCGAGATACCGGAACCTGGCTTGCAACCTCAGCCAGAATATCTGGAAGTGGAAACTTAGCTCGTGCATCATAGCTCGACGTTGACTTTACGCCGCCAGTGGCAATTCCACCTTCAATTGAAATTGCGCCAATACGCTCGCGGGATATTCGGAATTTAGGGCTACAAATTTTCTCGTCATGCTTAAGTCGCCGAACCGCCTCTGCGACCAATGTGTCGGTACTGAAATCAAGTCGGTACTTTGTTTTTGGTGCAATCTTGTGCCAGAGTTCACGAAACATTGGGATTTCCATGAAATTTTCGCGCACTTTTAGTTCGATTCGGGATCTAGCATCGGCTATGCGGTCCACGAAATCAACACCAGCTTCGTCCTTCATTTCTCTCTGAAGCTTACTGGCGAAGTCAGAGAATGATTCAGAAGCTACTACGGTGAGGTGGTTGATTTCTTCAACACGGCAACGTTCGCCATCTGCCATAACAGGTAAACGCATACCACGGCCGACTTGTTGACGACGCTTAACTTCTGATTGTACATTTTGAAGATTGCAAATAGTGAATACGTTTGGATTATCCCAGCCTTCCGCTAATGCAGAGTGGCTGAATATAAATCTCAGTGGAGTGTCGAGAGATAGTAGTTTCTCTTTGTCTTTCATAATTAGGTCATAGGCGGCATCATCGTCTTTCGATCCTCGCTCAGTCGAATCCTTTACTCCTTGTCGAGTTTGCGCGAAGTAACCATCGTGAACATCGCTAACATCTGGCATCTCTAAATTTCGGTTGAGGCTTTCATTTTTCACACTTATGTACTCGTCCTCAAACCAGGTACGAAACTTTCCATCAGCTGGTGCGTAGTTCGCTACCCTGTCTATGAAGAACAGCGTAAGTGGCTTCATCGGCTCGATAGTGCCACGATAAATATGCTGGCTAATTAATCGTTCGTTCTTAAAATGAGCTTGAATTGCTGCGCGAATTCTCGCACGTTGCCACGCTTCCTCATCAACGCCAGTTCCGGAACCGACGCGCAAAATGCGTCCATTCTGAAATTCAACATAAGCAACGGTGTCTTCACTGTTCGCGTGAATGTCTTCAACTACCCAGCCCTCATAAATTGCCATTCCTGATTCATCATGCAGGTCTGTATTTCGGCGCGCAGTTATTTGTTTTGTCTTTCCATCATTCTTATTAATATTCAAAGTTGCGGAAATCGAACCAGCAGTATTTGTAATCTTAAGCACTTCAACCAGTGGAATATTTCCATCTACGTCTGCCGTTACAGACAGCACGTCAATTCTCTTAACCAAACGCAGGTCATATGCATCAATCGGAGTCAGTCGGTATAAGAGATGGTGCACGTCTTTATGAGTCGCGGAGTATCGCAAACGAAATGCTGCATTTAAGTCGGCAATTGATTTTGTTGCATTGGCACCAGAAAGTTTTTGTGGCTCATCCATTATGACCACTGGATGAACAGCTGTTATAAAGTCAATCGGTGCTTGGCCATTCAGAGAATCCGTCGGTCGGCGAATGACGTTGTCATCGGAATTAAACGCAGCAATGTTCATTACCAGAATCTGCAAATGTGAAGATGTTGCAAACTGGCGCAGCTTATTTACATTTTTACTGTCGTATACATAACTGTCGTATTGAATGCCTGAATACAGCTCTTTAAAATGCTCTTTCATTAGTCGAAGGGAAGAAATCACGCCTTCGCGAATTGCCACAGACGGTACAACGATCACAAACTTGGCTACGCCATACTTTAAGTAAAGTTCGATGGCTGTTCGCAAATAGACATAAGTCTTGCCAGTACCGGTTTCCATTTCGATGCTGTAGTCCGTTGGGAAAATCCCAGTCTCCACCGGGCTTCTCATGGATTCCGAAACAATCGGAACTTGGTCATCTCCCAGTGACTTGCGACTTCGCGACTGAATACGTAGTAGGTTTTCTTGAACCAGATCAGCAAACGCCGGGTCTGATGGAATTAAGTTAGCGTAAACAAGGTCTTGAAATAAAACTGTCTCTTCGTTTTTAAGGCCATTGCCACCAGCGACCATATTTCCTAATGTGCCTTCACCAATTCCCTTAAACAAGTCAATTACAGATTCAATTGCCTCTGTTTGATAATCCTGGTTGCTTTCAAACTTAATCTCTACAGTCATTATTAAATCGTTTTCATTGTCTTGCTAGCTTGCTTGAAGGCGAAATACGCATTAGCTTTAACATCATCAAGCCCAGCGAAAGCGTCCTCCAGGAACACAACTGTGTGGCATTGTTTCTGCCCTAGTAAGCCAGAAACAATGTCGTCATTCAAGGCTCTAGAAAGAACTACAGCTACGCCATCCGAAATAATTACCGGTGATGTTGCAACAGTCAATCGTTGCCATGGCATGTCCAGTCGCACACCACTCTTTAGAAATACCTCTGCGGCAATCGAGTCGTTGATCGCGGCGGGGCTCAAAGTTGAGGAAAACAGCAACTCATGGTCATTCTTTTCTAAACTATCAAAGATGCGGAATGAAGATTTTGCAAGTTTGCAAATTCGCAGCCCCTGATTCATCAATGTGACATTTCCTTCGAGAACTTTAGCTAGGCGTAATTGAGTAATTTTTGCAATATTGTTAAAACCCGCTTCTCGCGCAATTGAATCTTCAGCGGTAGGCTCATCAATAGTCACCAGCAAGTACTTGGCATGTATCCCATTTTCAAAGTTACGCTCGACAACTGCCTGACCCATTGTCCCAGAGCCTGCAAAGAAATCGACAACTAGGTCTCGATCGTTGACACTTCCGATATCTAAGATTGTTTTCATCAAAGAGACGGATTTTGGATATGAAAAAAGGTCCTTGCTGAAAATTTTTCTTGCGTCAGCTGTTCCTGAACCTGTGTTCCCAACCAAGTCGTTAGGAAAGATTGTGCCAAATGGAATGGTTTTTATGCCACCATCAGGTTCCCAAATCCGCTGATACGCCACCCATCCAAAATCTTCTGAATGCTGGAACTCAACATTTCCTTGTGTTAGTTCCGTCTCAAAACGCTCACGACTCCAACGCCAACGCCCTTCATTACTTATACCCCGCATAGGAAATGCTTGAGTGCCGTCTGGCGCAGTTACTCCGTAGAACAGATTGGGTCGGTCGACTCTTCGACTATTGCTCCCCCATTTACGAGCAAGTTGCCTTTTGTATTTCCGGCCAGAAATAGAATCAGTTAAGGGAAACTCTCCAGCATCTACCGTTCGTCCACCCACATTTACAAAGCTGCGGTCTCTCGAATATACGAGTACGTACTCATGCTGGAGTACTAGATCCTTGGTATCCTGGCCACCTCCTCGAGAGTTCCAGATCATTTGTGCAATGAAATTTTCTACGCCAAACAATTCGTCCAGTACTTGTTTTAAGTTAGCGCTTTCATTGTCATCAATGGAAACAAAGATCATTCCATCTTGAGTCAACATGTTTCGCGCCAAAACAAGCCGCGGGTACATCATGTTTAACCAATTGCTGTGCTTGCGTCCGCTCACTTCAGTATTTGCAACCAGGCGATTGCCTTCTGCATCCACTTGCCCAGTTACCTCCAGGTAATGCTTCAATGGTTGAGAAAAATCATCGTTATAGACAAAGTCATTTCCCGTGTTGTAAGGAGGGTCAATGTAGATAAGTTTCACTTGATCGTTATAAGCCTTTTGCAACAACTTCAATACCTCAAGATTGTCGCCTTCAATAAAAACATTTTCCGCAGAATCCCAGTTGATAGATTCCTCTAAATCCGGAGCCAGTGCCGCCATACTTGGCGCTTGTAAAGCTTCGACTGCCTTGCTCTTACCAGCCCACATCAGGCCAAAGCGCTCAGCGCTATCTTTCAGTCCAGCCACAGGCAATCCGGCAGCTTCGCCGATTCGAGCCGCATCTATAACTCCATCAGCAACTGCACCAGGAATGAGATCCATCAAGGCTTCCAGGATTGCCTCGCTTGGAGGTTCAGTTTCAATAGTCATACGCTCTGCGCTTTCAGTCACTTTTACTCCTGGAGATTGGATACCCCACAAAACTATCGGGAGGCTATGACTATTTTGGCTGACAACCAGTTTTCGTTGCCAATTAGGGTCCACTTCTTCGAGATTGTCAGGGAATTGCGACAGACTGAGCAAATGAGTTCTGACAAAAACGAGAATTTGGACATTCCTGTGCTCGAAGGCCAAGCTGCTGCTGCCGTGGCCCATCGCGGCTCACATATGCAGATCATCGCGAGTGCAGGTTCCGGGAAAACAGAAACCGTCGCGCAACGTATCGCAATCTTGGTAGCTGAAGGAATTGACCCAGCCAAGATTGTTGCATTTACCTTCACTGAAAAGGCAGCAGCCGAATTAAAGGAGCGAATTCGCGCACGCGTATTGCACTTTGCTGGACAAGGTCAATCGGACAAGCTTGGCACGATGTATGTCGGAACTATCCATGGTTTTTGCTACCAACTTTTAACGCGATATGTCGGAAAATATGAGGCGTATGACGTTATCGACGAAAATCAATTGGCTGCCTTTCTGCAGCGGCAACAGAACTTTTTAAATCTAAAAGAGCTTTCACCAAAAAACGGAGCGTTCGATGGTCTAAAAAGATTTCGGCGCAATCTAGATGTCGTTGAAAATGAGATGCTGGATATGGAAGTTGTTCCAGAACCATTGCGCGCAAAGATTGAACAGTTCTATGTAATGTTGGACGAATTTAGATTACTAACGTTTGGCCAGCAAATTGCTCGCGCAGTGGATGTTTTGACTGATCCAGAGGTGCATGCAAAAGTTGCTGCCGACATCAAGTACCTAATTGTTGATGAGTACCAGGACGTAAACCCTTCACAAGAAAAGCTGATTGAGATGTTGGCAAAGCCATTAGGCAGCGCAGATCTAGTTGTGGTTGGTGATGATGACCAGGCTATTTACCAGTGGCGTGGTTCCTCAGTTGCAAACATCACAACATTCACCGAGCGCTACCCAAACGTAGCGACTTTCGAGTTGCTCGCTAATCGGCGATCACGTCCACAGATTGTTACTGTGGCGGACAACTTTGCACAATCGATTCCAGGACGTCTGGAAAAAGTTATGACATCAGCAAGAGATGCCAATGGACCAGCTGTTGACATTGTGCTGAATTATGAAAATGAAGAGCAAGAGGCAACTGAGATTGCACAGTCAATTAAGAAGCTGCGGTCAAAAGGGTTTCATTATTCAGAGATGGCAGTTCTTGTTCGTGGTAAAACGTCCTACCCGCGGCTCCTCGAAGCGTTCGAGCACTTGGCAATTCCCGTGCAGCCAGGTGGGCGCACAGGATTGTTTGATCAGCCTGACGCTGACTTCCTGGGACGATGCTTTGCATGGCTCGTGGACTATGAATGGCGACAAGGTCGATTCAGCAATACGTCAGAGACTGTCACTCTTGATTCACTACTCAAGCTTGCGCGAACTGTTTATGATCTGAACTCTAAACAACTAAAGCAAACTGAAGCAGCGCTCAAGGCGGCAAAGGGTCGGGTTGGCGAAGACACGCGTAGCATGAGCCTAATTGAGATAACGTACTCAATCACCGAGGCACTTGGTGTTCGCCATTGGAACATTGAGGACCCAGTATTTCAGTCTCGGTTGGGTACCATAGCGCGATTTAGTAAATTCATCGCAGATTACGAAGCAATGCAGAAGCGATCTCGGGTTTCCACGGATGGCGATGGTGGACAATCTGGATTTGCGAATCAATCTGAGTGGTACTTCAGAAATCTTGCGACTCTTATGCTTAACATCGCAAAAGAGGGATATGATGACTTCGAAGGTGAAGAAGACTTGCTGTCGGATTCAGTTGCGCTAATGACTGTTCATGCGGCTAAAGGACTGGAATGGCCGATCGTATTTGTCCCATGTTTGACCAAAAAACGCTTTCCAAGCAGCAATACAGGGCGAACGATTGATTGGATAATTCCACGCGAATTATTCGACGCCAGCCGCTATGAAGGCACGATTGCTGATGAGCGCCGCCTGTTTTATGTGGCAATTACTAGGGCTCGCGAGTGGCTTGCATTGTCTGCGCATGAACGGGTAACAAATTCAAAAGTAGGAGTTTCTCCATTTATTGAAGAAGTTCACGAGGCATATGGGCATCAACTTGCATATCCACCAGATTGGGTTGACGAACGAATTGATGGCGATGATCCAGAGCTTCACATTACGTATAGCGAGTTAGCGGCTTATCTTAATTGTGGCTATAGCTACTGGTTAAGAAATCGAATTGGTTTCCCGCCTGAAATCGTGCAGGAAATTGGCTTCGGAAAGGCTGTTCACCACTTGTTGCGGGCTATTGCAGAGGAAACTCAACGTAAAAATCGTCCCTTAACTGCCATCGACGTTGACCGTATTCTTGCAACCGACTTTTTCTTGCCATTCGCAGGTAAAGCAGTCGCAGCGCGTTTCAAAGAAAATGCACGCGAATTGGTATTCAAATACATGAGTGAATTTGGCGATGACATGCAGCGCGTTTGGGAAACCGAAAGGCCATTTGAACTTGCGCTACCCGGTGTTGTTGTATCCGGAAGAGCCGATGTGATTTTGGATCGCCATGAAGGAGCAGTCGACAGTTTGGCGATAGTTGATTACAAGACCGCTATCGACGATCGAGAACTGGGGCTTCAGCTCCAGGTATATGCTGCGGCTGGATTGCGTGAAGGTTTGGACATTAACGGAGCCTACCTGCACGATTTAGATAAACAGGATCGTAAGTCTGTCGATATTTCGATTGCGTCAATTGACGCGGCGTTAGTAAAGGTTACCGATGCCGCACAAGGCATAAAAAACCGCGTATTTGAGGCACAACCAGAAAAGTCAAAATGCTCACGATGCGATGTCCGCGCTTTTTGTCCAAAACTTGCTAAGTAAGAGCAGTAATACGGCCATCTGCGGATAAGGAATTCCAAAACTGTGCATGTGCAGCATGTCCCCGACCAACAGCATCAGGTTGCCCAGGTGCCTGTTCGGCGTTTGGTACGAATTCATTCAGTGTTGCGCCAATATGGTCTCTCGCAACAATAATGAGGGCAACCTGGTGTCGCGATACCATTACACATAGGCGACCGGTTTCTAAGTCGAAACCTGACGGTTCAAGCACGCTGGACAGTGGATGAACTACAATCATCACTGGTCGCTCAAGTCCTTGCCATCGCTCGGGTGTGTCTATAGATATTTCGGAATACTTTGCGCCAAGTGCTCGACGAAGTTCACCATTCATGGAGCGGTGTGTTGCGCAAATGCCAACATCCTTCATCGAAATATTCCGAAGGTTGTCTTGCCCTGAAATCCTAATTTTCGTTTTACCTTTGAAAAGGCCATCAACGATATCGGCCACCTTCTTGGCCAACCCAACATCAACTTCAATAGGAGGTCCATCAGCCGAAGTTGGAATCGTTGCAATAATTGGCTGACCATTATTTATTTGCCCAAGAAGATTTGCAATTTCAGGCGAGATTGCAGATGGCTTGGCAATCTTCAGTTCGCGGTCTCCAGGCTGGGCGTATCCGACAAAGTCAAAGTCATAAAACGGTTTAATGTAAACGACTGATTCAAATGGCAGTCGGCGGCAAGCAGGTAGTTCACCAATGAATGCAGCGGATGAGAGATCAGAATCTGATAGAACCACTTCGGGTGCTGGCTTATGAGGTGGGCGAGGTGCTGTTTCCCATCTCCGAACGTCAATAGTTACAACTGGGGGAATCTGACCAGGGTCCCCGATCATTAGGTAATTTTCACTCAACTTTGCACATTGCATTAATAGAGCCCATGACATTTGCCATGCCTCATCAATTGCCAGTAAATCAAACTGGTCGGGTTCGCGCATGGTTACCCATTTAGCAGCCGTCGAAATGTAGATTCCTGGTTTGCGAGTAAGGGAATTTGCATCGGTATTCCATTCAACAGATTTTGGGAAATTCGCCGGTGAAACACTGTTTGAGCTGCCTAGTCGAATGGCAGGAAGCGTTCCGTAGTCACGCGCCCATCGATGGGCGATGTCGTCAGCTTGCCTATTTGTTTGCGCTGCTAACGCGACACATTTGCCTGTCTTGACTACCGCAGATACAACGGCGAGAAGCATGCGTGTCTTTCCAGATCCGGGCGGAGCCTGCACAAGTGCGAGCCGGCCTCCACTAAGCAGGTTCTCTATAAGATCTTTTTCGAGTTGAACATACTTTTCATCAATTGTTGAATTTGACATCACACATCTCCTGTCAATTGCGTGATGTCATCAATTGTTCCTTCTGCTGCTACGGCTGGAGCTCGACCATGTGTTAGCCATGCACCTGGACCTTTTGCAGCCGACCATACCGCGCGGCTGCTACTAAGTTCCATGCTGCTGCTGTCCTTTGGGACAAAAATAACCTTGTGCCCCGTCCACGAAAGATCTGCTGGCTTCGCAAGAATTTCTCCTGATATCTCACGTGTCTTGCGATCGATCCATTCTCCTTCAATCAGCAGTTCTTGATCTTCAATTATTTCTACCGAGCGAACAAGGAAGGTATGCAACTTCTCCCCCAGTGGTGCGTAACGTTCCGACTCGCGCAATCTAAGTTGATCTGCGATTGGAACTGTCATGCGCCAGATCGGAGTGGTAGTCCTTCCAACTCCAGTGTCGTAAACCTGTGTCACTTCACCAATAAAGGAACGTCCAGCAACAAGAGACTCTTGCAATAATTCCTGGTCATCATGGACCAGGGTTGCAAGGTATGCAGTGTCTGCTGCGGACATTTGAAAGTAATTTGATGCCGCTGCCGAGCCGTGAAAATCTGTTTCGGGGTGTGGAGTGAAAGCGGGACCTAAATCGGGATCTTGCAGATTTCGTTCGACTCTTTGGAACTCATTTACAAAATTAAGTTTCGAGCGATGAACTAGGAAATCCACACCGCTATTCTCGGGCCGGGGATCGTCTAACAAGATTTTGTACGACTTCAGAAGTGCGGTCCATCGAGTCTGCAATTCACTAACTAAAACCTCTCGAATCTTGTCCTCGAATACTTTTGTCGATTTGCCATCTTTAAGTGCTACTCCTCGCGCCTCTACTAAAGGACTTAAGGTTTTGCTGTCTATGTTTGGGTCAAGAGTCGGTGAAACACGTACGTCGCCAGCACTTCGCACAGCAAGTCGCTTGTCATTTAGTTCAGCTCCGACATCGAACCATGCATTGGCATTTGTGAGGTTTGAAATACCTATGTTGTCAGCAGGAAAAACGTACATGTTCTTCATCAATGCAGCAGCATCGACAATCATCTGTTGTCCCATTTGACTCGATTCGCGAAATAACCAACCAGATAACCTGGCAAACACTGTAAGTGGCTTGGTTCGATCATCGCCTTTACGAACTCGAAAAAATGAATACTCGAGGTAGTGAAACATTTCAATGTGTCGTGGACCTGGTAGCCAAATTTGAGGCAATTCGAGATCGTCAGCATTGTCCTTTGTCATCGGAGAGAATGTTGCACTTTCAGCATGCATGTAGGCAAGCATTACCTGCCCGAACTCTTCACAAATCTCCGAGACATCTAGGCGATTCCGGCCATCAGGTGCGGTTAGAAATGTTGGAGATTTTTCCTTCAATCTTCCGTAAACAATTCCCCATGGCCTAGATTCGCCTGCCATGCGAACAAATGCGACCATCATTGGGTTTGACATCTGTCGTGTGTGTCGCGTTGAATAACGTGCGATTGGGCCACCAGCTTCAACTGCGCGTAATTGCCGCACTAATTCACGAGTACTCACTACTCCTTCCCCCAATTTGAAAGGTGCAATTGTTCTTGAAGTGAGATTTCAAATTCAGTATTTGCCACGCCACCATTTAAAAGCTCCAGTGCGCGGGTAATAGTCACGGAACCAAGCAATTTGGATGCAGCAGAACCCAGCACAATTCCACGATCGTCTGCAACTGCTAGATCTTGACATCGCGGTGCAAGGTCGCAAAAACTCCAACAAATCTCCTTGTATTCAGTTTTGGAATGCGCAATCCAGTCATGTAGATCCACATCAGCCAGACTCTGAGTTTGTTGGGAAACTAATTGCTGAGCTAAGACATCTAGTCTTTCGAAGCCGAGTTCGGCGCGGTGAGCTTGGTATGCCAAGTCCTCCCTGGGGCGTATCGCAGGACTGTTTGTGCCGGGCCACGTAAAAACTAGAAACCCATACCGGCTTACTAGCGGAGCATTCTTAAGTTTGAGTGAATCGACTGTTATCACTAGAGCGTGTTGGTAAACACCGGCTTGGGCGCGAGCGGTGGCAATTTCATTTGGATCAGTATGTCCGCCACGATCTGGGAACACTTTTATCTCGCCCACACGAATCTCCCACTTGCCCTCCATCTTCTGAATGGACACTACGTCAATTATTAAGGTAGCTTCTGGTAGCATTACGCCTTTTGGAATCTTTAAAGTTAGCCCAGCGATAATGCTTGGCGCTTCAAATTTTGGATCATCCGAAAGGGATTTTAATAACTTATGTGAGCGTAGGATCGCGTCGTCTACGCTCTTGATGCCCTGACTTCCACCATTCATCCCCAGTCGCAAGTCAAGAAAGCCCGTACTGTTCTCTTCAAGAACTCCAGTCTTCTCCATTGAACGTCGAATTATATCCGCCTGGTCTTTAAACAACCATCCTTCAAACTGAAGTCCGCGCGTGATTGCAAATGGTGACTGTCCATATTCTGGGTTATACCCAAGTGATTCAGCTACAGCAGAAAGCTTTACATTCAATACGGCACTTAACATATTCGCTTCGCATTGTGGATTCTTGACCCACTGCTCAAAACGCCCTCGAGTATTACGTCTGGCTTCTTCTCCAAGTTCATCTAAAGCAGGCATGTTCTTAATCTTTCCATTCGATAGCTCATTAGCAAATCTAAAACTTTAATCGCATCTTCTTCCGTCAAGATCGGTCGATCATACTTCTCGGCTTTTTCGATCTTGCTAAGTCCTCCGCTATGGCCATGAATTACAAATGCAGTACCAGCGGTGGTTGGTGACTCCTTAAACACGTAACCCGCATCGGCAATCCGTTGCTCCATTGTGCGTTGACTACCCAAAAGCTTGCCAGTCATTACAACAATTTTGATCTTGCCATTACTGTAAATTTCCCTCGCGATCTCATTCAACTCTTCTTGTGACATCTCCCCAGTTGTGTGTCTTTGTCGAATTTAAGATGGCCTTGCAACGCCTTTCGGTGATGGAATCTCCAATGTTTTTCCAAGGAGTTCATCGCAATGAGCGCGTAAATCATTGCTCATTTCATAGAGTTTTTTGAAGACAAAGGCAGTAGCAGTTGCGTCCGCTAGTGCTTCATGTGAATTCGTTAGTTCTACATCAAAATATGCAGCAACATCAGCCAGTGTGTGATTACTTAATTTGTGTTTTAATAATTTGCGTGACCATTCGAGAGTGCAAACAATTGCAGTCATTTCAAGTGCGCAACCTACATCGGAGAGCTCTCGTCTAATTACACCTTGCTCGTAAATCTTGTTGTGTGCGACAAGTGCTCGACCTGATAAATACGGGTGAATAGAAGGCCAAATCTCAGTAAATGTGGGTGCTGTTGCAAGTTGATGTTTTGACAATCGGGAAATACTTAGCGACCATTTTTTCGGTTGTACTGGTGGCTTAATTACGGATTCATAGAAATCTACTTGTTCTAGTTTCTCATTCAACGTCACCATTCCGATTTCTGTAGCGCGTGGTTTACCGTCGCGTGATGTACCTTCGAAATCAATAACAGTAAAGAATCCAGTCAAAGTTTTTCTCCTAGGGTGTGCTAGATAGCAACAGTCTAGGCAGCGGGCATGTCATTCTTATTAAAGGAGACTTGACTGACCCTACCGAGCTGGAAATCTCTGGGTCAGGTTTTTACTCGTAAACAAAAAAAGGGAGCCCAACATCTTTCGATGCAGGGCTCTTTTTTGTTAAATAATTGTCCGGCGACGTCCTACTCTCCCACACCTTGACAAGTGCAGTACCATCGGCTCTGAAGGGCTTAGGCTCTTCTGGGTTCGAAATGGAGCTGGGCACACTCCTTTTGTGGGGCAGCTGAGGGAGACCCACTCACAGCACAAGAAACAGGTAACTACCGCCTGGTGAACCTAGACTTCAGTAACGCCCTTAGTTCTGGATCGCAAACATAAACAAATGTGCCCTTGATCCCCCTCGTCAGTAAGACGCGATAGATGTTTAGTACAAACCGCAAAATATCTTCATCAGTGTATTCA
>Ga0209702_10006764_pt1 | contig 14486 bp, 17 predicted proteins | sample FRY01_FD_187210 | JGI IMG/M metagenome (GOLD analysis project Ga0209702, IMG submission 187210) | Freshwater microbial communities from Lake Fryxell liftoff mats and glacier meltwater in Antarctica - FRY-01 (SPAdes) (version 2) | ecosystem: Environmental > Aquatic > Freshwater > Ice > Glacier... | reverse complement strand
AGTTGGGCAACCTTCCGGGAAGCGGCCAGATTCACCTCCCAGCGCCCACAATTGAGTGGCCGCTTCCCGGAAGGTAAACTACCGTCCCCATTTTGACTTCAGTACCCCATTTTGACTTCAGTATAAGTCACCCCAAATCGCCCAACCGATGCAGTATCAATCCCGCCGCGGTGAGCGCCGCGGTTTCGGCGCGCAGGATGCGGGGGCCGAGGGTGACGGCCTGCCAGCCCGCAGCCACAGCATCGGCGGCTTCGGTGTCGTCGATGCCCCCTTCCGGGCCGATGAGCAGGCTGCACGCCGTCGGCGAAGTTGCCACAGACAGGGCAGCGCCAAGCGTTGGCGAGTCCATTTCTGCCGATTCCCAAGGCATCACCCGCAGACCGGACGCATCGGTCAGCGCGGCGGACCAGCCCTGCGGATCAGCCAGCGTCGGCAGTCGTCCCCGCCCGCACTGCTCCGCGGCTTCCCGGATGATCGTTTGCCAGCGCGCGTATTTGCGGGTGATCTTCTCCGCCGGGCGCACAATCGTTCGGCTGCTGATGACCGGCACAAAGCGGCTAACGCCGATCTCCACGCCTTTTTGTAGTACCCACTCGAATTTATCGGCTTTCAGCGCGCAGAGGTAAAGCGAGAGGGCGATTGACGGTTCGCCGGACGCGGCCTGTTTTTCCAGCGCCAGCCCCTGTGCGCCGGTGCGGTCCAATTGGGTTATTTCTGTGGGATAGGCAAAACCGGTGTCGTCCAGCAGCAGAATGGAAGCGCCGGGGGAAAGGCGCAGAACAGAGCGCAACTGATGGGCCAGGGGTGTCAGATCGACGGGTTGGCCGGGGGTGATAGGGGTTTCGGTCAGGAAAAAACGGTGCATTCCTACGCTGCGCGTTTCAGAATCAACGCCAGCCAATCCCCTTCCTGCTTGCGGGATTCCTCGACAAAGCCGTGGCGCGCTGCTGCGTTGAGGACGATATCCACTTTTTCCTCAATAATGCCGGAGAGAATCATCCGGCCACCCGGAGCCAGGGGTTCGGCCAGGGGCGGGTTGCCGTAGATGCCGTCGAAGAGTCCGGCTAAAATTTCGGCCAGAATGTTGGCGACGAGCAACGGGAAACGGCCCGCCATCCCCGCTGGGACGCTGCCCTGGGCCACCACCAGCGCATCCGGCCCTTCGGCCAGCCCGTTGCGTTTGGCGTTGTCGTGGGTGGAATCCACGGCCAACGAGTCGATGTCCGTAGCGTAGACGGGGGCTGCGCCCAATTTGGCCGCCACAATCGACAGCACGCCGCTGCCTGTGCCTATATCCAGCACCGCCATCCCCGGCTGCACCAGTTCTTCCAACGCTGCCACGCAGAGACGGGTGGTCGGGTGCATCCCCGTGCCAAAGGCCATCCCCGGCTCCAGCGCCACGACAATATCACCGGGGCGGCTTTCCACCACTTCCCAGGCCGGGGCCAAAATCACCCGCTGGCCGATGCGCATGGGCTTGTAAAAGCGTTTCCAGGCGTGTGCCCAGTCTTCCTCCCGCACGGTGCGGATGGTCGGTTCGGGGATGGGGTAGAGCAGGCTGAGCCGCCACAGTCCCTCTTCGATCAGGCGGCGAATCTCTGCGCCCCGGCGACCGGGCTTGACGTAGGTTTTTACCACCAGCCGATACTCGCCGTCAATGGGCTGGTTTACATCGTCGAAGCCGGTGACTTCGATGACGGCTCCCCCGCCGGACGCTTCGCCTGTGGCGCTGTCTTCCTCCCAGCCGCCGCCGTTGTAGCGGTTGAATAGTTCGCTCACTGCTTCGGCGGCTTCGCCATCCACATCCACGGCGATTTCGATCAGATCATTACCAGTCATAGCCACCATTCCAAATCGTGTAAAGGCCGTACAATAGATAGACGATGACCACCAATGACAACAAGCGCCAGATAGTGTTGCGCTGGGTGTAGATGCGCTGCACCTCGGATTTGACTACACCGGGACGCAGCACGACCAGCACAAGAAGGACGAGAAAAATAAGAAGAATACGTCGTAGGCTCACAATGGTTTTCCGGGAATCGTCTTCTCTGCTACAATGCGCCCCATGACAACCTCTGGACTTTCGTTCGAATGGCTCGTCGGCCAACTCCATCCCCTGCGCCCTGGCTTCTGGCTGCTGTTTAGTTTTGCGTTCAGCGGGCTGGGATTGGTGGCGGCGCGCTTTTTGCCAGAAAAGATTGTCGGACGCTTGCGGGCGGGGCGTTGGATGTTTACGCCCTATCTGGGGCTGCTGGTGGGTGGGCTTTCACCCCGTCTTCTGGGCCTGAGCGACATCGACTGGGTGGCCGGATTGGGGCTGGGGGTGGGGCTGATCTTCGCCATCTGGCTTCTGTTGTCGCTGGTGCGGGCCACCCTGCATCGGGAAGAAACAGCGCCGGATACGACACGACGGTCCGCCCGTCCCATTCTGAATGAGATTGCCTGGGCCGGTGCGCAGGAGTTTCACTGGGTCTTTCTGCGCGGGGCCATCTGGGAATTGCTCTTGAGCCTGCCGACACAACCGGAACTAGCCAGCTATTGGGCCATCTGGCTGGCTTCGGTTCTGGCCGTGCCGGGGATTGTTGTCCAATACCGCCAAACGTCCCAGCGCATTATCGCGGGTCTGCTTCTCATCACAACAGCCGTTCTCTTTTTTTACACCCGCAATTTCTTCCTCTGTTGGCTGCTTCACGCCAGCGCCGGGCTACTGATCAACCACAGGGATATTACACCACGGGAGATTACATCACCGGAGATTACACCACCGGAGATTACATCACATAGCCCAGTACAATCATCAACGCAAAGAGTGCCGCAGAGATGATCAACAACTGGCGCACATCACCCAAAACACTGGAATACTCATTCTTCCAGTCCACTGTGTCCGAGCCACGCTTAAGCGCAACTTCTTCGGCCTGAGCTTTGCGCCGGGTCGGGGTGGCCGCGGCAGCAGAGGGGGCGACGCGGGTATCCCGGTTGCCGTACAGTTCGCTATAGCTGCGGGGCTGGGTCTTGCTCATGCCAGCGGAGCGGCGGCTTTTGGTCTGTTTCGCCATTTAGGTCAATCCTTTCAGAAGGAAGGGACGCAGATTTCAATGATCTGAATTGATCTGCGCTGATCTTTGTTTCATTCTGTTTATCTGCGTCCGCTTCGGTTGGAACGAACGATTATAATATCTGTAGAATTATACTCGCTGGGCGAAGCGAGATGCAAAGATAGGGAAGGCTTATGCACGTTGCACTTGGCTATAGCTGGTTTGCCACAGCCGCGGGTTTCCATTGGGAACGGGCGCTGTTGAGTCGCGGCCACCGGGTGACATTCGTCGGCCTGGGCCGGGAAGAGCGCTCTGGCTACGACGGCACAACAGCTATCGACCGCATTATCGACCGGCTGCCAGAGCGCCCCGATCTCTTCCTTTGGATTGATCCGGCGGATCGTTATTTTCCGCGTGGTATTGAAAAGCTGTCGATACCCTCGGCCTGCTATCTGATCGACGTTCACATTGGCGGCTGGCGCAAGGCTGCGGCTCGCTTCTTTGATGCCGTTTTTGTGGCGCAAAAGGATTTTGTGGAAGAGTACGCCCAGGCTGTGGGCCACCGCCAGGTATACTGGCTGCCCCTGGCTGCTGCATCCGATGTCCACAGGGATCACCACTTGGATCGTATCTACGACATCGGCTTTGTGGGCAATCTGGCCGCCGCCCATCGCAAGACAGCCCGCGCCCGGCGTTTGTCGTTGCTGGCGGATCGCTACAAAACAAACGATTTCTATCGCCATTACCCGCCGGAAGAAGTGGGCGAAGTCTACAGCCGCAGCCGCATTGTCTTCAACACCAGCATTGCAGGCGATGTGACAATGCGGCTCTTTGAAGGCGGGGCCGCGGGTGGGCTGGTGCTGACCGACGGGGTTGCCAACGGGCTGGATGAACTTTTTCGGATGGATGAGGAGATCGTCACCTTTGCCGACGACGACGATCTGCTGGCCCGCATCGACCACCTCCTGGCCCACCCGGCGGAGCGGGAGAGGATTGCCGCGGCGGGCCAGCGCCGGGTGTTGGCCGAACACACCTACGCCCACCGGGTGGATCGGCTGCTGGAAATTGTGACTGCATCCGATTTTCAACAGACGGCCTCTCTGCGCGGCGCATCGGAAGCCGAGTGTCGCGCCGCCCGCCACACCGTCTATACCCGGCTGCATATGCTGGACGCGCTGCTGGACGACGCCCGCGCCGCCGGTTACGGCCCCGCGCGCCGTCTCTGGGCAACGCTTCCTGTGCTGGCCCGGAGGCTGCTGATTTGATACGCGTTCTCTTTATCGCCCGCTACCGGGACCCGACGATGCACCGCAAAGTGCAATGGATGGCCCAGGCCCCGGATGTGACGATTCGCGCGCTCTACCCCAGCCGCTGGAACGACGGACTGTTGGACGTGGCCCAGACAGCGGATAGGGAAGGTAATATAGAACGCCGAGTACTGCCGATGTTCGGCTCTCCCACTGACCCCCACCGGGCCTTCTACCGCACACTGACCTTTGGAATGACGAGTTTTCGCCCTCACATAATCCACGCCGAGGAGGAACCGGACAGTCTGGCCGCGCTGCAAATTGCGCTCTGTCGCCGTCTCTTTGCGTCCAGGGCAAAGCTGTTTTTGCACACCTGGCAAAATTTGGCGCGGCCCCTTTCCCCACCGGTTCAGTGGGTGCTGGGGCACACACACTCCGCTGCAGATGCCATTTTCTGCGCCAATCGCGAGGCTATCGCCCTTCTGCACAGCCGGGGGTACAGCCGACCGACTCCCCGTATCCCGGCCATCGGCGTGGATACGGACCTCTTCACTCCCCAACAGCCTAACACTCCCCAACGGCCTAAGAGTGACGCTCCGTTCACCATCGGTTATGTGGGACGGCTGGTGGTGGAGAAGGGAATAGAGACACTCATCGACGCACTTTTCCGCTTTGTTTCAATCGATACCCCCCGCCCTGTGCGTCTGCGCATCATTGGCGCAGGGCCAGAAGAAAGCGCGTTGCGTCGCCGAGTGGAAGAAGCGGGGTTGGCTGGTATTGTGGAATTTCTACCGCCAGTGCCGCCTGCTCAGATTGCCCAGCAGATGGCAAAGTTGGACGCGCTCGTGCTGCCCAGCCGCACGACGCCCGTCTGGAAGGAGCAGTTGGGCCGAGTGCTGTTGGAAGCAATGGCCGTGGGTGTGCCTGTCATCGGCTCCGATTCCGGGGCGATTCCGGAGGTAATCGGCGACGCCGGGCTGATTTTTCCGGAGGGCGATGGGGCTGCTCTGGCCGCGGCGATTGGTCGCCTGCGCGCCGATTCTGTCCTGGCCGTCGAGCTTTCCCGCCGGGGTATAGTGCGAGCAGAGGAGGAGTATAGCCAGCGTACCCTCGCCGCCCGCACGGTTGATTTCTATCGACAGGTCTTCCAATGACCCCGCCGCTGTCGATTGTCCTGCTCAATTACAACACCCGCGATCTGACGCTGGCTTCTTTGGCCCGTCTGCTACCGCGGGCAACGGAGCAGGGCTGGCAAGTGATCGTCGTAGACAGCTCCTCGACTGATGGCAGCGCAGAAGCGGTGTCTGCGGCTTTTCCGGCGGTTACGCTTGTCCCGATGGCTGAAAACCGGGGCTATGCAGCGGGCAACAACCGGGGATTGGCAGTTGCAACGGGCGAGGCGGTTGTTCTGCTCAACAGCGACGCATTGGCAGAGGTGGCCCACTTGCAAGCCCTGGCCGAATATCTGGCGGCGAACCCGCCAGTCGGTGCTATCTCGGCAGGCCTGCGCACAGCGGAGGGCGAACCCCAAGCTTTTGCCTACGGCAGCGACCCTTCACCCGCCTATTTACTGCGCCGGGGCATTGGCCGTCTGCTCAGACTGCCCCCACTGCACAATTGGGCTGCTACAGAGCCGATGACTGTTGATTGGGTCTCTGGCGCGTGTTTATGTGTGCGACAGGAGGTCATCCAGCAGGTTGGCGGTCTGGACGAAAATTTCTTTCTCTATTTTGAGGATGTGGACTGGTGCAGGCGGATGCGGCAGGCCGGCTGGCGGGTGGTCTACAACCCGTTGGTACGGGTGGTTCATTGGGGCGGACGAAGCCAGCCGTCACGGCGAATTGCCAACCGACACTACACCGAAAGCCTGCGCTATTTTTACAGCAAATATTATGGCCGGGCGTGGACGGCTGTGATTGACGGCGCATTGAATGTCTATGCTCGCCTGATGAGAGGCAGTGGATGAACAGCACCCAGCCGTATATCCTCGACGCCCGCACAGCCACCGCCCACTTCCCCGGCATCGGGCGTTACGTGCGCAACCTGGCCCAGGCCCTGCCGCCCCTGCTGGCCGACGACGAACGGCTGGTCGTCCTCTGGAATCCGTCCGATCCCACGGCCTGGAATCCGTCAACACTCGCCAGCCCGCAGGTGGGGATTGTCGCCGCGCCGGTCTCGTCCTTTGGCCTGCGCCAGCAATGGACGATCCCCCGCCTGCTGCGGGCATACAAAACCAGTGGTCTGCCGTCCGTTGTCCGCGGTCCTCTCTTCCACAGCACCTACTATTTGATGCCCTACCGCCCCGGCGTGCCCACGCTGCTGACCGTCTACGATCTGATCGCAGCCCTCCATCCACAGACAGTCTCCCTGCGCGCCCGACTCTTTTTCAGCGTCGCCACCCGGCTGGCCCTGGCCGCATCGGAGCGCATCGTCACTATTTCCGCTTCCGCCAGGGATGATCTGCTGGCCCATTTTTCGGTTGACCCAAGCCGGGTGACGCCCATTCCCCTGGCTGCTGATCCCCGTTTCCGCCCCCAGCCCGCCGCCGAAATCGCCCGCGTGCGTGCCAAATACAATCTGCCCGCCCGCTATATCTTTTATCTGGGCATCAACAAACCCCACAAAAACTTGCCCTGCCTCGTGGATGCGTATGCACGCATTCCCCATTCCCCATCTCCCATTCCGCTTTTGATCGCCGGCGCGTGGGACGCCCGCTACCCCGAATCCCGCGCCCTGGCCGCGCCCCTGGGCGATGGCGTGCGCTTTCTCGGCCCGGTGGACGACGCAGACCTGCCCGCGCTCCACAGCGGCGCGACACTCTTCGTCTTCCCCAGCCTCTACGAAGGCTTTGGCCTGCCTGTATTGGAAGCAATGGCCTGCGGCGCGGCGGTCATCTGCGGCAACCGCTCCAGCCTGCCGGAAGTGGCCGGGGACGCCGCGCTCCTCGTCGATCCCACAGACACAGACGCCATCGCCGGGGCCATCCGCCGGGTATTGGAGGATGACGGGTTGCGCCAGCAGATGGCGGAAAAGAGTCTGGCCCAGGCCGCGCGCTTCTCCTGGCAGCGCACGGCCGCCGAGACGCTGGCGGTCTATCGGGAGATGGCCAGTGTCTAAAGCCACCGGCGACCGTTTGATAGACTTTGACTCGTACCTGAAGCGGGGCTACAATGTGAACCACAGTAGGACTATAATGATACGGGGCATAGAAAATGCGTATCTCTGGGCTAATCTGGCTGGACGAAATTGAAGAGAAACTGTACACAAAACATAACGTTGAGCCTTCAGAGGTACGCGAAGCCCTGAACAATAAACCCCATTTTCGGTTTGTCGAAAATGGGCAGCGCGCCGGTGAGAATGTTTACCTCGCATTGACGCGTTCAGAGGCAGGGCGTTATCTCATCATCTTTTTTGTCTACAAATCAGACCGCCGGGCGCTCATTTTGTCAGCGCGGGATATGACTCGTACAGAGAGGCGACAATATGAAGGACGATAGAAGCTCAATTTCCCAGGCCGATTCCTATCGCAAGATCGGTGAGTTCTGGGATACCCACGACGTAACAGACTATTGGGATGCGACAGAGCCGGTAGAATTTGAAGTCGAGATTCAGTCAGAGACCCGCTATTACGCGCTTGACAGGGAATTGGCAGGGCGTATGCAGCAGATTGCTGGAAGCCGGGGTATCGCTGCCGAAACGCTGCTAAATTTGTGGGTGCAGGAAAAAGTGACCGGTGAGTTGGTCGGCTCAGCAACTCGATAGAATAGTGGATTATCTCAATATGTAAACGGAAAGCTGCGCGATGGCTGTTAAAGCTGAGAATATCGAAATAAACCAGGCGTTTGACGAAGATGGGTTGGTTGCCTTTCTGCGCGAGCAACCGGATATCATCGCGGCCTATCTCTTCGGCTCCCGCGCCACCCAACGCATCCATCCCCGCTCGGATGTGGATATTGCTGTACTGCTGGACGAAGCCGCGCTGCCCCAGGAGAAGGGGTGGGGCGGTCCTTTGATGAGTCGGCGGCTCGACCTCATCGCCGAGGCTGAAAGTTTCGCCGACTGCGAAGTTGATCTGATTACCCTCAACAACGCGCCGCCACTTCTCTCTTTCGAGGTGCTACGCAAAGGGCGATTATTGTACGAAGGAAACCGATCTGGGCGAATCGAGTTTGAAGTACGCGCCGGTAAAATCTACAATGATTTGCAGCCGATGTACAATTTTTTCAATCAAGCCTTGCGGCAGGAATTGAAGGGGGCAGGCTTTGGAGGAAATCGATTCCGTTCTCGACGAGCAACTTCGCTTTCTGCGCGGTGAGGTTACCTATTTGAAGCAGGAACAGCAAGAGGTGAATTCGTTGCAAGTGTACCAGGCCAACGGACGTATTAAGCGCGCTGTGGAACGCAGCCTGCAAGTTAGCGTGGAGATTTGTTTGGATATTGGTCGGCGTATAATCGCCCGCAATGGCTACAAATACCCGGACTCCAATCGCCAGGTCTTTGAAATACTTGCTCGTGAGGGAATTGTCTCGGCTGCGCTTCTGCCTGCTCTACGTAAGATGGCTGGCTTTCGCAACATTGTAGTTCACGAATATGTACGCATTGACGACGTACAGGTCTATGGAATGTTGAAATCGAACGTCGGCGATTTTGAGGCGTTTGCCACCGAAATCGCAGCATTTGTGGATGCTGATGAGGCGGAAGAGGACGCGTAAATGCCCCTTTCCCTCCCGTCCACCTTCGCCTACAGCCAATCCAGTCTGCAAGCCTATGCCAACTGCCCCCGCCGCTTCTGGCTGGCCTACGTGGAACAGTTGCCCTGGCCTGCCCAGGAGACGAAGCCCTTCGACGCCTACGAGGAGCAGATGCGTCTGGGCAACCGTTTCCATCAGTCCGTTCTGCGCGCCGAGACCGGTTTCGACCCGGAGCTGCTGGCTGGGACGCTGGACTATCCCGTGGACGAGTGGTTCGCCGCCTATCGCCGCCACCGGCCCGACGATCTGCCCACCCAATTTGTCGAGAGCGAGCAGGTGTTGAGTATCCCCTTTGGCAACGAAAATGGACGCTATCGGCTGGCCGCCCGCTACGATCTGATTGCCGCGGAGCGCAACGACGCAGGCGCGCGGGCGGTGATTATCGACTGGAAGACGACCAGCCGCCCCACCCGGCGGGCGCGCTTGCAGGAGATGTTGCAGACGGTCATCTACCCTTTTGTGCTGGTGGAAGCCAGCCAATCCCTGCCCTGGGGAGCGCTGGAACCGGCGCAAGTGGAGATGCGCTATTGGTTCACCGCCGCGCCCGACGAGCCGGTTGTCTTCCGCTACAGTGCCGACCTGCACGCGGCCAACCACACTCGCTTGCAGGGGCTGCTGGCTGAAATTCTGTCCGGCAGCAGCCAGGCGGACTTCCCCAAAGCGCCGGACACGGAGCAGAACCGCCGCCATCTCTGCGCCTATTGCGTCTACCGTTCCCGCTGCGACCGGGGCGTGGACGCAGGCGATCTGGCCCAGGTGGACGACGCCGACTTTTTTGTGGTAGATTTAGAGAGTGGGCTGGAGTTTACGCTGGACGATGTGGAAGCGATGGCTTTTTGATGTGGAATTTCGCAGGAGGCAAGAATGATAACCCGTCTTCAAGTGAGCGGTTTCAAAAATTTGGTGGATGTGGACGTTCGCTTTGGCCCTTTTACCTGTATTGCTGGTGCGAATGGGACTGGCAAGTCTAATCTTTTTGACGCGATACATTTTTTGAGCAGGTTGGCGAGCGAACCATTCGTCAATGCGGCTGCATCCATTCGCGACGATGACTTAAAAGCGTCTTCGGTCCAAAGCTTATTTCACCGTGTGGGTAACGAGTATGACCAGTCGATGTTTTTTTCGGCAGAGATGATACTCCCAGCGCAAGGTGTGGATGATTTGGGACAGGTCGCCCGCGCCAGTATCACTTTTGTGAAGTACACACTCGAATTGGCTTTCCGCTCTGGTAATGAGTTGGCCGTCCTTAGCCCTTTCGAACTGCTACGGGAAGAACTGGAACAGATAAATATCAGTGAAGCATCACGGCACTTAAGATTTCCGCACAGCGAAAAGGATTGGCGCCGTTCAGTAGTCAAGGGACGCAGAACTTCATCTTTCATTTCAACCGACGAAAAAGACGGCAATCGGATAGTTAAGTTGAGTCAAGACGGCGCAGGAGGACGGCCAAAATCCTTTTTGGCGGAGAACTTACCGCGCACGGTCCTCTCAACTGTCAATGCTGCAGAAAGCCCGACCGCGCTGCTTGCCCGCCGGGAAATGCAATCCTGGCAGTTGCTCCAACTGGAACCGGCTGCGTTACGCCGTCCGGACGGGATTGGCACACCGCCGGGAATATCGTCGGATGGCTCCCATCTGCCCGCCACTCTCTGCTACCTGGCCCATTCATCTGATCCATCACCCAATAGCTCGCCAGGAGAGGGTACGTGGGTCTATGAGCAGGTAGCCTTCCGCCTTTCCGAATTGGTTGAAGATGTCCATGAAATCAATATCGACCGGGATGAAAAACGTCAATTGCTGACTCTGCAAGTGAAGGATCGCAATGGGACGACCTATCCCGCCAGGGCGCTTTCGGATGGCACGCTGCGCTTTCTGGCATTAGTCGTAATTGGGCTTGACCCCACATCGCAAGGTGTGATCTGTCTGGAAGAACCAGAGAACGGGATTCATCCGGCACGGATTCAGGCAATTTTGCAACTGTTGCAGGACATCGCCGTCGATGTGGAAAGCCCGGTGGATAGAGACAATCCTCTGCGTCAAGTTATTATCAACACCCATTCCCCTACCCTCGTCAATCTGGCACCGCCAGATAGTCTGCTCATCGCAGAAACCGAAGAGGCTATCAAAAAAGGAGTTCGTTATCGCAAGGCCACATTCCGTTGGCTGTCCGACACATGGCGCAGCGACGCGTCACCGGATGAAACGCCGGTCATCAAAGGGCGTTTACTGGCCTATCTGAACCCGATTCCGGGCAATGGCTCTTTGCTCGCCCTCGAACTCGAAAACGCCGACAATCGTTGATGATGCACCAGCTACGCTACACCCTTCTCTCCGACGGCAGTTCAGATGCCAGCCTGATCCCGATATTGACCTGGCTGCTGCGCAGCAACGGTGTGGTGATACCGATTCAAGCGGAGTGGGCCGATTTGGGCCGTCTGCGTTTGCCCGAAAAGCCTCGTCTGTCCGACAAAATCCGCGTCAGTCTGGACTATTACCCGTGCGATCTGCTTTTTGTCCATCGGGACGCCGAGACAGAGGCCCGTATCCATCGGGTCCAGGAGATCGAGGCTGCATTTGCCGCTGTTGACGGACAAGAACAATCGGTCATCTGCGTTGTTCCTGTGCGAATGATGGAAGCCTGGCTTCTGTTTGACGAAACCGCCATCAAATGGGCTGCGGAAAACAGGAATTTTCGCGGTGCTCTCGATCTGCCGGCCATCCAGCGACTGGAGGATATGCCTAACCCCAAAGAGCTTCTACACGCCCTTTTGCGGCAGGCAAGCGGGCTCAACAGTCGGCGTTTGCGTCGCTTTTCTGTGCAGACCAGTGTCAGGCGTCTGGCTGAATACCTCAGCGACTTCTCGGACTTCTCGCCGTTGCGCCAGTTGAACGCATTCCAAGCCCTGGAGACGGACCTGCGGTCATTGATTGCCCAAAAGCGTTGGGATGAGGGATTGTAATGCCACCCCGTCCCTGGCTGCTGACACCCCCCGTTCCTGCCTCCCCCGCGCTGGCCGCGGCTGTGGGTGGACACTCCCTCGTCGCTCAACTCCTGGCCCAGCGGGGCATCGATACACCGTCCGCCGCGCTGCCCTTTCTCGATCCCGCTGCCTACACGCCTTCCCCACCCAGCGCGCTCGTCGGGCTGGACAGGGCCGCGCAGTTGCTCCACGACGCCATTCGCACACAAAAGCGCATCCTCGTCTGGGGCGACTTTGACGTGGACGGCCAGACCAGCACATCCCTGCTGGTGGCGGCGCTGCGGGGACTGGCAGCGCTGCGAGGACTGGCGGCGCTGCGGGGACTGGCGGCCCTGCGCGAACTGGCGACGCCGGAACAGATCGATTTTCACGTCCCCAACCGTTTTACGGAAAGTCACGGCATTCGTCCAGCCAAATTGCAGGAATTTCTCAGCGACCCTCTCCGCAAGCCCGACCTGATTCTGACCTGCGACACGGGTATCTCCGACGGGCCGGGCGTGGGGCTGGCGAAGGACGCGGGCGTGACTGTCGTCGTCACCGACCACCACGACCTGACCGCCGAATTTGCCGATTACACCTTGGGCGCAGAACCGGCCTGCGGCTTTTCCGCCGAAGAAGTGGGCCGGGAGAGCGTGCTACGGGCGGATGGACTGGTCAATCCGAAATTCCTCGCACTGGGCGATCCCCTGCGCACATTGCCCGGCGTGGGCGTGGCCTACAAATTGGTGCAGCGCCTTTACGAACTGGCCGGACGGGCTGGGGAAGCGACCCGATTTCTCGATTTGGTGGCTTTGGGGATTGTGGCGGACGTGGCGGAACAGGTCAACGACGCCCGCTATCTGCTCCAACTGGGGCTGGACCAACTGCGGCGCACGGAGCGCATCGGCCTGAAGGCGCTGATCCACACGGCGCGGCTGAATCCGGAGACGCTGGACGCGGAATCCATCGGTTTTCAACTCGGCCCGCGCATGAACGCGCTGGGCCGTTTGGATGACGCGACCGTCGCTGTGGAACTGTTGACGACAAAAGACGCCATCCGCGCCGGACAACTGGCGGGCCAGATGGAGCGGCTGAACAACCAGCGCCGCCTACTCACCAGCCAGATTTCCGGGATGGCCTTCGATATTCTGGAAAAGCAGCCCCATCTGCTCGACTTCAACGCAATTGTGCTGGCCCACCCCAACTGGCACGCGGGGATTGTGGGGATCGTCGCCTCCCGGATTGTGGAGGCGTATGGCAAGCCGACGGTTCTACTCCTCAATCCGCCGGGCGAAGTGGCCCGGGGCAGCGCGCGCAGCACCCCCGGCGTGGACATCGGCGGCTCGATTGCGGCCTGCGCCGACCTGCTCATCGGCTACGGCGGTCATCCCGGCGCGGCGGGCGTTTCGCTGGAAGCGGACAAAATCGACCACTTCCGCCGGGAACTGAGCCGCCAGATCGACAGCTACCGCATTGACGCGGGGCCGGAGGGGCTGGTCATCGACGCGGAACTGCGGCTGGTCGATCTCAGCCTGCATCTGGTGGAGCAGGTGCAGCGGCTCTCCCCCTTTGGCAACGGCAACCCGATGCCCGTCTTTCTGACGCGGGGGCTGAAAGTGGCGGAGGATCGGCGGATAGGCCGGGATGGAACCCACCGGCGGCTGGTCGTGCAGGACGCTCAGGAGAACAAACAGCCGCTGGTCTGGTTCAACGGGGCGGATGAGCAACTGCCCGAAGGTCTGGTGGATTTTGCCTACACCTTCAACATCAACGAATATAAGGGCGAGCGCAGCCTGCAACTGATGTACAAAGACATCCGGGCCAGCGAAGCCGAAACGCTGACGGTTGCGCCGGTTGCCTTGCCCACTCGCCTGCCTATCCAAGACCTGCGCGGTCAGTCGGTGGAACTCTCCAGCCTGCCCCAGCCGGACGCTGCCTTTTGGCTGGCCGAGGGGACACGCCTGGGCGAAGTGGCGTTTCATTCCCGCCTGAACGCCCGACGCTATCCCAAAGGGCGACCGCTGGTAGTGTGGAGCGCGCCGCCCTCCGCCGAAGCGCTGCACTGGCTGGTGGAGACGCTGGCCCCGTCGGAACTCTGGCTGGTGGGCCGGGAGACGGGTGACGATGCGCTGGATGGGGTGGTGAAATCGGTGGCGGCGATGGGCAAGCACGCGCTGGCCCAGGACGGGCGACTGCCCATCGACCGGCTGGCCGCGCGTATCGGGGTGACCGAAGCGATTGTCCGTCACGCGCTCTTCTGGCTGGAGGCCAAGCGCATTCTGTGGGTGATGGAGTGGGAGAGCGGCGACGTGGCCCGTATTGCGCCGGGTGACGCCCTTAAATCGGGCGATGCGGGTTTGCCAGAGAAGCAGGCGGAGTTGTCTGAATTGCTTTCGGAGATGCGGGCCTGGCGGCGCTATTTCTTGCGGGCGGGGCTGGTGGAATTGGGATTGAAGGACAATTAAGGCAAAAGGCAAAAGGGAAAGGCAAAAG
>Ga0209702_10006762_pt1 | contig 14490 bp, 13 predicted proteins | sample FRY01_FD_187210 | JGI IMG/M metagenome (GOLD analysis project Ga0209702, IMG submission 187210) | Freshwater microbial communities from Lake Fryxell liftoff mats and glacier meltwater in Antarctica - FRY-01 (SPAdes) (version 2) | ecosystem: Environmental > Aquatic > Freshwater > Ice > Glacier... | reverse complement strand
GCGGTCATCCCGCCAAAATCCAACCGCCGCTTCCCTGCCGAGTTCGATCGCGATACTTACAAGTGGCGGCACCTGATCGAGAACTTCTTCGGAAAGCTCAAGGAATACAGAGGTATCGCCACAAGATGCTGCAAAACCGACACCAGTTTCAGCGCTTTCATCGCCCTCGCATCAACCGTCATCCGGCTCCGGTGAACGTCAACACGCCCTAGCAAGAATGCTACAACTTCTTCAAAGCTGCGGGATATGAAGCCGGGCGGTTGCGGCAGTGCTGACGATGCGCAAAGGACCGTTCCGTTGACCAGTGTTCTGTCCATGCTACAGCGGGTGAAGCGCCTCGAGGCTTTGCGGTCTGCACCCAAAACCCCGTTCGAGGTTAGCTACGGCAGCTTTGACGCTTTCGAAGCCGAGACCCTTACCCTGATCGACGAGCGGAAGCTGGGGAGGGCGGACATGGAGGCGGTGCTGGTCGCGCTGCGGCGCTGGCACGCGGACAACGTCTGGCGCGGTTGGGGTCAGCGAAACAGCGGGGTCTACACTTGGTGACGCTTATTGTTCCCCCGTGGTTACCCCAGAGCGTGCAGGCAAACGCTGTGCAGCACCCGCCGCAGGTACTTGCACCCGCTAGGGCTGCACCAGCTCGCAGCCGCGCTGTGGACCCCCTTACAATGCTGCTCGGGTTCAGCGAACCGGACCCGTGGGCTTATGATGGTGGAGTGCGGCGGGAGCAGGTGCTCGACTGTGACCACAGGCCACCGCGTGTGGTGCGGATCGTCGGCTGGAGGACCTGCCTCAAGTGCAGCTCCCCGTTTTGGTCTGAAGACGTGCGGGGACAGCGAATGTGTCTGCTGCACAGGAAAGAATAGAAAATGCGCTGGGGTGGTTGACGCTTCCCCCAGCGTTGCGCGGAACAGCGCCCCGCGTCGTGTCCAGCGGACAGGTGAAAGTTTATCTAACAGACCGCCGCAGAAGGGTGCGCTCTCACCTGAAGCTGCCGGAACGCCCTGCATCCGTTACTCCGGTGCGGGGCGTTTTGCTGTGAGGCTGGGAGTCGGTGACCACAGTCAGCACTTGTGGGGCAAGAGCACCCGCGCGACCTTACGCATCCCTTACTAGCCTTTTAGATGCAGCCGATAGCGGGGCGGTGGCCTTAGTGTAAGTGCTTATTTTCTTGTGAAAATTTGGTGGAGCCACGCGGGATCGAACCGCGGACCTCTTGAATGCCATTCAAGCGCTCTCCCAACTGAGCTATGACCCCATCCTTTGGACGCTTTCCTGCACGAAGCTGGGCGCATCTTTCCGCATTCAGTAGGGGCGGGCGGGGGGGGATGCAAGCGAAAAAACACGCGCCTGCGCCCCTCGTCCGAGCCTTGGTTTACGGCTCTTCCTCGTCGCCGGCCACATCGGCCAGATCGTCGAGCGAGACGTTGTCGTCGGTGTCTTCCTCAAGCAGGTCGTCGTCCGCATCGGGGTCGTCAGTGGCACCCGTCTGCAGAAGATCGTCTTCGCCCTCGATGTCGTCCACCAGAACGGCGTCGTCTTTTTCGGGAACGACGCGGGCAACGACCGAGGCGGCCATTTTGCGGCGTGCCACTTCGATGTCAACCACCTCGCCCGTGTAGGGGCTGATGATCGGACTGCGGTTCAGGTCGTAGAAGCGTTTGCCGGTGGTCGGGCAGATACGCTTGGTGCCCCATTCGGGATTGGGCATGGTGGTCCCTTTTTTCAGACAGACGGAAAGATGAAACGCGTCCGTGCCACATGCCCTGCGGAGTGTCAAATCCTTTGCGGTTCTTGTCGAACTGTTGGGCTGCGGCTATTGTCGTTCCATGCCCGTTTTGCCCGGTTCGCCCCCCTTGGACATCACTCTGCGCCGGTCTGCCCGGTCCAAGCGGTTCAGCTTGCGTGTCAGCCGTCTGGACGGGCGCGTGACCCTCTCGCTGCCGCTGCGCGCGCGCGAAACCGAGGCGATGGCCTTTGCACGGTCGCAGGAAGGCTGGCTGCGCGCGGCACTGGCGCGCATGGCGCTGCCACAGGAGGTTGGGATCGGGTCAGTGCTGCCGGTTGAAGGGCGGATGCTTCAGATTGTGGGGGGGGCGGGGCGCGGGGTGCGGATCGAGGCCGAGGCTCTTGTGGTTCCAGGCGACCCTGCGCTGGTTGGTGCGCGGGTGGCAGGGTTTCTGAAGGCTCGGGCAAGGGTGCGATTGGTGGCGGCGTCGGATCACTATGCGCAGACGTTGGGCGTGCAGTTCACGGGCGTGACGCTGCGCGATACTCGCAGCCGCTGGGGGTCGTGTTCGTCCTCGGGCGGGTTGATGTATTCGTGGCGCCTGATTCTGGCACCGCCCTCGGTGCTGGCTTATGTGGCGGCGCACGAGGTGGCGCATTTGGTGCAAATGAACCATTCGGCGGCGTTCTGGGCGGTGGTCGGGCAGGTATTCCCCAGCTGGCAAACTGAGCGGCGCTGGCTGCACGACCAAGGGCAGGCACTGCATGCATGGCGGTTCGCGGGGGATTGACCGAGGCTGCTGCGCGATGTTGGGTAGGGAATGATCGTTATCCCCCGAGCCTCCGACCCTAACGCCGCAGCCCATGAACGGGTCTATCGCTCCTTGCGCCAGCAGGTCATGCACGGTGAATTGGCCCCCGGTCAGGCAATGACGCTGCGCGGTCTTGGCGCGCAGTTCGGTGTGTCGATGACACCCGCGCGCGAGGCGGTGCGGCGGTTGGTAGCCGAAGGCGCGCTGACGCTGTCATCGTCGGGAAGGATTTCGACGCCGGCTTTGACCCCCGAGCGGATCGAGGAGCTGGCAGCCATCCGCGCGATGCTGGAGCCCGAAATGGCGACGCGCGCGCTGCCGCGGGCGCATTTCGCGCTGATCGACCGGCTGGCTGCGATCAATGCCGCCAACCAGGAGGCGGTGGTAAACCACGATGCGGTGGCCTATGTGCGCACCAATCTGGAGTTTCATCGCACGCTGTATTTGCGAGCGCAGACCCCCGCCATGCTGGCGATGTGCGAGACGGTATGGTTGCAACTGGGGCCGACGATGCGCGCGCTCTATGACAAACTGCGCAGGCGGGATGTGCCGCATCATCACCGGGCCATTCTGGCGGCGCTGCGGGCAGGGGACGAGCCGGGGTTGCGGCTGGCGGTGCGCACCGACGTGACCCAAGGGCTGCGGCACTTGGCTGGGTGAACCGGAATCCGAAACGGTCGAATGGACTGTTGCCCCGCCGAACGGCCGAGCACGCTTGCGAGGACCGGAGCCAGGCTAACCGCCATTATTCACCACGTTCGGTTTTTCATCGTCGGCAGGCTGTTTTCTGGATTGGGTGGAGTTCCTGCACCGACGGGTCCAGCGTCCGGGTTGTGAGGTCCGCACGGTTTGTGGTTTTGGGCATGCGGGGCGTTTGCGTCGGGCCGGTCAAGGTAGGGCATGTCATGGTAGGCCCGTCATCGTGAAGCGGGTCAGGGTGGGGCGGGGGCATCGAAGAGCATGTGCTGCAGTCCTTGCCGGGGACAGGACGCCGGTAGCGTCACCAAAATTCGGGTTTTTTTCTCGACGATCGTGGCCGCCGACTTGACGAGGGGTAGGCAGAGCCTGTCGGACCGGGCGTGTCGGACCGGGTGCTGCGACACGGCGGGGCTCTGACCAGGGCCGGGCTGCGGAGGACAAGGTCTTGAAGCGGCGCAGTTTTTGCCCGGAACTGCGCGCACCGCGCTGCAGACGACGCCTCCGGAGGCAGTCTGTTCCCGGCCGGATGGCTGTTCTGGGCCAGACAGCTGTTCTCGGCTGGACGGCTGTTCTGGGACCGACGGCTTTTCCCTGCCAGACCGAAGACATGGCGCAGCCCGAGCCTGTCGCACCGATCCGGACCCAGTGGCGTGCAACAGGGGCTGTCGGCGCGCGGCAGGATTTCGGTCTTGGGCCGATGTTTGCGGATCTGCCGGATCAAGCGGCGAATACGTGCCGAATTCTCGGCCGCCTTGGGGCGGCGGATCGAGCGCACCACCGCCCCGCCGAAGACGACCCTCCCCGCCGAGGACGACTGTCCCCGTCGAACACGACCCTCCCTGTAGAACACGACACTGGGCTGGAGCCATACTCATCGTAAAACGCATTGAACAAACGCAATTGCTGGGGGCCAGGCACCGCGTCGAATGTGTCGTCGATATCGAGCACGACCTGGCCCGGTGCGCGCGGACATGCGTGGCGGCAGAACCGGACCATCTGCCTGCCCGTCGCGGTCGGCGCAGGTCTGATCGGGCAGATTTTCCCTGTGCGAGATCGTGGGCTGCGAACACCGGGCCGCGCCGGGTTTCTGGCGCATGCTCAAGCGCGATCTTGAAGCCGGGATCGTGCCGCAAGCTGTCGGCGTCAAGACCGTCTTCATGGCCCGCCGCAATCCTCAGGATCGGCAAGCGGATGATGTCGTCCGGACCGTGTTGAACCTTGGCCGGATCACGCGGATCCGCCATGCAGGCAGCCAGACGACCGGCCGGACCAGCCTTGCGCTCGATCGCGCGCAGCAGGATCGGACCGGCATCAGAGCTGAGGGCCGCACCATCAAATCCAGGCAGGATCGGCTTGGCATCGAAAGGTGACAAGATGGGGAGAGAGCGTGCCGCGATTTTCAAGGTGAGGGAAGCTCCCTGAAAAACCGGATTTCCGGCTTAGACAACCCGAAATATTCAGCTTTTCAAAGGGTCAAGCCACCTGCACCACCGCTTCATGAATTTTCCGGGTTAAAAGAGCGGGGGATTTCACACTCCCCACTCTCCCGTGGGATATTTGCACCAGTAGGAAAGCAGACCTTTTTGTCAAGCGTGGATCGCCCCGTCGCCGCAGGCCAGAGCCGCCTCGCGTACCGCTTCGCTGTATGTGGGGTGCGCGTGGCAGGTGAGGGCGAGATCTTGAGCAGATGCGCCGAACTCCATCGCGACGCAGACTTCATGAATCAGGTCGCCAGCGCCGGGGCCAATGATGTGGCAGCCAAGGATGCGGTCTGTCGTAGCGTCGGCCAGCATTTTTACAAAACCGTCGGCCTGAAACACCGCCTTGGCGCGGGCGTTGCCCATGAAGGGAAACTTGCCGACCTTGTAAGCGATGCCTTGTTCTTTGAGCTGTTCTTCGGTGGCCCCCACATTGGCCACTTCGGGTGCAGTGTAGATCACGCCGGGGATGAGCGTATAGTTGACGTGGCCCTGCTTGCCCGCGAGAATTTCGGCTAGCGCCATGCCTTCATCTTCGGCTTTGTGGGCCAGCATCGGCCCGGTGATCGCATCGCCGATGGCAAACAAGCCCTTGATATTGGTTTCGAAATGGTTGGTCTTAATCTGCCCGCGCGGCAACATTTCGACGCCCAAAGACTCTAGCCCCAAGCCATGCGTATAGGGTTTGCGACCCGTTGCAACCAGAACCACATCAGCGTCCAGCGTTTCGACCGCTTCGGTCTTGCGCAGTGTGTAAATTACTTTTGCGGCAGCGTTGGTGCGCTCCACGCCCTGCACGGCGGCTCCGAGGATGAACTTCAAGCCTTGTTTCGTCAGGATTTTCTGGAATGTCTTTGCCACCTCGGCATCCAATCCGGGAGTGATGGCGTCGAGGTATTCGACCACCGTCACACCAGTTCCAAGCCGGGCATAGACCGAGCCCATTTCCAGACCGATCACCCCGGCCCCGATCACCACCATGGTTTTGGGGATCGCAGGCAGGGTCAGCGCGCCCGTTGATGTGACAACGACCTGTTCATCGACGGTGACGCCGGGAAGGGTCGCTGGCTCGGAACCCGTTGCGATCACTATGTTTTTTGCCTCATGCAGTTCGTCGCCCACTTTGACCTGACCGGATGCTGCGATGCTGCCCCAGCCTTTCAGCCAGGTTATCTTGTTCTTTTTGAACAAAAACTCGATGCCCTTGGTATTGCCGTTCACGGTATCTTGTTTGTAGGCCTGCATTTTGGTCCAGTCGATGGTCGGCGCACCGCCCATCAGGCCCATTTTCTCAAAGTTTTCATGCACTTCGTGATAGGAATGGCTGGCGTGCAGCAGGGCCTTGGACGGGATGCAGCCGATGTTCAGGCAGGTGCCGCCCAAGGTATCGCGCCCTTCGACCACGGCCACGCGCAGCCCCAGTTGCGCGCAGCGGATGGCGCAGACATAGCCGCCGGGGCCGCTGCCTAGGATGATCACGTCGAAGCTTGCCATCGGTCGTTTCCTTCGGTTTTGGGCGTCTGCAGTCCGTACACCGGCTGTGCACCCCCTGTGCATACCTGTGTCAGATCAGGGCGGCCACAATCATCGTCAAAGTTGCGAAAAAACCGACCGACCAGATGACCGAACGCCAAGGGCGCCAGCCATAGGCGTAGGCGGGAATGTAAAGGATGCGGGCCACGAGGTAGGCCCAGGCGGCGTATTGGGTCAGGGCGGTGGACTGGTTGGCAAGGGTCACCACGACCACCGCGAGGGTGAACAGGATCAACCCTTCGAAATGGTTGTTCATCGCGCGTTGCAGGCGCAGCGTCACCGGCGACATCGGTTTGCCCGGCGGACTGTCGCGGGCCGACGATGTGTAGTCCACTCCAAGCTCGCGGTTGGCGGGCATGGCGAACAGGGCGAACTGAACGGCTTGCAGGAGGCCTGCAAGGGCGAGGGCGGTAAGTTCGGGGGTCATGGTCGCCTCAATGAGCGATGCGTGAGATCACGCACCCTACACTGACCTGCGAGGGCCGGGGTAGGGTGTTTGCTTGAACGCACCATGGGTTACAAATCCATCAACAACCGCCTTGGGTCTTCGAGCGCCTCTTTGACCCGCACCAGGAACGTCACCGCCCCTTTGCCGTCCACCACGCGGTGGTCGTAGCTGAGCGCCAGATACATCATCGGGCGGATCACGATTTCCCCTGCCACCACCACCGGGCGGTCCTGGATCTTGTGCATGCCGAGGATGCCCGATTGCGGCGGGTTCAGGATCGGTGAGGACATCAGCGAGCCGTAAACCCCGCCATTAGAGATGGTGAACGATCCGCCCTGCATTTCGGCCATGGTCAGTTTGCCGTCGCGGGCGCTTAGGCCGAGTTTGACGATCTTTTTCTCGATCGCGGCAAAGCCCATCTGGTCGGCGTCGCGCACCACCGGGACCACGAGGCCGGAGGGTGTGCCGACGGCGACACCCATGTGGACGTAGTTTTTATAGACCACGTCCTGCCCGTCGATTTCGGCGTTGACCTCGGGGACTTCTTTCAGGGCGTGGGTGCAGGCCTTGACGAAGAACGACATGAAGCCAAGCTTCACGCCGTGCTTTTTCTCGAACAGGTCCTTGTATTCGTTGCGTAATCCCATGATGCCGGACATATCCACCTCGTTGTAGGTGGTCAGCATGGCGGCGGTGTTCTGTGCGTCTTTCAGGCGGCGGGCTATGGTGGCACGCAGGCGGGTCATTTTCACCCGTTCTTCGCGGGCGGCGTCGTCGGCGGGAACCGGGGCGCGGGGGGTGGAAACCGGCGTCGGAACGGCGGCGGCGACGGGGGCCGCTGAGGGGGTCGCTGCGGGCGTTGTGGTGGCGCGGGCCACGTCTTCCTTCAACACACGGCCATCGCGGCCAGTGCCCGTGACTTGATCGGCGGTCAGCCCTGCCTCGGCCATGGCTTTTTTGGCAGAGGGTGCGTTTTCGACATCCCTGCGGGGGGTCGGCTGTTCAGGTCCGGCACCGGACGAATTGACGGAAGCGGCGTCGGCGGCCTTGGGGTCTGCTTTGGCGTCGGCCTTTGGCGCCGGTGCGGCCACACCTTCGGTCACGATGGCAAGGCGGGCGCTGGCGGCGACGGTGGTGCCTTCAGGGGCGAGGATTTCGGCCAGAATGCCGGTCACCGGACTGGGCACTTCGACCGACACCTTGTCGGTTTCCAGCTCGCACAGCATTTCGTCTTGCTTGACCGCATCGCCCGGCTGCTTGAACCAGGTCGATACGGTGGCTTCTGATACCGATTCGCCCAAGGAAGGCACCATCACGTCGGTCATCTTGATCTCCTGCGCCGGGGCGCTTTGGGGGGTCTGGGCCGGGGCGCGGGCTCCGGCGAGAGGTCAGGTTTGCGGGCCGAGCGCGTCGGCCACGAGGGCGGTCTGTTCGGCTTTGTGGCGGCTGGCAAGTCCGGTGGCGGGCGAGGCGGAGGCGATCCGGCCAGCGTAGCGCGGGCGGGTTCGGGTTGCGCCCACGGCGGTCAGGATGGTTTCCAGCTCTGGTTCGATATGGGTCCAGGCCCCCTGGTTTTTGGGTTCTTCCTGACACCAGATGAATTCGGCACTCTTGAAGCGGCTGAGTTCTGCCGTCAGCGACTTCTTCGGGATCGGATACAGTTGTTCCACCCGCATCAGGTAGGTGTCGGTCTGCCCGCGCGCATCGCGTTCGGCCAGAAGGTCGTAATAAACCTTGCCCGAGCACATCACGACCCGTTTGATTGCATCATCGGGGTTCAGGGTAAGCTCCGATTTGCCCCGTTCGGCGTCATCCCACAGCACCCGGTGGAAGGTCGAGCCATCCAGGAAGTCGGCGGCCTCGCTGGTGCACATCGGGTGGCGCAGCAGCGATTTGGGCGTCATCAGGATCAGCGGCTTGCGGAAGTCGCGGTGCATCTGGCGGCGCAGGATGTGGAAATAGTTGGCGGGGGTGGTGCAGTTCGCCACGATCCAGTTGTCATGCGCCGACATCTGCAAAAAGCGTTCCAGACGGGCGGACGAGTGTTCCGGCCCCTGACCTTCCCAGCCATGCGGCAAGAGGCAGACAAGCCCGGACATCCGCAACCATTTTGACTCGCCCGAGTTGATGAACTGGTCGAACATGATCTGCGCGCCGTTGGCAAAGTCGCCGAACTGCGCTTCCCACATCACAAGAGCATTCGGTTCGGACAGCGAATAGCCGTACTCGAAGCCAAGGACCGCATATTCCGACAACATGGAATCAATGGCTTCATACCGCGACTGGCCCGCGCGGATATGGTTCAGCGGGTAGTAGCGTTCTTCGGTGGTCTGGTCGACGAACGCCGAATGGCGCTGGCTGAAGGTGCCGCGCGTGCAATCCTGCCCAGACAGGCGGACCGGGAACCCTTCGACGGCGAGACTGCCAAAGGCCAAAGCCTCGGCTGTAGCCCAATCGAAACCCTTGCCGGATTCAAACATTTTGGTCTTGGAATCCAGCAAACGGGCAACGGTTTTGTGTAAATCGAACCCTTCGGGCACGCGGGACAAGGCCGCGCCCACTTCGGCCAGGGTTTCGGGTTTGATCCAGGTGTCGCCACGCTGATAATCGTCGAGCTTTTTTGCGGCCATGGATTTCCAGCGGCCATCCAGCCAGTCGGCCTTGTTCGGCTTGTAATCCTTTCCAACCTCGAATTCTTCATTCAGCCGAGCCTGAAAGGCAGCCTTCATGTCTTCGATTTCGCCTTCGGGAATCAGGCCGTCATGGACCAGACGTTCGGTGTAAAGTTGCAACGTGGTCTTCTGCTTGCGGATCGTCGCGTACATCGCGGGGTTGGTGAACATCGGTTCATCCCCCTCGTTATGGCCGAAGCGGCGATAGCAGAAAATGTCGAGCACGACATCCTTGTGGAACTTCTGGCGAAATTCAATTGCAACGCGAGCGGCGTGCACCACGGCCTCGGGGTCGTCGCCGTTGACGTGGAAGATCGGCGCTTCGACCATTAGGGCGATATCGGTAGGGTAAGGGGACGATCGGCTGAACGACGGCGATGTGGTGAACCCGATCTGGTTGTTGACGATGATGTGGATCGTCCCGCCGGTGCGATGCCCGCGCAGGCCCGACAGGCCGAAACATTCGGCCACAACACCCTGTCCGGCAAAGGCAGCGTCGCCGTGCAACAGGACCGGAAGAACGGTAGAGCGGTCGCTGTCGCCGGCCTGATCCTGCTTGGCACGGACCTTTCCCAGCACAACCGGGTTGACCGCCTCGAGGTGCGACGGGTTGGCGGTCAGCGACAGGTGCACCACGTTGCCGTCAAAGGTGCGGTCAGAACTGGCACCGAGGTGGTATTTCACATCGCCCGACCCATCGACATCTTCGGGTTTGAAGCTGCCGCCCTGAAATTCGTTGAAGATCGCGCGGTAGGGTTTCATCATCACGTTCGCCAGAACCGACAGGCGGCCGCGGTGCGGCATGCCGAAGACGATTTCGCGCACGCCCAGATTGCCGCCGCGCTTGATGATCTGTTCCATCGCGGGGATCAGCGATTCGGCCCCGTCAAGGCCGAACCGTTTGGTGCCCATGTATTTGACGTGGAGGAATTTCTCATAGCCTTCCGCCTCGACCAGCTTGTTCAGGATCGCCTTGCGGCCTTCACGGGTGAAGGCGATTTCCTTGCCGTAGCCTTCGATCCGCTCTTTCAGCCATGCCGCCTGTTCGGGGTCGGAAATGTGCATGTACTGCAGTGCGAAGGTCCCGCAGTAAGTGCGCTTCACGATTTCGACGATCTCGCGCATGCTGGCATGCGTCAGGCCCAGCACGTTGTCGATGAAGATCGGGCGGTCCATGTCCGCGTCGGTGAAGCCGTAGGAGGCCGCGTCGAGTTCGGGGTGATGGCCGACATGCGCGATGCGCAGCGGGTCGAGGTCGGCGGCGAGGTGGCCCCGGATGCGGTAGGCGCGGATCAGCATGATGGCACGGATGCTATCGAGCACGGCGCGCTGGATCTGGTCTTCGCTGACCGGGACGCCTGCGGTGGCAGCCTTTTCGGCGATCTTGCGGGCGGCGCCTTTGGCATCGGGCATCACAGGCCATTCGCCGGTCAGGGCCGCAGTCAGGTCATCGACGGGTTCAGGCGGCCAGTCGGCCCGCGCCCACGACGGACCCTGCGCCTGCCGTTTGGCATCGGTGCCACTGTCGCCCAGCGATTTGAAGAACTCTGCCCAAGCCACATCGACCGACGCGGGGTCTGCGGCGTGTTTCGCGGCCAGTTGGTCGATATAGTCGGCATTCGCCCCGTCCATGAAGCTGGCATTGAAGGCGGAGGTGGGGGAGTGTTCGGTCATGGGGTTACCTCAATGGGATTGGGACCGTAGCGGTTGGTGTCAAACGAACCGCGTTGAATTGTCCACCAAAGTGATAGAATCACTGCAACTGAAACGCTCGCAAAAAGAACAAAAATGGCAAAGCCGGTATCGGAGAAATTCACAACTATGAAGCCAAATCCCACGATAGTTAATGGAATGAAATAATACCAACCCGAACGATCCGTATCATGAAGACGTCTCACATATACCGATAGGCCAGGCAAAAATAAAATTAATCCGATCAAAAGGGAAATTATCGAACCAAGAAAAGAAGAAAGGAAACTTAGAATGCTAACGAAAAGCATAAAGAACCAGTATTCAGATCTAGATGCGCGTCCATTAAAAACCGCAAATTTGCCAAAGCACGAGCTTATTGACTTACCAAAACCCATAAAAATTCACTCCTTAGCACACACTTAAGGTTTTTTACGAATTGCCGCCAGCACGGCCTCGCCCAGCGTTGCGGGACTGTCGGCCACGACGATGCCTGCGGATTTCATTGCTTCGATCTTGGAGTCTGCATCGCCTTTGCCGCCCGATACGATGGCCCCGGCGTGGCCCATGCGGCGGCCTGTGGGGGCGGTGCGGCCCGCGATGAAGCCTGCGGTGGGCTTCCAGCGGCCAGCGCGCCGTTCGTCTGCCAGAAACTGTGCAGCGTCTTCTTCGGCAGCGCCGCCGATTTCGCCGATCATGATGATCGAATGGGTGTGGGGGTCGGCAAGGAACATCTCGAGAATGTCGATATGCTCCGATCCCTTGATCGGGTCGCCGCCGATGCCGACGGCAGAGGATTGGCCAAGGCCCACGTCTGTTGTCTGTTTCACCGCCTCATAGGTAAGGGTGCCTGAACGGGATACAACCCCGACCGAGCCTTTGGTGAAGATGCTGCCGGGCATGATGCCGATCTTGCATTCGCCGGGCGTCATCACGCCGGGGCAGTTCGGCCCGATCAGGCGCGATTTCGACCCTTGCAGGGCGTGCTTCACTTTCATCATGTCCAGCACCGGGATGCCTTCGGTGATGCAGACGATAAGCTCCATCCCGGCGTCGATCGCTTCGAGGATGCTGTCGGCGGCGAAGGGGGGCGGGACGTAGATGACGCTCGCGTTGGCGTCGGTCATGGCTTTCGCCTCGTGGACCGAGTTGAAGATCGGAAGGTCAAGGTGGGTGCCGCCGCCTTTGCCGGGGGTGACGCCGCCGACCATCCTGGTGCCGTAGGCGATGGCCTGTTCGGAATGGAACGTACCCTGGCTGCCGGTAAAGCCCTGACAGATGACGCGGGTGTTGGAATTGACGAGTACGGCCATATGCGGCGTTCCTTCGGAGTTCAACTTGGGGACAGGCCGGGGTGTCCGGCGCTCAGTTCATTCAGATGCGGTAAAGTCAAAGCGCACGGCGCTGTCGGTTTCTGACCCACACATCGGGTCGTTGCCGCCCGAGGTGATCGTGGCGGTTACGCCGGTGTCAAAGTCGAGCCGGGTGCAGCCCATGTCGTCCTTGGAATAGTAGAATGCGGCACCTTCGGGCGGGGCCAGCGAAGCTGCGAGGATTTCCGAGGCGGTGGCGCTGTCAACGGTGGTGCTTTCGACGTGGCAGAAACTTCCGTCGTCGGCGATGTAGACAAAGGTGTCTTCGCCCGCGCCGGGAAAATAGTAGATCAGGCCGTCTTCACCGTCATCAGACCGGGTCCATTGCAGGCCATCCACCAGCATCGCCTCGGTCAGATCGACCTGACCCCCGCCGGACATGCAGGCGAGGAAGCCTTCGACCAGCTGGTTGTTCGGATCGGCGTCCTGTGCTGCGGCAGGAGTGGCGAGCAGGGTCAGCAGGGCGAGGTGGCGGATCATCCCTTCACCGCCTTCACGATTTTCTGCGCGCCGTCTTTCAGATCGTCCGCCGCGATCACGTCGAGGCCGGATTTACGGATGATGTCCTTGCCGAGATCGACGTTGGTGCCTTCCAACCGCACCACCAGTGGAACCTTGAGGCCGACTTCCTTGACCGCCGCGATGATGCCTTCGGCGATGATATCGCAGCGCATGATGCCGCCGAAGATGTTGACGAGGATGCCTTTGACCTGAGGATCGGAGGTGATGATCTTGAACGCTTCGGTCACCTTTTCCTTGGTCGCCCCGCCGCCCACATCCAGAAAGTTGGCGGGTTCGGCGCCGTAAAGCTTGATTATGTCCATGGTGGCCATCGCCAACCCTGCGCCGTTCACCATGCAGCCAATTTCGCCGTCCAGTGCGATGTAGTTCAGATCGAATTTGGACGCGGCAAGCTCCTTGGGGTCTTCTTCGGTTTCATCGCGCAGGGCTGCGATATCGGCGTGGCGGTAGATCGCGTTGCCATCGAAGGCCATCTTGGCATCGAGAAGTTTCATATTGCCATCGGTCATCACCACCAGCGGGTTGATCTCCAGCATCTCCATGTCTTTTTCGACGAACATTTTATACAATGTCTTCACGATGGAGACGCATTGTTTGATCTGATTGCCTTCCAGCCCCAACGAGAAAGCTACGCGGCGGCCGTGATAGTCGGAAAAGCCCGCAGCCGGGTCGATATCGAAGGTCAGGATCTTTTCGGGAGTGTCATGTGCCACGTCTTCGATCGACATGCCGCCTTCGGTCGAGCAGACCACCGAAATGCGGCTGGTGGCACGGTCGATCAGCATGGCGAGGTAAAGCTCGCGGGCGATGTCGCTGCCGTCTTCGATGTAGATGCGGTTGACCTGCTTGCCAGCCGGGCCGGTCTGCACAGTGACAAGGGTTCGCCCCAGCATCTGGCGGGCGAATTCAGCGGCTTCACCGACCGAACGGGCTAGGCGAACCCCGCCTTTTTCGCCCGCCGCAGGTTCGACAAACTTGCCTTTGCCGCGTCCGCCTGCGTGGATTTGCGCCTTTACCACCCACAGCGGCCCGTCGAGTTCGCCTGCGGCGGTCTTGGCTTCTTCAGCGCGCATCACGACGCGCCCTTCGGATACCGGGATACCATAGCCGCGGAGCAGGGCCTTGGCTTGATATTCATGGATATTCATTTTTGGCCCCGTTTTGCTGTGATTGGCACGTCCTGGCATGTCCAGTTGACCGCCTGATGACATGAAAAAGGGCATAGTCAAAACGGGAAGTGCCTGTGGCTAGATAAAAGCGACATATGTGATCACATGAAAAAAATTTGTGATCACATCTGCGTCGTGTCAGCAGCGCCACGGTCTGGCCAAAACTAATCTGCGTCAATCTGTCTCGATTCGCGGCCCCGAGTCGGGATGCGGTGGCGCGGGCCAGTGACCCGCGCCGGAAGTATCCGTCTTGATCAAGCGGTTTTTGGCGTCCACTTGCGATCAGCTTTGACGAGTGCATTTGCCATTTCGATGAGCTTTCGCATGACGGCCACGATGGCGACTTTGGCGGGTTTTCCTGCGCTGC
>Ga0209702_10006756_pt1 | contig 14495 bp, 16 predicted proteins | sample FRY01_FD_187210 | JGI IMG/M metagenome (GOLD analysis project Ga0209702, IMG submission 187210) | Freshwater microbial communities from Lake Fryxell liftoff mats and glacier meltwater in Antarctica - FRY-01 (SPAdes) (version 2) | ecosystem: Environmental > Aquatic > Freshwater > Ice > Glacier... | reverse complement strand
ACCGTTATAAAACTTACCAACCATGGAAAATCCGATTCGAATTTGTTTCTATTCAAGAAAAAATAACCTGACGCAAGGCTGAAAATTACTGCTGAGGCGATGAGAATGGTATTCATATATTTTTAATATTAGTCTAATTATTTTTTCATGTCAAATTGTAATATAATTTTAGCTCACCTTAAATTTAATAGGGATTAAATTAATGAGATCATACACACTTTTTAATCGGTCTCTACAGCAAACAAACAGTAGTCCTAAAGACTAAATATTTAATAATTTTTGACCAATCGTCGCTTCTGTATACGATGAGTTACTGGCAGTAGTTATTGTATTAAATTAATAGAGAAAGGGTGACGAGTCTCTTTGATTCATATATTCTCTCCAAAATAAGGGTCAAACATCTCTGAAATAAAGTAACCCTATAAAAAGTTCATAAATTATTCTTTATTATTTTTACCCAAAAAAGTATCCCAATCATTACTGCCGTCTGGGCTCTTTGGGAATTCTGGCATGTTGGTTAAGGTCCTAACGTTAGGCCATTTGTGTATAGAACTTTGGTTTTGGTAAACCGTTGATGATGTAATCTTTTCTACTTGAACTGCGGACTGTATATCTTTAAATGTTATTTTTTCTATTCCCAAAAATGTATTCCAATCATTTTTACCATTGGGTTTCTTTGGGAATTCTGGCATGCTGGTCAAGGTTGTACTGTCAGGCCATTTGTGTATAGAACTTTGGTTTTTGTAAACCGTTGATGATTGAATTTGTTCTAATTGGACTGCGGACTGGATGTCTTTAAATGTTACTTTCTCTATTCCCAAAAACGTATTCCAATCATTACTACCGTCGGGGTTCTTTGGGAATTCTGACATATTGGTCAGAGTTATAATTGCAGGCCATTTGTTTATAGAATATTGGTTTGCGTAATCACCTGATGATTTAATTTGTTTTGCTTGGACTGCGGATTGGATGTCTTTAAATGTTACTTTCTCTATTCCCAAAAATGTATTCCAATCATTGCTACCGTCGGGGTTCTTTGGGAATTCTGGCATATTGGTCAGGGTTGCAAAGTAAGGCCAGTTATTTGTAGAGCTTTGGTTTTGGTAATCACTTGATGATTTAATTTGTTTTGCTTGGACTGCGGATTGTATGTCTTTAAGTGCCCATTGTTCTTTTTCAATTCTGGATTCTTCGTATTCTCTCGTTACTTCCATAATTTCTTGAGTATTTACGACAACACGCAATTCACTAATATCTAAGTCACTAAAATCAACTGAAGTTTTAAATATTCTTTCTCTTTCTTCGGTGTTTCGTGGAACTATATTATTTTTATCACTTACTGCTTCTGGGATAACTGCATCACTACCAAGAATCTCAGAAAACAAAACCTGTTTTTTCTTGGCATTTTTATCAATAAAGTCTATTACATACGCCCATTTGTCAGGATTATTGTCGTCCAACCTAGCTGCACGTCCGCCACGCTGTTCTGCATCAACCATAGACAAAGTTGGTTTTAAATTTAGCGCCACAGATACGGTCGGTTCATCAAAACCTTCTAACAATAATTTGGCATTGGTGACAACCATTAGTTCCCCTGTAGCTAGTTTTTGTAAAATATCACTGCGTGTATCGTCGTCCATGCTTCCGTCTATATGAGCAGACTTTATTCCTTGCTCTTGAAAAAGCTCGGCAACATCTTTTGCATGTTGAACCCCACTACAGTTAACTATTGCCTTTTGGTCACTAAATTTATTTTTATATAATTCCAGTGCCGCCATATTGCGCCCATGCACATTTATAACTTTTTCAAGTTGATCCTTATCATAATCACCATTGTTAATATCTACCAGTGATAGATCTACTTCTGTATACGCATGGATAGTTTTAGTCCGGTTTACAAGACCTTCTTCTATTGCTTCACGCAAACTCATATTACAAATTTCTTCTTTCAATAATTTTAAAACGGCGTGTTTATCGGAATAAGTAGGTGTTGCAGTAAACCCAATCTGCAGACTGTCTTCCATGGATTGTACAGCTTTTGAGGTCTCGGGACCAAGAGCTTTATGGACTTCGTCTAATACGAATACAGGGAAATCTTCTGACTTAATCTTGCCATCACGCACAGCATTGATAAGAGACTGGTAGGTAATGGTTGTTATATCTTTTGAACTATCTTTTTTTCCACCAGAATACGTACCAAATGATTTTGTGGTAAATTGTTCCATCTTGTCACTGGTTTGTGTAACTAATGGCAATGAGGGTACACCAATCAATGTCTTCAAGTTTAAGGCTTCTATCAGTTGCGAAAATAATACTGTCTTTCCTACACCTGTTGGCAATTTAATATACCCGCGAGTTACTCCACGCTCGATAGCATTTCGGATTTCATTAAATATAGGAATCTGGCGACCACGCAAGACTTTATTTTCGCCATTTTCTTGTTTTTGAATATAGTCATCCAGATTGTTTAACGCATTAATCCAAACTTTGGCTTTACGTGCTTCCTTTTGTTCAAGGTGTTCATCTGTTTTGCCTTTTCTCTCTGCACGCAAGATTGCTACATATGCATTGTAACGTAGTTGGTATTTTTCCTTTAAATCTTTTACATCTAAAAGGCCCAAGTCTTGCTCCATTGTTTCGTGAATAAGATTTACACCAAGACTATCACTAGATTTTTCAACTTGTTTCTGGACTTCTTCTTCGGGTTTAGGTATAAAAAATGACTCAAATTTCATGCCGGCAGTATAACACAAAATCCAACGTTGTCAGACATCTTTTATTGGTTTCTACAGTAGTCCTAAAGACTAAATATTTAATAATTTTTGACCAATGGTCGCTTCTGTATACAATGAGTTACTGGTAGTAGTTATTGTATTAAATTAATAGAGAAAGGGTGACGAGTTCTATTATCGAAAGTAGTTATCCACATTGTCATATTTGCATGACAAAAATAAATAAGTTACAGTATAAAAATGAATATTTCAAATGAAGAAAATATCTTAAAACAAGCAGGACTTTCTGAAGAGCAAGCTACTACCTATGAAGCTTTGCTTGAAAAAGGCCCTCAAAAAGCAAGCCCTCTCGCCCATTGGACTGGTATCAAAAGAGGACTTACTTATAAAATATTAGAACAATTAGAAAATATGGGTTTAGTTGAAAAAAAAGGCGGTGATGGTACCGTGGCTATATTTTATCCGAATCACCCCTCCCTACTTTTAGATAAAATGGATAGGGATCAGAAGAACATGATTTTTTCTAAAGAAATCGTTGCTTTAGGTATTGGTGGTCTTACTTCTAAATACAATTTGATTGCAGGAAAACCAAACGTGAGATTCTTTGAAGGGATTCACGGCGTACAACAAGTATTAGAAGATACTTTATTAGTGTCAGAAGGTACAGAAATATACACTTATGTAGACATAGATGCAATCTTTAAATATATTCCAAAAATAAATGAGGAATATTCTGTAAAAAGAGAAAAACTAGGTATAAAGAAAAAAGGGCTTATGTTAGATACACCAAAAGCTCGAGAAATAATAAAAAACTATCACACAGATACTACGGATACCAAATTCTTGAAATTCAATATTCCAGAATTTGAAACAGTTATGCAAATATATGAAAATAAAATTTCGTACATCACCTTAAAAGAAAATTCCATGATAGGGGTTATTATCGAAGATCCTTCAGTCTATAAAATGCATAAGGCGGTTTTTGAGTATCTGTGGGGTATTACTCCCACAGAGCCAGCCAATTCTTAGATTTCTTATCAAAGAAAAATCGAGTTAAACTTTTACCTATTACATAATCTGTTATTATATCTTCTTGTTGAGTAAATTTTTTAATAATAAATTTTCCAGTTTGATTCTCATTAGAGATTTTAATTACTTCTTCTTTAGAAAGATTTTTAGATTCAAAAATTTTATTTGGCATAGTTTCAATAGATAATGAAGGTTCACCTTTAAAATCGTAGAGTTTTGTGCCTACGAAACCAGCCTCGATATAATAGGCACTTATCGGCTGGCGAGCTGAACAATCAGCTCTAACTATCCTGTCTTTCAAGTAAGGCAATATAATGGCTTTAAAAAATGCATTACCTATCTTTGCGCTACAATAATCAGGGTCAACGTTGAAACTTCCGAAATAAATACTACCGTCTTCTTTAAAATCAATTCTATTAGATGCTATTGTTTTACCATTTAATTCGAGTGTGGATATTTCTGTATTTTCATTTTCTAAAGATTTATGAAATGATTCTTTTATAGCATTTTGTAATTCTGGATCTTTGTAATTCCTTTCTACCATAGAATCTATTTCTTTTATTACCTCCTTGGTCACATTTTTTGATTTTTCTGTTTTTGATGTCATCCCTATAAAATCAGAAAATGAAGTATTTGGATCTTCTTCCATGGTTAATTTGAATGTGTTCTTAAACAGGTCTACATCTGTTTTAGCTTTTTCTATATATTCATTAAATTTTTCCTCTGAAAATTCGTCCTTCTCTATTTTTTCATATTGAGACACTAATAAATCCCTACCCTTTATCAAAAGTGTTCCTTTAATCTTTTCTATAACTTCTGGTTTTGGATTTTCTTTTGTATATGTATTTTTTACAAAATCTTCTGTACTATTAACAGCCTCTACATATTCGCCATATTTTACAAATAGTCTCTTCGCCATATCCTCTGGCAACTTTTCTCCAAGAGTTAAAATCTTGTCACCCATAGAAGAATCTCCCGACATTGAAAGAAACGACTTTAATCCATTATTCCCGTGCATACTATAAAAATCTTTCAATGGTTTTATTTCACCTCTTTTTTTTGCAGACATATATTCCACAAAATATGCTTGCTCTGGCCCCAACTCATTTAAATCAATACCAGCGTCACTAAATAATGATTCTCTAAAAACTGGATTTAACATGCTTTTCATTTCACTCCTTAGAACACTACCGTCTTTCGTATCAGATTGATTAAAAGCAACATGAGGAAAATATTGTTTAATTTCTTTCTCAGAGAGAAGAAAATTTTTAAACTCTTCCGGCATTGGATAATGTGTATACATTTTTATAGTTGGATGTTCCTTAAACATCTTGCCCCAATCTTTTTTACTTTTTAAAAGCAAATTCTCTACAAAACTTCTTTTCTCTTCTGTGTCTAGTTTTAAGAAAACAGGATCATTCCCCGTAGAATCGTAATGATAAATATGATTATTTTTATCAATCAAATTTGGTGTGATTATTTGCATAAATCTTTCTATTTTAGATTGCTTGGTAAGCATATTGTCTTCATCTAAATATATAGACACAATGTAAGACAATTCATCACGATTCTTTTCTTCTTTGAATGTTTCCTGAGCTGTATTTAAAATTGATTTTATTTCATCTTGAGATAGTTCCCACTTCTCTCGTGCAAGCCCTGCCCATTGGTACGCAAACTGCAAATGCTCATATGTTGCTTCTTTATTTTCTGCTAAAACCGAGATGTCATTTAACGAAAGTTGAATAGCCCTAAATAAGTCTAGTTGTTTTTGTGGTGAAATATTGTTATTAATTACATACTCAAGAGTCGTTTTAATACCTAAAGATACATCTTTGGGTGATCTAAACAGTTCAGGTATTAAAGATTTATTTACTATGCGCTCAATACCCCCCTGCTCATCTAACATATATGAGGGGAAGTTTAAAACTTTATTAACTTCAAACTCTATATTTTTTTTGAAAGCATCATCATTGTTCCATGGTTTACTTTCTTTTACCCCTTCGATTTTAGGCGCTTGGTCCATTTAGTCATTATATCTTAAAATATCTAACGATGCACTTTTTTTTGGGGGGGGTATTGAATAGTTTCAAGGGTATGGTTCTGTTTTACTTCTACTATCTCTTCTAATTCGCCTATTGTTCGAGCTGTTTTAATCAGTCGGTGATATACCCGATCTGAAAGTCCTAATTTTTCAGCACTAGAGTCAAAAAGATTTCTTACTTCAGGAGAAAAAATTACAATATTTGATAAATATTTCGCACACATATCACTATTTAATGAAATGCTTTTCTCTAATAACGAGGTTAGACAAACCTTAATCGGTCTCTACAGCAAACAAACAGTAGCCCTAAAGACTAAATATTTAATAATTTTTGACCAATGGTCGCTTCTGTATACAATGAGTTACTGGTAGTAGTTATTGTATTAAATTAATAGAGAAAGGGTGACGGGTTCTATTATCGAACTTTCAAATCTTGAATCGAACCGTCTTTTTTGAGCCACGCTCTGTGTTTGCCAATACAATTTTATGAATAATCACACCAGAAAATTTTTCATCCATACTCGCAAAAGTACCAATACCGAAGATCGGCAAGTGAGAAGCAAATAAAGCAAGCGGGATTTTAGTATGGCATCCAGACTGCCTTGCTCCTCTTTTTGTTTTGGCGAATTTCGGGCGGGCTAATCTTTTGAAAGAGGAACAATAATTCTAACAAGATCTTGATAAACAATTTGTTGTTTATCTTTATCAATCCAATCGTTCAGGTTTATAGTCTTGTCATAAATAAGACCATTTCTATCTACGATAGTAACATGTGAAATTTCATTGTTTTCATTTTCTTCTGTCGGTGAAGCAACTATCCAAATTCGTGAAGAAATATTTTCTTTGATAAGATGGTCAACTAAAAAATTCAAATCGTTTCCGTCTATTTTTCTATATGTTGCAATAATCAAATTATAGATTCCAATTTTAGGAAAAATACTTTTATTTGCAAAATCGACAAAAGAATCTGACCAATTCGTAAATTCTTTTACATCAAATGCAAAACCTTCAAGTTTTTCTCCTTTTGGAAAAGCAAAATGTACATCATTATTTTGTGAGCTTGGAAATAATAAAAGGTGCTTATTTTTTGAAGTATCATTTAAAGATATCGCAACAAATATAGAAAAATACCCTTCTCTTAAGCGTTGAAATTTTCTATCACAAAAAAAGAGATTTCTATCATTTGTTTTTGAGTATTTCTCGACAAAAATTGAATAGACTGTTTCTAATGGTAATAATCTATCAAGAGGAAAAATCTCTATTTTTGTTGTTAGAATTCTTTTCTTAAATTTGTTATTAGTTACAGTCATTTACTTGAGTCCTAAATCATCCATATCTTGATATAAGGATTCTCTTTGCTCTTCAGTTAAATTATTTTCTACCTCATCGCCAATCTCTTGAAGTTCTTCATTGGTTATATTTAGCTTTTTGATAATACCCATCAATTTTCCTTCGTTCGTTACTTGAAATACTTTGATAAGTTTTCTTAAATAATCTGTGCGTATTTCAGATGTTAAAAGAAGAATTATCAAAAGATAAAATAAAAACCATCTAGTATCTTCGATAAAAAGCAAAATTACTCCACCTGCCAAAATTTCAAACCAATAACCGAGCAATGTTTTAATTATTTTATTCATATTAGTCTATTTTTGTATAGTCCTTAAATTCTTGCGAGTTAAAAATTTCTTGAAGCTCAACCTTACTTATCCGCCCACTACTTACCTCCTCTTTAAGAGCCTCCAAAACATTTCCTGTATCATTTGCCCTATCTACTTTTTTATTCGCTTCTTCGCTTAATTTTTCTCTTATAGTCCAGTCCATCGTTTGATACAGAATTTTATTCGCAGATTCCTCTGTGCTCATTCCTTCAAAATTATCGTTCATGAGAAATTCGCTCTCTGCTTGAACATAAGCTTTTATCGCTTCGAATTTTTCGACTGGGGATTTTATTTGGGGTTTGCTTTTTAAAAAATCGAATAGTGCCATATTGTTAGAATATTATTTTAATTTGTAAACCTTTTTCCTCAAAACCACCATTCAGAAGTGCAAAAAATGAACCCAAAAATGATTTATGCTCAACTACAGGACTCTCGCCATATTTTGAAGCAATCGCATTAGCAATTTTCTTCCCCTCCTCTTCTTCAAATTTTTCGATGTCTATCTCCATATTCTTCTTATTCAAAAAACTTTCCCAACCAACCACCAATAATACTTTGAGCAAATGCTACAACTTGGACGATAACAAATATCAAAAATGGATTCATATCAACGAACCAACTTACTACCCAAGCTAGAAACAAGGTCAGAAATAAGGAAATGATAAATCCTTTGGTTTTAGTTATTTTTTCGGTAGGCTCTTTTTGTTGTGGTGTTTCCTTTTTGTCTAGTAATTTTTCTAAATACTCTAGTAATTTAGCGCTAGACTTAAATTCATGTTCAGGTATTTCAACATATTTAGTGGAATCTGCTTTAAACAAGGAATCTGTGAATTTGTCGACATACTCTAATTTTTTCTCATATTTAGTTCCTTTTCTTTTTTCCTTTGGTAAATCAAAGTGGTCTCTCATTTCTTTCTTTTCAGCTTCAGTGTTTGGATACCAAATACTTTTACCATAATCACCCAGGGTAATTTCTAAGCCATGAGCATTCTGCTTAACCGCCTCCTCTACTTTTAAGACACCCGCCTTTATTTTTTCTACAGATTGTCTCAAAAATTTTCTATATTCGTCTTTTGAAACTATTTCTGGGTGCAAAGATAAAATATAAAGATTAACTTCGTAGTTCCCGAGCACATCAACCATTTCCCACTCGATTTGTTTCTTTAAATCAATAATGCGCTTTTTTGCGTCTTCTAAAAAATAACCTTCTTTTCATTTAGTTATTTCGGATTCTAACACCACTCCATCTTTAACAGCGTATTCCTTGGGTGGCTTATATGATCTTTCTGTCAAACGATATTCTAACTTTATCGGATTTGCAGAAATTTTATATTCATATTTAATGTAGTTATAAAAAGCATCATCTTTAATACTTGAGCTTATTTCAAATATTTTTTTGTCGGGAAAAAACTCGAGAGTATCAGTTGTATACTGATCATCTATCACAATGGAATTTTCCTCATCAAAAATTTCTACAGTTTTCATATTTATTTTATAAAATAGTTAATATCCTTATTATAAATTTTTGCAAAATCTCCTAACTCGATAGCTTCAATTTTGCCCTCGCCTCGTTCTATTTTCGACAAATATGATTGAGGTTTTTTTGTGAATTTTTTCTCGACATAAGCATATTAACATATGTATAACCTATTGTGGAATATACCAGTTTAGTATATTAGTTATCAATTTTGTAGCCCGACCAGATTTCGCTAAAACAATCTGTATGATGAGTTCTTGGTATATAGTTTCTATATTACATTAATAAAGCAAGCGTGACGAAGTCCATTTTTCTTACAAAAAAAGCACAGAATTTTCTGTACTTTTTGTAATGAGCTACTTGAATTTCCGTATATGGAAATAGAAAACTATTTTTGTAAAGAAGTCAGCAATCAAGTATCCGATTAAAATAATAGATAGAGATGGAACGACACTAAATGTCTCGGGTGAAAGTATGAAAATAATGGGGAATGCCATCCATCCATAGTAGAGATAGTTAAGTACGTAACTATTTTTCAAAGTTGCCTTTGATTGAAAGATAGATATAAGTGATATAAATGGAATCATTCCTAACACAAAGAAAATAACAATAAAAGCAGTACTGCTCGCAACGGCGGCCAATACACCTGTTAACATAATCAAAGGAGTCGAGACAAGCGCTACAACTTTTTTCTTGCCTACGATGTCGAATACCTCGACCATAGATACTGTTAGAATCGTACAGCTTATAGCGTACCCCACCCATCTAGTCCATAACATTGCAACAGGGTCAGTATATAAGTTTAGGTTCATAATCATAACCAAGTATGAAATAACCGTTATAAAACTTACCAACCATGGAAAATCCGATTCGAATTTGTTTCTATTCAAGAAAAAATAACCTGACGCAAGGCTGAAAATTACTGCTGAGGCGATGAGAATGGTATTCATATATTTTTAATGTTAGTCTAATTATTTTTTCATGTCAAATTGTAATATAATTTTAGCTCACCTTAAATTTTAATAGAGATTAAATTAATGAGATCAGGCACTCTTTAATCGGTCTCTACAGTAAAAGAACAGTAGTCCTAAAGACTAAATATTCCTGGTTGACCAATGGTCGCTTCTGTATACAATTAACTCTCGGTATATAGTTATTGTATTAAATTAATAGAGAAAGGGTGACGGGTGTCATCCCTGAATAATCTTTCGTACCCAGCTTTCTTTCGATAGATTTTTCAATACTTTCATTATCATGCTCACTTATTTCAAAAACTTCTATATAGAGCATAGACATGCTATATCCGATACCACCTGCGTGAGGTATAAAATTCATTGCCAAAACATCTGGCGGATCGTTTTGGGATATTTGTATCCACCATTCCGCGGGTCTAAGTTTTGAATGGCAAATCATAGCTACCCCACAAATCCAAGCTTCTTTTGCTCTTTTGATTTTTCTTTTGTCTCCTATTATTACTGCTCTGGCTAATTCATTTATGACATAACAAGGAGAAAACCAAATATTCTCACTGTAAGGTCTGATGTTTATAAAATTATTTCAGTTTAGTAAATAGATTTGCAACATATTCTGATTTTGCCCATTTATATTGAAATTCTTTCATAGATTCAATAATCAAATCCACCTTTGATTGATCGGAAAGTTTTTCTATAATTTCAATGACAGCTTTTTCATCATCAATATAATCATCCAAAATTATTGGGCAATTAAAATAAAGCTTTGCATTTTCAGAATCTCCAATAGAGCTGTAGTATTTAGTAAGAACACTAAAAGTATTCAAAAGGTATGTTTTTGGAAGTGGTAATAATGATTCTGGTATTTTTTCTCCAAAAATTAAACTCAACTTCATATGTGTATATCCAATATATAAATTATAGATTTTTGATATTTTATCTGCCGTAACAATATCTTGATTTTCAAAATCAATCTTTTCTAAAAACTCATTTTTAAAAAATCCAGAAATAGATTCTTGACGGGCCCAAGTATATTGAAACTCTCTTATTGATTCAATAATAATTTTTCTTCTTTCTTCATCAGTAAAACATTCATTTGTCCAAAGTAATGCTTTTTCATCATCAATAAATCCTATTAAATTTGCACTAACTTCTCGAATAAGTTGTAGGCGATTTTTATCGCCTCTTTTATCGTAATCTTCGGCGACCATATTTAGAGCCTCCATTAAATGCCTTTTTGAATAAGGTAAGAATGATTCTGGGATACGCCCAAAAAATAAAAGATTGAAACGCCCAAAAGCATATTCGAGAAATTTTCCATATACGCCTACTACTTTTTCTGCATCTTCAAAAGTCATAGTCTTTAGCGGAGATTTTTTTCTTTAATGATTTTAGCAACTTGTTCTTGATCCTTAAAGAAAATTGAATTTGCACTTAAAAATGATTCCATTGATAAGGGGTGTCTCCCTAATATTTTTTTATACCCTTCGATAATGCAAAGAATACAGTTTACTGCTGTAGAAATTAACACTCCTGTACCGAGGAAGTAAAAACTGACCCCAATAAAAAATATATAGATCAAAAAGAAAATAAAAAACCTTTTCCACTGCATTTTGATAAATGCTTTTTCATCGTTTATTAAACCTTTGAGGACTAGCTTTTTTGCTAAAGGTATGTGAAAAAATAAGCCCGATAACGCAGGTAGCAACAAAAAGCTAGTGAGAATGAGATTTAGAAAGTAATAAAGCCAAATCATAAAATTTATTTAATAAAATAGTTAAGTTTTTTTTGTAAAGTTTAGCAAGCTTACTTAACTCAACAACATCAATCCTTTGTTCGCCCGCTTCGCATTTAGAAATGTATGTTTGTGGTCTTTTAAGTTTCTTGGCGACCTAAGCCTGTGTTAATCCAGTTTCTTCACGAGCTTTTCTAAGATTTTTTACGAATAGTGAAAATTCTTTCCTTGCTCACAAGATAAGGATAACAAAAATCATAGATTTTTTCAAGGTGTATTTTATATCTCCGCCCGCCCGAAATTCGCCAAAATAAAGAGTAACGAGCGAAGGATTCATTTCAAAAAAGTTCGAATTCCAAACTGCTGGTAAAACATAAAGCCCCAATGCGATGCATCAGAACTTTGTGTTTTATGGATAGAGGTCGATGAGAAAGGCGGAGCCGGTACACAAGACGAGGGTAGCGAATATTTGTCGGCGATCCGAAATCGAGAGCTCTTATGACCAAAGCGAATTAGAAACTCGTGACCAAATCTGAGCTCCGGCAAAGAGATCAAGTATCTATGTTATACTAATAACACTAGTATGAAATTAGTAAAATATTCTTTATTTCAAAGACTGAGTGAAGACATTCTTTTAAAATACTCTTTATGTAAATTAGGAGACCCTGAAACAATATATGAATTTGCATTAGGAATAAGTAACCTTATAAAAGAGCAACTTATAAAAAATGAAGAATATATTTTGTATACAACAGACGTTACCAACAGAGGTAGTCATAAAAATTCTTTTTTACTTGCAAGAGAGATTGCAAGAGCCTTAAGCCTAGAGCTTATTGTTGGGGGGTATAATTTTACTTACGATAAGTCTAATTTTTATGATAATCAGAAAGCATCTGAGCGAAAAAATCACATCCCTAAGATAAAAAAAGCAAATCTGGGACCAGAGAGAAGAACGGTAATAATTATCGATGACTCATTTTTTACAGGAAAAACCCTTCGAGTAATTACAGAAGAGCTTAAAAAATATACAGACACATTTTTATTTTTCTCAATCATTAATCTTTCAAAACAAATAACTTTTACAGAAGAGGCTGCTAATTCGTATTTCATAGAAAAAAGAGGGGTAGAAGGCTTGGTTAAAATTTTAAATAAAAAGGAATATATTCCCACAACATATATGTTAAGGGTTGTTGAAAACCTAAGTCCAGAAGAGAAATATTTTGTTTTGTCTAAATTTAATCTGAGTAAGAAAGAGCAATTTAAAAAGTCATATCTAAATTATATTGGAAAAGATTTATAAGGGAAAAGTAGACATCACCCCCCCCTGTTTGATATACTTATTTAAAGACTTAGTAATTAAGTTTTATTATAAAATAATATATAACAAAATATGACTAAAAGTAAAAAAATGTCTATCTTCGTTGCTGTCGTGTTCCTTAATATTGGAACATTGCTCGTAGCAACTCAGGTATACGCAGTAACAAGCATACCATTATCTATTATACGAGCAAACGAATCAGGAGATCATGTGCGAACTCTTCAAGAAGGACTTTCTAATGCAGGATATTATGCCTATCCAATTTCTGGATATTATGACCCTCGGACAACAAAATCTGTAAGGGCGTTCCAACAAGCGAATAGCCTGAGTGCTGATGGTACTGCAGGACCAAACACTATTACTGCACTCAATACATTAAACAGAGTGCCTACAAATATCACGACAGTTTCACCGGTAGCCCTGACAACTATAGCTCCTCGACCATCAAGTACTTCGTCGCACAGACACCTTATAAACCAACGAATTGTTATGGGGGAAATCCTTGCAAACGGATCAAATTCTCGCCCTTCAGGAATTGCTTCATGTAACAGCAACGAAGTAGTATTAGGTGGAGGATATAATATTGAAATCAATACTGATTTTGATGTACTTTCATCATACCCTAACACTAGGTCTTCGTGGAAAGTTATTATTGACCCAGGAATTGGGAGCGACGAATTAGCTGGTTTAGCAAGTGATCAAACAACTACAACAGCAACTGCATTAAATACTCTTCTACAAAATGGAGGAAGTAAGGTATATGCAATTTGTGCCGAAGAAGAAGAATTATCATCTCACTTTTAATTTTTAATTAAAAGAATCAACTAAAAGAAAAAACCGCATATGCGGTTTTTTCTCACAATTAAATAATATCTTAAAGGTTCTGATAATGTTCCAAAGCCTTTTCTTCTGAAATCATCCATAAATATAAGGGCCCAGAGAGAAGCTTAGTAATCCTTTCATCTCGGTTTTTCTTCGCCCAAACCGTTGTGGGAATTTTGATTATTAACGGCGTACTATTGTCTGGTGTTCTGACCCGTCGCATCTTGGGATTGATTCAACAAGGAAAATCCGAGGCTTCAAAAAAGTGGGCGCTCTTTGCAAGTGTTGCCGGAGTCATTTCAGTCACGTCGTGGATGTCGATTACGTTTGTTGATTTCTTTCCGAGTATTACCCTTAGTTATGCCCAACTCTTTGGCGCGTATATCATCATTATTATTACGCTGTTTATAGGTCACGAAATTTGGGAGCGCTATGACAAAGCGGCGCGAGGAATAGAAGACGAGTCCGTATCATGGTCTGCTATACTGAGTACATGAAATATCTGGGTATTGATTATGGTAAAAAATGCACAGGACTTGCGACCAGAGAGTACGCTAAATATATTCTGAAAGAGGAGATGTCAGTAAGAAAGAGCAATTTAAAAAGTCATATCTAAATTATATTGGAAAAGATTTATAAGGGGAAAAAGAGTCACTCACCTGTAATTTTATATAATAAATATTATACGCTCCGAACAGTCAGGATAGATATT
>Ga0209702_10006751_pt1 | contig 14505 bp, 11 predicted proteins | sample FRY01_FD_187210 | JGI IMG/M metagenome (GOLD analysis project Ga0209702, IMG submission 187210) | Freshwater microbial communities from Lake Fryxell liftoff mats and glacier meltwater in Antarctica - FRY-01 (SPAdes) (version 2) | ecosystem: Environmental > Aquatic > Freshwater > Ice > Glacier... | reverse complement strand
GATGGTATTTTGGTAAAGAATTGGTTCGAGTATTTACTTTTTAAAGTTTGTAAATCCGATAAATAATCCCCCTGACATAATGAATTAGCAAACAATGAAAGAACTACATCAGAATAAGAATATTGAGCTAAAAAACTACGACTACCGAGACATGAATTAATCACAGTATCAAGTTTTTTCGTTATTAACGCCTTGAAAATGAAATTTAAACCTCCAAAAAGAGTGATGTTTTTTGAAGAGTTCTTAATTTTGTTCATGTATAGGATATTTTACCTTGAGAAGTACAAATATCACCATTTTGGTGAAACTATATAATCCGTAAAATAATTGTTTATCAACATGTTACGGTTAAATTTTGATTAGCTTGCGACTTTTGGGTTAATATTCAGTGTGTTTTTTTTCTGATTTTTTTAGAGTAGATTTTTAAACTGAGTTAATTATTGGTTCTATAAAATATATTTCACTATATAAAATAAACGCAACATTGTTTAATTAAGTGTGTTTTGAATTCAATTATTATTATATTTGTGCTTCACACAAATGAAAAGGATAGTCGCATATTTATTATTACTTAATTTCTTGGTGCTTTTTACGCCGAGGGATATTTGGCATGAATGCGATCATCATTCTGAGCACCATGAATTATCAAAAGAAATAAAATTTGAAACAGTAGCAAATATCGATTTTTGTTTAGCTTGTGATTATCACTTAGGTATAATTGATACTCCTGAGTCTATTTCTTTTAAAGTTCAATCACAACATTTTAATACGATTGATCAAGTATTATTTTCTGTTTACAGAAGTGTTTCTTTTGATAGTTATAGTCACCGAGGTCCCCCATCAGTATAAAATCACGAATTGAACGAATAGAAGTTATATGATTTCTGTTTTCATTGGTTTCCGAAGCTTTAAGTTTTGGGTTTATTTTATACAAATTAGCATGAAGTTTATTTTAATAGTTGCATTTGCATTAAGCGCTTTGTCATTAAACAGTCAAACATTGAATGGTCAAATTCTTGATAGTTTAGATCAATCAGTTATTCCATTTTCTAAAATCTATATTTTGGAATTGGACTTACATACACAGGCAGATGAAAATGGTGAATTTACAATTTCAACAAAGCTCCCTATAAATTATCAATTGATTGTTTCAGCACCTAGTTATGAATCATTTAAATTGAAAATGACGAATAGCGAAAATCAAATAAAGGTTTATTTAACACAAAGTCACCATGAAATTGAAGAGGTAACAATTTCAGGGCCAAAAGGAACATTACAACGATACAATGCTGTTCACATAGAACGAATGAGTTTAAAAGACCTCAGTCAAATTGCAAGTACAACTTTAGGAGAAGCAATAGCTAAAATGCCAGGTGTTTACAATACTAGTACTGGACTTGGTATCTCAAAACCAGTTATTAGAGGAATGCAAGGAATTAGAGTGGTTTCTATGTTGAACGGTTTGAGGATAGAAAACCAACAGTGGGCTGGAGATCACGGTGCAGGAATTACTAGTCTAGGAATTGGAAGTGTAGAAGTTATTAAAGGTCCTGCATCATTGTTGTATGGTGCTGACGCATTAGGGGGCGTTATTTATTATGTGGATGAAAGTTATGCAGCTCAAAATAAAACCGAATTTGGATTTAACACTCAAAATGAATCCAATACCTTAGGTACAACAAATCAATTTTCTTTCAAAAAGTCAGGAGATAATATACGTTTTAATTTAGCAGGAAGTCTATCTGATCATGCTGATTACAGATTGCCAGATAATCGTTTTGCTGCTAATTCTAGATTTAGAGAGCATGCTGTAAAATCTTCTTTTGGATGGAATAGGAGTAAAGGGGTTTTAAATATTCGCTATACGTATAACGCTACAAATGTTGGGATTCCGGGTCATACACACGATGCTGTTATTGCTGAAGATAAACTTAAAGTGAATAACCAAAGTAGAGAGCAAAGGTTACCTTATCAAGATTTTAGAAATCATTATTTATCTTTTGATAATAAGTGGTTTCTGAAAAAAGGTGAAGTGCAACTTTTATTAGGGCAAACCATCAATCAATTAACAGAGTTTGAAGAAAAAGTGACTATTCCAGGGATTAAGATGAATCTTTATAATTCTCTTTATCATTTAAAATACAAGCGAAGCATTAATGAAAAATTGAGTTATAAAGTTGGAGTTCAGGGAATGTATCAGATGAATCAGAATGATTTAAAAGCTACTGAATTGTTATTACCAAAATCATCTATGTTAGATAATGGAGTTTATTTGATAGGTTTTTACAATCATAAAACTTGGGATTTACAAGCAGGTCTTCGTTATGATCAAAGAATGATTCACACGGATAAAGAATTTAAAGGAAATGCAATTTACAATGAAACATTCGAAGGATTAAATTTTTCAGCAGGAGCAGTTCGAAATAAAGACAAATATACATTCAGAGTGAATGTTTCTTCTGGCTACAGAGCGCCGCACATTTCGGAATTATTAGCAAATGGTTTTCACCATGGAACGTTGAGGTATGAAATTGGGAATTTAAATTTAAAAAGTGAGAATGCAACACAAGTTGATGTGACTTTTGAGAGACATGGAGACCATTTAGAACTAGTTGTTAATCCTTTTTATAATTACATTCAAAACTATACATTTATAAATCCAATAGACTCCTTGATTGAAGCTTTACCAGTTTTTGTTTATGAACAATTAGATGCGGTTCAATTGTATGGAATTGATTTTGGATTTCATTTTCATCCACATTTTGCGCATTGGTTGCACATTGAAACGAGTTACTCTTTTATTGAATCTCAATCGACTAGACAAATTTCGTTAATGCCTCAAAATAGAATTTTATCAGGTCTGAAATTTGATGTAAAAGATGTTTTGTTTTTCAAGTCAAATAAAATTTCAATCGATTATAATTACTTTTTCAAGCAAGATAAAGTGTCTGAATTGGAATCTGAAAGTCCTTTTTATCAATTAGTTAATATTGGTATAAATACTACTTGTGGTAAAAAAGAAAACTTTGATTTAAACATCGGTTGTAAAAACGTATTGAATACAACTTTTATTGACCATTTATCTCGTTTAAAAAACCTCGGGCTTGAATCACCTGGTAGAAATTTTTATCTCAAACTATCTTATAATTTCTCAAAATAACAATCGAACCGAAAACGTTTTCGGTTAATTAAATATGTAATTTTTTAATATATATATATACCATGAAAAAACAAATGAAAAAAATCAGTTTTGCAGCTACTGCTGTATTATTTTTAGCGGTAACATCTTGTAAAAAAGAAGAATGTCATGATTGTCATTATGACTTTAATGAGGCTGAAATAGAGTTAGGTGAAAGATGTGGTGACGCTTTAGAAACATTAGAAGCTGACGGATATCCTCTTGATGGTGAGGTGTATGTAGTTCACTGTCACGAAGATTAATACATTTTAAACTATAGAAAGCCGAAATTATATTAATATAATTTCGGCTTTTTTGTTTGGTAGACAATCCTTAAAAACGTTTGAATGGTTCTGTTTGTACTCAATACCTTCAGGTTTATTAGTGAGGAAACTATTCTAGGATTTATAATGTATTTGATGTAATTCTGAAAATGCCTTTCTATCAAATAATAACCTAAGTTTGTTAATTTCCTCACTCGAAATAAAAGCTTTACTGTATTTTGCACATCAAATTAAAATAATCCCATCTGTTTAACTTTTTCATCAGAATGTTGAATTTTATATTACATTTGCAAAAGATTTTAGGTACTACTTAGTAGAATAAAAGGGAATTCGGTGTAAATCCGAAACTGTGTCTGCAGCTGTAATCACTGTAAAATCGATTTCATTATGTCACTATCAATTAGATGGGAAGACGAGATCGAGTTGGTGAGAGTCAGAATACCTGCCAAAATCTTTATAGTTTGAAGACTTCAGATAAAAGTCGGATATACATTTGTATTCCTAGGTTCAAAGCATATCTGGCTTTAACTGAACTCTTCATTATTTATTTACTTATTTTTAGTTTAAAATTATGAAGAAAATTTACTTTTCTGTATTAACGTTAATGTCATCATTAACATTCCAAGCTCAACAGACTATTGGGTTTGAAGGAATTACTTTAATGTCGGAATCATACAATAATGGTTCGGATGAATCTGGAGGCTTTACTCTTAGTGGTGTGTTTTTTGCAAATAATTACAACTCAACTTGGGGGTCTTGGAGCGGTTTCTCTGTATCTAATGTGACTGATGTAACTACACCTGGTTATTCAAATCAGTACGCTTCCTTTGCAGGAAGTGGAGGGGAAAGTTCAATCAATTATGGTGTTTATGCATCAAGCGGTAGTATTACTTTTCACAATAATGGCGTGGAAGGATTAGAGCCTACTTCGGTTAACTTGACTTCTATTCAAGTTGCGAATACTACTTATACTGCTCTTTCAATGAGAGATGGCGATAGTTTTGGAAAACAATTTGGTTCCATTAATGGTGCTGATGGAAATCCAGATGGTACAAATGGTGCAGATTTCTTTAAAATATGGATTGTTGCATTGGGTCAAAATACTGAAAGAATAGATTCAGTTGAAGTGTATTTAGCAGACTTTAGGTCTTCTGATAACAATGAGGATTATATTTTAGATGCTTGGCAAACAGTCGACTTATCGGCAATTACAGAGTCTGTTTATGGATTGACTTTTTCTTTTGAATCTTCTGATAATGGGCAGTGGGGAATGAATACTCCAGCGTATTTCGCTTTAGATAATTTAGTGTTTAATAATACTTTAGGTGTAAGAAATCAAACATTAGAAAATGTATCTGTTTATCCAAATCCAATCCAAAATCAATTAAGAATTAAGGGTGATAAAGGATTAGTGGAAATTTTTGATGTAAATGGATCTTTGGTTCAATCATTCGAACACAATCAATTCTCTAATGTTGATGTTTCAAATTTAATGTCTGGAGTTTATGTTTTGAAATTGTCAAATGAGCAAGGGGTGTTTACTACAAAATTGATGAAATAATAGTATTGGTTTCATTCTAATTTGTTCACAGTTTTCTTTAATGTTGAAGCTACAACTTTTATTGGTTTTTATAATAGTGTTTTGTGTACTAGGATTTACACAAGACACTATTAAACATATTCCATCCGTAACTATAACACCTTTGAAAAACGAAAAATCTAGTGTGAATAGTTTAAATAATCAATTAATAAGTAAAGAAGAAATAGAAATTTTGCAGCCTGAAGATTTAGGTGTTCTACTTCAGAAAACTGCAGGAACTTCAGTTAAGTCGTATGGTGGACTTGGAGGGTTAAAAACAATTTCAATTCGAGGGCTTAATAGTCACCATACAACTTTTGTGCAGGATGGATTTATGCTTCAAAATGCTCAGACTGGTCAAGTGAACTTAGGGCAAATTATGGTTGATAATATTTCTGAAATTATTTTGAATGAAGGAGGGAAGCAATCGTTTCTACTTCCTGTATCAGCTTTTGTAAATGGTGGTTTAATTGCTATAAATAACAAGAACAATCAATTTGAATACCGAAAGAATAGAGAGACCTACTTTAAGTTTGGTGCGGGTTCTTTTGGGCAACAAGATTATTATATTTCCTCAAAAGTAGAGAAGGAGAAATTTTTCATTAGTACTTATGCAAAAAGTAGAACGGTTAAAGGAAGTTACCCTTTTAAGGTTGTGAATGGAAGTTCTGTTGAAGAAGGGAGTAGGTCGAATAATGATTTAAAAGAGAAACATCTTGGATTAAGTTTAGGTCGACTCTTAAAAAGTAAGGCCGAAATTAGAAGTATAACTCAATATCAGGCAATTGATCAAGGGTTGCCAGGAGCGGTAATTCTTTATAACGACTTCTCAAATCAGCGTTTATCTACTTTGCAGTTTCATCAAAAAATAGATTTTACTCATGTAAGAAGTAAGTTGTATTATCGTGTTTTTAGCTCTTATTCTCATCAAAAGTTAAGGTATGTAGATCCATCTTTTTTGAATAATTCAGGAGGTATAGATACAAAGTATTTTAATGATTTTCTTGATCTTGGTCTATCGTTCCAACGGAGTTTTAATAAAATTCATACTTATGGAGGTTTAGAAACTAAATACAATCAATTACGTTTTTCTACGCTAAATAGTGCAACTCCTAAACGTTTTCAGTCGCTCTTTTTATTTGGAGCTACATCTTCTTATCAAAAAATGAAAGTAGATGTTCAGTTAAGTGGTCAAGGAATATTGGAAACAAATTCTTCAGGAGAGAAGGCAAATGATGTGTATAAATTGAATCCTTTTATTGCATTTGACTATGATTTACTGACGAAGTGGGATTTCAAATTTAAAGCGTGGTACCGAAATTCATTTAGAATGCCTTCATTTAATGAATTGTATTATAATAACATAGGGAATGTAAAGTTAAAGCCTGAAGAAGCGAATCAGTTTTCATTAGGAGCTTCTTTTTTACCTTTTGGAAACAAAAGAGGACTTCAACTTTTTGTAAATGTTTTTTACAGTCACGTTAAAAATCAAATACTCGCTCTTCCTACAAAGAATCTTTTTATTTGGTCGATGCAGAATGTTGGGGAGGTTGAAAATTATGGTATGGAATCACGTTTAAATTATCGTCAGAAAATAGGTGATGATTGGATTTTTTCATCTACATTAAATTATACCTTACAGTTTTCATTAAATAACGCAATTGAAGATAAGGTGAATTACCAAAATCAATTAGCTTATGTGTCACGTCACACATCAAATATTGACTGCTCATTCAAGTATAAAGAAATAGGTTTTTCAACTAGTGCTTTGTTAATCGGTAAGAGGTATTCCTTGAATGAAAATATAATTTCGAATGAAGTTTCTGGGTACACAACGTTAGATGCAGGAATCTTTTTTGATCATAAAATGGAGAATAAAGATTTTATAAGAATTAACTTCTCTGTTAAAAATTGTCTCAATACTCAATACAGTTACATTCGTTATTTTGTAATGCCAGGACGTAACTTTTTAATTTCTTTATCCTATGCGTTTCATTAATTTTTTAGTGGTCGTTCTTGTTTTTTACGCTTGTAAGAAAGAAGTTACTGAGCCAATTTTAACAGCTGATAAACCTGTAGAAAAGGGTTTACTAGTGCTTTGTGAAGGTTTGTTTCAGCAGAATAATGCGAGCTTGTCATGGGTGAATACCGAAACAGGTATAATTGATAACGAACATTTTCACCATAAAACAGGTAGATATTTAGGAGATACTGGAAATGATATGGAAATCTATGGTTCCAAAATTTACATTGTAGTAAATGTTTCAAGCACAATAGAAGTTATTGATAAGTACACCAATGCTTCTTTAGGTCAAATTAACATGAAAAATGGAAATCAACCTAAATCACCAAGACAGATTAAATTTTATAACGGTTTTGGCTATGTAACTTGTTTTGATGGTTTTGTTGATGTTATTGATACTGTTACTTTAAGTGTAATTCATCGAATTAAAGTTGGTGAGAATCCAGAAGGAATAACTTTTTCTAATGATAAAATGTACGTTTCAAATTCGGGAGGGTTAAATGTGCCGAATGTTGATTCAACTTTGTCTGTAGTTGATATGGTATCTCGACTTGAAATTAAAAAAATTACAGTAGGCAAAAATCCAGGAGGAATTGCTACTGATTCAGAGGGGGAGGTTTATGTAATAGCTAGAGGTAATTACGGCTCAATTCCTTCCCGAATGGTCCGCGTAAATAGTCAAACAGATGAAGTTGAAGCGGTGTTTCCTTTTGACGCTTCTGGAATTACTGTTATGGATGATAAATTTCTAATCAAAAACTATAATTTCAATACACAGTCAAGTAATATAGCTTTATTTGACCCCTTGTTAGAGGTGTTGATTAATACGAGTTTGATAAATGATAGTCAATTTACTACGCTTTATGGCGTGTTTTATAATGTGAGTAATCAAAAAATTTATTGTACAGATGCTATGGGTTACGTCAATACTGGATATGTGAAAGTTTTTTCTAAGGAAGGTGTTTATGAGAAAAGTTACCATGTGGGATTAAATCCAAATAATATTGTTTTTTATGAATAAAATTTTTGTTATCGGCCTCTTTTTTACAGGCTTTTTAAACGCTCAGTCTTTTGCTCCAAACCCTGAAGAAGTAGGGTCAACGGCTATTTTTAAAGATTCTTCTGTTTTTATTGCGTGGGCAACCAATGTTGTTGTGCATCGCGGGTATTTAGATATTGAAAATCCAAATCTTGGTTTCGTTTCTAATGGTGAGACTTCAGGAGCGATTGGAAAAGTAGAAGGGAATTCGTTTGACATCGTATCTCTAGGAGATAGTGGTGTTGCTATTTTAACATTTGATCGTCCCATAGAGAATGGTGGAGGACCTGATTTTGCTGTATTTGAAAATGGATTCGCTAATGATTATCTAGAATTAGCTTTTGTGGAAGTAAGTTCAGATGGTGTTAATTATGTTCGTTTTCCGTCTGTTAGTGAGGCTTCTATAATAACTCAAATAGGACCTTTTGAGTTTTCGGATTGTCGCTTTTTTAATAATTTTGCGGGTAAGTATAGACAAGGATTTGGAACACCTTTTGATTTAGAAGAATTGAAAGATGAAGTGAATTTAGATGTTATGAATATAACGCATGTCAAATTAGTTGATGTTGTAGGAACAATAGACCCATTATTTGGAAGCTTTGATAGTCAAGGAAATGTAGTTAACGATTTATATCCAACACCTTTTCCATCAGGAGGTTTTGATTTAGATGGAGTGGGGGTTATTCATCAAGTACCTTTAAGTATTAATGAGAAAAAAAAAGAAGTTATTCGCATTTATCCTAATCCAGCACAATCTTTTTTAAATGTTACAATCAATGGGGTTTATGAAATATCTATCTTAAATGTAAATGGTAGGCTTATTTACAGCTCTTCAATTGATAATAATTTAACTATTGATGTTTCTAATTTTGAAAATGGTGTTTATTTTCTTAAATTGAAAAATAAGGATGGAGTGATTAATGAGAAAATTAATATTGTAAAATAGCGGAACCAACAACTCTGTAATGTTTAATATTTTTTCAGAATATATCTAAATCATTTTATTAGATGAAACTCTTTCTTAAATTTGCTAAAAATAGATCCGATGAATATTAGACCGAGAAGAAATCGTAAAAACAGTGTTATCCGTTCAATGATAGAGGAAACGAATCTAGGTGTTGAGCATTTGATTTATCCAGTATTTTTGGTAGATGGTAAAAAACAAAAAACAGAAATAAGTTCTCTTCCTAATAATTATAGATGGTCAATAGATTTATTATTAAAAGAAGTTGAATCTTGTCTTAAATTGGGGATTAATACATTTGATATTTTTCCTGCAGTTGATGATAAATTGAAAGATGTTGTAGCGAGTTATAGCTATGCAGAAGATAATTTTTATTTAAAAGCAATCAGAACGCTTAAAGAATCTTTTCCTGATATGGTAATAATGAGCGATGTTGCAATGGATCCATATTCTTCCGATGGTCATGATGGGTTAGTAAGAAATGGAGAAATTTTAAATGATGAAACTTTACCTATTTTAGGGAAGATGGCTATCGCTCAGGCACAATCTGGAGTTGATATAATTGGCCCATCTGATATGATGGATGGAAGAGTTGGCTACATTCGTTCTGCACTTGATAAATCTGGATATGCCGATACAAGTATTATGTCTTATTCCGTAAAATATGCAAGTGCTTTTTACGGTCCTTTTAGGGATGCTTTAAATTCAGCTCCTAAATCTGGAGATAAGAAAACCTATCAAATGAATCCTGCAAACAAACGTGAGGCTTTGATTGAAGCAGCATTGGATGTAGAAGAAGGTGCTGATTTCTTAATGGTTAAGCCTGCGCTTTGTTATTTAGATGTTATTCATTTATTGAAAGAGCAGTTTGATGTTCCTATAACTGCTTACAATGTAAGTGGAGAGTGTGCTATGGTTTATGCTGCTGCTGAAAAAGGATGGCTCAATTATGAAATGGCAGTTGCTGAAATGTTGCTAAGTATTAGAAGGGCAGGGGCTAATGGGATTTTAACCTATTTCGCTAAAGATTTTGCTCAATTTCAAAAGAAATAATGGATCACAACTTTTATAAATAATTGATAATTTAGGTTTTAAATTACTTTTATTATTCGGTATATAAACGAAAGCAATCGGTTACGACACTGAAAAACAATAGAAAAATGTTACATGTTTTATTTGTCCCCAATATTTGATTTTGATCCGAAACAATATCGACTCAGTGTTCGTTTTAAACCCATAAAAAAAGCCTGACAAGTCAGGCTTTTTTTATGGGTTATAATTTTGTTCTTTTTTATAAATTGAAATGCTTTTTAGCTTCTTCTGCAATATAACCACCTATAGCTAAAGAGGCTGTAGCTGCAGGAGAAGGAGCGTTTAAAACATGGATAGAGTTACCATGGTATTCAATTCTGAAATCATCTCTAGTGTCTCCATCTTCTCTAAGAAGTAATGCTCGAACTCCAGATCTTCCAGGTTTAATGTCATCCATTGTTAAAGAAGGAACCATTCGTTGTAAGGTTTTTAAGAATAATTTTTTAGAGAAAGCTCTTCTGTATTCATCAATACCGAATTTCATATTTCCAAAAAATAATTTCCAAGTCCCTTTGTATGTTAAAGCATCAATCGTATCTCTCCAAGAAAAATCAGTTTTTCCGTAACCTTCCCTTTTGAATGTGAATACCGCATTTGGACCACATTCAATCTCGCTATTAGTCATTCTTGTAAAGTGAACTCCTAGAAAAGGAAAGTCTGGATTAGGTACTGGGTAAATTAAGTGCTTAATTTTATGATGACCTTGTTCTGTTAATTCATAATAATCACCTCTAAAGCCAACTATTTTTTCTTTTAGGTCAACTCCATCTTTTTTAGCTAATCGATCAGCTTGTAGACCAGCGCAAAAAACTAAATAGTTTGCTTCAAAATTTCCTTTATTCGTTACAATCGTTGAAAATCCTGAATTCTTTTTAATCTCTAAAACTTCAGTCGATAATTGGAGTTTGCTTTCAGATTGAGTAGATAATGCAATTTCTACCATTTTAGCTGTTGCTGCTCTAAAGTCAATTATTCCTGTACAAGGGACATGTATACCTGCTATTCCTTCACAAAAAGGTTCAATTTCTTTTATTTCTTCCGATGTGATTTTTCGGATTCCTTCAATTTTATTTTGAAGTCCTGTTTGATAAACTTTTTCTAAGTTTTCCAATTCACTTTCATCAGTTGCAACAACTATTTTTCCGCACACATCGTGATCAATACCGTGTTCTTTTGCAAAAGCAACCAACTCATGTCTACCTTGAATACAGTTTTTAGCTTTCAAAGATCCAGGTTTATAGTATAGTCCTGAATGAATTACCCCTGAATTATGACCAGTTTGGTGGTTGGCAAGTATGTCCTCTTTTTCCAATAACAAAATCTTGATTCCTGGATTTTCTTTCTGAACTTTATACATAGTAGCGGCTCCTACAATTCCCCCACCTATAATTGCTATATCAAATCTCATGTTTCTGGTATTTTAGAGTGTAAATTTAAGAATTGTATATTTAAGATGTGATAGATTTTCTTTTTATTTTATGAATGGATTTTAAAGTTTTTATAGCTGAATACTACTTAAATGTGTTTAAAATTCATTGAATATGATTATTATTCGCTCAAATAGAATGAAAAGTTTATCGTAATTCATTACATTTGTGAAACGATTTTTTAAAATAAGACTTGGTATGGCGGTAAAAGCTACAAACAAACCTGAAAAAACTACAAAAAAGTCAGCACTTGCTGGTAAAACTAAGTTTTCAAAGGAAACTTATATTAAGTGGTATAAAGACATGTTATTGATTCGTAAATTCGAAGAGAAAACTGGTCAATTATATATTCAACAAAAATTTGGTGGTTTTTGCCATTTGTATATTGGACAAGAAGCAATAGTTGCAGGAACAGCTAGTGCATGTAGACCTACTGATAAGCACATGACAGCATATAGAGATCATGCCCATCCATTAGCTCTAGGTTCTGACCCAAGAGTTTTGATGGCTGAATTATACGGTAGATCAACAGGTTGTTCAAAAGGTAAAGGTGGTTCTATGCACTTTTTTGATAAAGAAAAGAACTTCATGGGAGGGCACGGAATTGTTGGTGCTCAAATTGCTATGGGTGCTGGTGTTGCTTTTGCTGAGAAATATAAAGGAACAGAAAATGTTGCTTTTGTTTCTATGGGTGATGGAGCTGTGCGTCAAGGAGCTTTACATGAGACCTTCAATTTAGCAATGATTTGGAAATTACCAGTAATTTTCATAATCGAAAACAACGGTTATGCGATGGGTACTTCTGTTGCAAGAACAACTAATGTTGAAGATTTGTCTAAGATTGGTTTGTCTTATGAAATGCCTTCGAAATCTGTTAATGGGATGTCCCCGGAAGCTGTACATGAAGCAATTGCCGAGGCATGTGAAAGAGCTAGAAGAGGTGACGGTCCAACGTTGTTAGATATTAGAACATATAGATATAAAGGACATTCAATGTCTGATCCACAAAAATACAGAACCAAAGAAGAGGTTGCGGAGTGGCTTGCGGTTGATCCAATTCAACATTGTTTGAATGTTATTACAGAAAATAAATGGTTATCTACGAAAGAAGTAGATGGGATTTCTGATTGGGTTAAAAATGAAGTAGATGAGTCTATTGAATTTGCTGAAAACTCGCCATATCCAGAAGGTTCAGAATTGTATAAAGATGTTTATATGCAAGAAGATTATCCATTTATTAAAGAATATTAATAGAAGAATATTATGGCAGAGATAGTTTATATGCCGCAATTGAGCGACACAATGGTTGAAGGTGTTGTTGCTGGTTGGTTTAAAAAAGTAGGAGATTCAGTAGTCTCAGGTGAAGTTTTGGCTGAAATAGAAACCGATAAGGCGACTATGGAATTCGAATCATTCTATGACGGTGTTTTATTGCATATTGGCGTAGAACAAGGTAAAGCAGTTCCTGTTAATACTTTGTTGGCGATTATAGGCGAAAAAGGTGAGGATGTTTCTAAAATTTTAGCTGATCAAGGTAATGCTCCTGTAGAGGAAAAAGAGGAAAAAGCTGCTGCTCCTGCTCCAGTTATAGAAACAAAAAAAGAAGTTGCTAAGCCTATTGCTGCTTCAGTTGTTACTCCTGTTTATACTTCAGAAGATGGAAGAATTCACGCGTCTCCTTTAGCTAAAAAAATAGCAGAAGAAAGAGGTGTTGATTTAAGATCTGTTGCAGGTACTGGTGAAGGTGGAAGAATTGTTAAGAGGGATATTGATCATTATGTACCTTATTCTCCTTCAAATGGTGGAGGGAATTTTGCTTCAATACCAGGAGTTGAATCTTTTAAAGATGAGACAGTTTCTCAAATGAGAAAAACGATTGCTCGTAGATTAGCTGAAAGTAAGTTTACTGCACCTCATTTTTATCTTACGATGGATATTGATATGGATAATGCAATAAACATTCGTACGCAATTGAATTCAACTGGAAAGTCAAAGATATCTTTTAATGACATGGTTGTAAAAGCTGTAGCACTTTCATTAAAACAACACCCAGTTATCAATAGTTCTTGGAGAGGTGACTTTATTAGAAGAAACGAACACGTTCATATTGGTGTTGCTGTTGCTGTAGATGAGGGGTTATTAGTTCCTGTTGTTCGTTTTGCAGACTCTAAATCTTTAAACCAAATTGGTGCTGAAGTAAAAGATTATGCTCAAAAAGCAAAAGATAAGAAATTACAACCTTCTGATTGGGAAGGAAATACTTTTACTATTTCTAATTTAGGAATGTTTGGAATAGAATCGTTTACTGCAATTGTAAATACGCCTGATAGTTGTATTTTAGCTATTGGAGGTATTAAAGCAATACCAGTAATTAAAAATGGTCAAGTTGTACCAGGTAATGTTATGAATGTAACATTGTCTTGTGATCACAGGGTGGTTGATGGTGCTTCTGGAGCTGGATTTTTGAATACATTTAAAGCGTTTTTGGAGAATCCAGCAACAATGTTGGTTTAATCCATTATATATAGTCTATTAAAAAAAGGTTGTCAATTGGAGGCCACTGAAAAAGTCAATTAAGACTTGAATGTTAATTAAAAGGGGTGAAAAACTTAAGTTTTTCACCCCTTTTCTCGTATCTTTAAGTAGGGTCTACTGATAAACTCCTTGGTAGTGTTCAAAAAAGTGTGTAAAAAAATAGTGAGTTAAAAAATGTACACGGTTATGATCGTGCTATCTCTTATGGAATTGAAAACATGGAAATGCAAGGGCAATGACAATTTTTACAGTAAATCTTAAAAGAATACTGAAATTGACTAATTAATAAAGGTAAACCAAAATTTAACGGTAGTGCTCTAAAAAGTGTTTTAATGACCAGGAAACTATTTTCTAAATTCTAGAAATCAAATTACAAAAGATCAA
>Ga0209702_10006748_pt1 | contig 14511 bp, 10 predicted proteins | sample FRY01_FD_187210 | JGI IMG/M metagenome (GOLD analysis project Ga0209702, IMG submission 187210) | Freshwater microbial communities from Lake Fryxell liftoff mats and glacier meltwater in Antarctica - FRY-01 (SPAdes) (version 2) | ecosystem: Environmental > Aquatic > Freshwater > Ice > Glacier... | reverse complement strand
CGGCGGCGGCTCAAGAATGGCGTCTTCCATTCGCTTGTCGATCTTCAGGCCGCGATCAATCGCTTCATCCGCGAGTACAACGCCAACGACCCAAAGCCTTTCGTCTGGAAAGCCGATCCTGATGAAATCATCGCAGCTCGAAACCGGGGGTTCCAAACGTTGGAATCAATCCACTAGACCAGTTCACGCAGGAGTTTCGCATTGCAAGTAACGGTGATGGCCCGCTTAGCTATCAGGCCGGTTTCTTCTATTTCGATGAAAGTCTGCAGATCCTGTCGGAAAACTACTCGTCACTCGGTGACCCGCTGAATGCGCCTGGAGGCGTAAATATCGTGGTATCGCAGGATCAGCAGAGCGAAGCCTTCGGCTTGTTCGGCTCAGTTACCTATGAACTGAGCAACCAGCTCAGCGTTACCGGCGGGATTCGCTACAATAATGACAGCCGCGATTTTGTGGTTGTTCGCAGTCAGGACACACAGTTCCCGACTTTCCTGCAGAACCCTTTGGGCACTGTGGCCCGCTCAGTCAGCGACGACACGATCACCTGGGATGCAAGCGCGACCTATGAAGTAAGCGACGACGTCAATATCTACGCTCGTATCGCACGCGGCTACCGCGCGCCTAGCATCCAGGGACGCATCCTGTTTCCGCCGGCAACTGCGACGCCACTGGAAGACGGAGTCTCTGTCGCAGATTCGGAAACGATCACGTCTTACGAGGCTGGGATCAAGTCTAAGCTGCTTGATGGGCGGGGACGCTTCAACCTCTCAACCTTCCTCTATAACCTGAACGACGCGCAGCTCACGGCGGTGGGCGGGGACGTCAACGCGAACCGTGCAATCAACGCAAAGAACGTGCGCGGTTATGGCTTTGAGATGGATGCGGAATTTGCTCCGACTGACCAGCTCACTCTCACCACAAGCCTTAGCTATAACAACACCGAAATCCGGGACGAGAATCTGACGAGCGCTGCATGTGGTGCAACTCGCGTCGACACCTTTCCCGATGTGTCGTTATGCACCATCCTTGATCCAATCGTGATTCCCGCAGCACCGTTCTCTGCCGCAATCGTCAGCATCGACGGTAACAGCCTGCCGCAGGCGCCCAAATGGATCGTCAATTGGACCGCGCGCTATGGTGTCCCGGTTGGTGACGGCGAGGTCTATCTCTTCACCGACTGGGCGTATCGTTCCCAGATCAACTTCTTCCTATATGAATCGGTCGAATTCCAGGATCGCAAGCTTCTCGAAGGTGGGGCTCGCCTCGGTTATAAGACTGATCGTTACGAGATTGCCGGCTTCGTTCGCAACCTTACCAATGATACATCTGCCGTGAGCGGGATCGATTTCAACAACCTGACAGCAATGGTCAACGAACCGCGCATCTGGGGAATAGAGGCTGGTATTAAGTGGTAAGTCTCTCGCATCCTGCTGGAATTCGCTAGAGGAGGAGGGGGTTTGTCCAATTTCCAGCCGGTCTCGGACGTTTAGGCCTTCCACAGGAAATTCCAAAAGAGGTCCTCGGTCGGGGCGTTGGCTAAACCCCCGCTAGCCTCGCCGTATCCAATATCGCGCTGACAAAGCCCTCGGGATCATCCTCCTGGATGAAATGACCGCCCTTTAGCGTGCGGTGGAGGGTGTGTTTGGCGCCGGGGATTCGGTCTTTGAATTGGGCTTCGCCGCCTTTGGTGATCGGATCGCCGTCGCTAAAGCAGCAAGTGAACGGCTTTTCGAATGTCTCCAGTACTTCCCATGCGACGAGTTGATCCGGTATCGCGACATTATCACCCAGCGGAACCAATGCAGGGAACGCCCGCGCGGCGGCCTTGCTGGCGCGGGTGGGGAAGGGTGCGTCATAGGCTGCGACTTCGGCATCTGTTAATTCAGTTTTCGTCGCTTTCTGTAGTAGCCCGCCGATGGGGAATACCGGGCTGACTTTGGCAAAGGTGCGCCATGCGGCGAAGGCCTTGGGGGGATCTTGTCCCGCTGGCAATCCGCCATTCGACATCACCACACCGGAAAATTTGTGCGGCATCGCGGCGACCAGTCTCAGGCCGATCAGCGATCCCCAATCCTGACAGACGAGCATGACTTTATCGAGGTTTAGCGCCTCGAACCATTCCTGCATCCACGCGACATGGCCCGCATAGGTAAACACCGATTTGTCGGTTGGCTTGTCCGACCTTCCAAAGCCGATAAGATCCGGCGCGATCACCCGGTAACCGGCCTTAACCATTGGGCCGATCATCTTGCGGTACACGAAGCTCCAGCTTGGCTCGCCGTGCATCATCAGCACCACGGCGGCGTCACGCGGCCCCTCGTCGACATAATGGACGCGCAGGCCTTCGATCAGCTCGTGATAATGAGGATCGAACGGAAAGTCTGGCAAGGTGGCGAATTGTTCATCGGGCGTGCGGAAAATCTCGGACATGGCAAATCCTCTCGTCTCGGCGCATGATGGCCGCTTACGGGGCAATTGGGAAGGGCGCTGAATGGGTTTGGCAAGTTGGTGGGACCGGCACGGGGTGCCGCGGGTGATCAAGCTGGCCTGCGGCGCACAGCAGATCATGAAACTACGCAGCCAGTTGGTGCCGCAGGCGATCGGCGATATATTCGAAATCGGTTGCGGCGGCGGGATCAATCAGGAATTTTATCGCGCTGATGCTGTGACCAGCTATGCCGGGATCGATCCGGGAGCCAAACTTCTCGATTACGCACATAGCGCCGCGGAAAAGAAGGGCTGGAGAGCCGATATTCGCCATGGTTTCGGGGAGGATATACCCTTCAGCGATGCCAGTTTCGACACAGTAGTTTGCACCTTCACGCTGTGTTCTGTGCAGGATCAGGCACAGGTGCTGAAGGAAATGCGCCGCATCCTGAGGCCGAACGGCAAAGTGCTGTTCCTCGAACATGGCCGCGCGCCGGATGCGAATGTCGCCAAATGGCAGGACCGGATCGAACCAGTGTGGAAACCAATCGCGGGCGGATGCCACCTGACCCGTCCGATCACCAGCGAAGTAGAGTCTGCCGGGTTCGAAGTGAACCAGATGGGCGCGGGGTATATTCCCAAGACCCCGCGCTTTGCCGGGTGGGTAGAATGGGGTTCAGCAACGAAGCGCGGGTAGGGCGTGTTTGAAAGCCAATTTGCATTCGTTCCATTTCGGCCTAGCTTGCCGGTGGGCGCGAATCGCGATGATGGCTGCGGCCTCATTTTCTTGTAACGATAGGGAAATCATATGAAGAAAATTTTGCTTATATCTGCAGTTACGGCGCTGGCCGCGTGCTCACCGGCGGAGACCACTGACGAAGTTGCAGCGTCCACAGAGGCAACCGAAGTCGTAGCGGAATTGACCGCAGCTGACGGCGGACCCAGCATTGGTATGTTCAAGGTTACGTCAGCTGACGGAAGCGTCGCAATGGAGGAAATCCGCGCGGGACGGTACCTACACCGCCATGACCGACGGGGAGGAGCCAGAGACTGGCAAATGGGAACAAAAATCGCCTGAATCGTTCTGCAGCACGCCTGATGTAGAAGGTGCTGTTCAAAAATGTTATGCCGAGACAATTGATGAAACCGGCGTTTGGACCTCGGTAGACCCGGACGATGGTGAAGTTTCGACGATCGAGCGAGTTGTGGCCGAAGGCTGAACTAAAGAACCAATGGGGCACTGAGGTGCTCAAAAAAGAAGGGCCCCCAATCCAGATGGAGAGGGGGCCCTTTTTTGGTTTCGGTCAGTTACCCGAAGGTCCGCTGCCACCAACCGTTCTTGCGAGGTCCGGCTGCTTCGCCTTCTTCCGCAGGGGCTGCCTCGGAAGCCTTTGCTGCAGTTTTAGGGGCTGCCGTCTTGGGGGCTGCCGTTTTGGCTGGAGCTTTTGCCGCAGGCTTTGCGCGCGGTTTAGGTGCAGCTTTCGCGGCTGGCTTGGCCTTCGCCGGCTTAACCTCAACCTGAGCTTCGCCATCTTCGGCGACCGGATCCGCCTTCTTGGCGCGCGAACGACGCTTAGGCTTTTCCGCCGGAGCATCTTCGGCCGTTGGTGCGGATTCGGAAGGAACTTCCTCCTCTACCTTTTTACGGCTGCGCGAGCGGCGAACCGGCTTGGGCTTATCTTCAGCCGTTGCCGTCTCTGAATCCGCAGCGGGCGTTTCCGGATCGGTCTTCTTGGCGCGTGAACGACGCTTCGGCTTCGATTTTTCTTCTGCCATCGCTTCGGCGGTTTCAGGCGCGCTATCGGGGCCGGCTTCGACCGCGATGTCTTCCTTCATCTGGGCGGAGACATCGGACAGGTTTTCTGCGCCTTCTACAACGTTCTCGTTGCCGTTTTCAGCACCGTTTTCACCCTCTCCATCACCGCGTCCACGACCGCGCCGGCGGCGGCCACCACGGCGGCGGCGCTTTTTCGGCTTGTCCTCACCGTCTTCATCAGACGATGTGTGGTCCTGGCTTTGCTGCGGACGATCATCCGAATCCGCATCACTATTTGCGTTCGGACCCTCACCCGCACCGTCGTTCGAATTATCGTTCTGATTTTCACCGCCAGAACGCTTTCGACCGCGGCCACCTCGGCGACGCCGACGCGGCTTGTTCTCGCCGTCATCATCATCGTTGGCATTGTTGTTACGGCCTCGGTTCCGGCCATTACTGCGATCATTATCGCCGTCATCACCTTCATCATCGGCGTAATCGTCTTCAGGAACATCATCGTCATCGTCTTCGATCACGATTGGCTCGAATGTCGGGGCTTCGGTCGGAAGCGGTCCGGAACTGCCGACCGCCATTTTTGCGCCTTCATCCTCGCCGCCTGGCATGACTTCCACAGTCACGTGGTAACGATGCTCGATCTCGGTCAGATCGGCCCGTTTGGAGTTGAGCATATAGACCGCTGCTTCGGTGCTGGCAGTCAATGTGACAACTGAGCCGCGGCCCTTGGCTGCTTCGTCCTCGATCAGGCGCAATGCCGACAGGCCAGCGCTAGATGCTGTGCGGACGAGACCCGTACCGTCACAATGCGGGCAATCGCGGGTGGTCGCTTCGAGTACACCGGTGCGCAGGCGCTGGCGGCTCATTTCCATTAGTCCGAAGCTGGAAATACGGCCAACTTGGATACGTGCGCGGTCATTCTTGAGCGCATCCTTCATGGCGCGTTCGACCTTGCGGACGTTGTTGTTGTATTCCATGTCGATGAAATCGATCACGACGAGGCCAGCCATGTCGCGTAGGCGCAATTGGCGGGCGATTTCGCGCGCAGCCTCAAGGTTGGTCGCGGTTGCGGTTGCTTCGATCCCGTGTTCCTTGGTGGAACGGCCGGAGTTGATGTCGATCGACACCAGAGCCTCGGTCGGGTTGATTACCAGATAGCCGCCCGATTTGAGCTGCACCACCGGGTCATACATCGCCCGCAATTGGTCCTCCGCGCCATAACGCTGGAACAGAGGTACGGGGTCGGAATATGCTTTTACCCGGCGCGCATGGCTGGGCATCAGCAGCTTCATGAATTCCTTGGCAGCTTTGTAACCGCCTTCGCCTTCGACCACGACTTCTTCGATTTCGCGGTTGTAGATGTCGCGGATAGCCCGCTTGATCAGATCGCTGTCGGAATGGATTAGGGCTGGGGCGCTAGAGCCCAAGGTCCGTTCACGGATTTCGTCCCAAACTCTCGCGAGATAGTCGAAATCGCGCTTGATTTCGGGCTTGGTCCGCGAAAGTCCGGCTGTGCGAACGATGAGACCCATATTCTTGGGCAGTGTGAGATCGGAAACGATGTCCTTCAAACGCTTGCGGTCACCGGAGCTGGATATCTTGCGGGAAATCCCGCCGCCATGGCTGCTGTTTGGCATCAGGACGGTATAACGGCCTGCCAGGCTGAGGTAGGTGGTAAGGGCGGCGCCCTTGTTGCCGCGCTCTTCCTTTACGACCTGCACCAGCAATACCTGACGGCGCTGGATTACGTCTTGAATCTTGTAACGGCGGCGCAGCGCCATGCGTTTAGCGCGCGCTTCGTCGACTGCTTTGGCGCGGCTTGGTTTGCCGCCACCGCCTTGACGGCGACCCTTTTGGCCTCGGCCACGACCGCGGCCACGTCCGCCGCGGCGGTTGTTGTCTTCAGCTTCTTCCTCGTCTTCGCTGTCGTCATCTTCTGAATCGTCATCATCGTCGCCGTCCATTTGGCCTTCTTCGATGGTGGCGACGGAATCTTTTTCAGAAGTGTCGATTTCTTCCATGCCTTCCTCGGCAAGGTCTTCGACCAATGCGTCGGAGGATTCGTCTTCGGCGTCATATTCGTCGCCGGGCAGATTGCCGTCTTCTTCGTCGGCTGCGCGCAACTGGGCTTCTTCGAGTGCGGCTTCGGCTTCTTCAGCCAGCAGCGCCTCGCGATCCTCTTTCGGGATCTGGTAATAATCAGGGTGGATTTCACTAAATGCCAGGAAACCGTGACGATTGCCGCCAAAGTCGACAAATGCCGCCTGCAGCGATGGTTCAACCCGGGTTACCTTGGCGAGGTAGATATTGCCTTTGATCTGCTTGTGTTCAGCAGATTCGAAATCGAATTCTTCAATTCGGTTTCCTTTGAGTACCGCCACCCGGGTTTCTTCCGAGTGGCGCGCATCGATTAGCATGCGCGTTGCCATTATAATTTCTCCAAGCGCATCCGGGCGGGGCATGATCAAGGATCATCCGAGCCAGAGGGATACGCGCTACTGTGTGAATACCGCTGGTCCCGGCGGGACGAACGGAGATACAAAACCGGTCCGGGCGAAGTTTCGCTGCGGAACGGGGTGACGTGTCTGCAATTGTGGGAATGCGCATTAATCGCGCAGCCTGTCCGTCCCAAGCCCCGACGCAGCGCAGTGGCTGTTCGCTGGGAATTAGGGGTAGGCTTCTCATCTATGCATCAACCTGTGGAGGCATCGGGTTTCTCGCCCTTTGCCGTTTCCGGTTGCCCCTTTGCCATATACAGCGCCATTGGCGAGGTCGCTGACAAAGATAAGCGAAGTTCCGGTATGCTTCAGCTAGCACCGCAAGTTTCGATGAGCAACCACATTGCGCGTCGTTTATAGATCTAGTGCATCTTTCGCGGAGGCATCTTTCCTAACAATGTTGCCCCATCGATGTTGCAAAGTCTGGCCGCAACAACGTAACAGTGGTTCGTAATGTCACTTCGCACCCAGCTTTGGCTTATTTTCTGCTCACCAATACTGTTGGTGGCCGGACTATTTGCGCTCGGGCTTACCATTCCCGTTCCTTATTTGGGGCGTGATTACGTATTGCGGCTGATTTTGCCCGAAGCCGGGGATCAAGTTGATTTACCAACAATTTACGGGCCGGAGGACAAAAGCCGCCCCTTGTTGGTCATCGATCCCGGTCATGGCGGCAAAGATCCCGGCGCGAGCGGCGCAGGATACCGCGAGAAAGATCTGGTGCTGGCTTTGGCGTTGGCGCTGCGTGATCAATTAGTGGAAGAAGGCGGGATCAGGGTTGCGCTGACCCGGGATGAAGACCGGTTTCTGGTGCTGCAAGAACGATTCGAGATTGCCCGCCGACTTGATGCTGACCTGTTCCTGTCGATCCACGCCGATTCCGAGGGTGGCGGCCGGGACGCTGCAGGCGCAAGCATTTACACTTTGTCCAAGGAAGCATCCAGCGAAGCGGCTGCCCGCTTTGCGGCTCGGGAAAATAGTGCGGATGCAGTAAATGGCGTGGCGCTGGAGGCTCAGAGCGCAGATGTGAGCGCGATATTGGTCGAATTGTCCCAGCGCCGGGTACAACAGGATTCTGCAGAATTTGCCGGATTGATCATCCGCGAAGGGGCTGGGGTTTTGCAATTCCACCCGCATGCGCAGCGATCTGCGGCGCTGGCGGTACTTCGCGCGCCGGACGTGCCCTCAATTCTGTACGAATCCGGCTTCATCACCAATCCAGAGGATGCGGCACGTTTGGCCTCCGCCGAAGGCCGCCGGAACTTTGCCGAGACGATGGCCCGGGCGGTTCGGATTTATTTTGCTCGCCAATCCGGAACATAAAGTCCGGTACATAAGCGCGCAATCGTTCTGGCGTCTGACAGAATCTCCGTGCTAGAGACTGTTTTCTAACATGGCTGAACAATCCACCTCCGAATATTTCCGCTACAGGATCCGCCGCGATGCGCGCGGTGCGATGGCGTGGTTCGGCAATAATTGGCGCGAACGGAAGCTGTTTCGCTGGGCTGCGATTGCGGGCGGCGGGATGTTTCTGCTGTTGATCATCGGCTGGGCATTGCTGGCCCGCGGATTGCCCGATGCCGAATCATTGCTCGATTATGAGCCGCCTTTGCCCACAGTTGCGCGCGGAATAAACGGAGAGATCGTCCATTCCTATGCCCGTGAACGGCGGGTGCAGTTGCAGTATGCTGATTTCCCGCAGCAGTTGATCGAGGCCTATTTGGCGGCGGAGGATAAAACCTTCTTTAGCCATGGGGGAATCGATGCCGGCGGCCTGGCGGGGGCAGTGGTCGATTATGTAACCAAACTGGGTTCGGACGAGCGGGCTGTTGGCGGCTCGACCATTACCCAGCAGGTGGCAAAGAACATCCTATTGACCAATGAGTATTCGGTCACTCGCAAGCTTAAGGAAATGATGCTTGCACGCCGGATTGAGGCCGTGCTGGCAAAGCCGCAGATTCTGGAGCTTTATCTCAATGAAATCCCGCTAGGGCGCCGCAGTTTTGGGGTGCAGGCCGCATCGCGGGCCTATTTCAACAAGGATGTCGGCGAGTTGGAATTGCAAGAAGCAGCCTATCTCGCCATCCTGCCCAAAGCGCCTGAAACATTCAGCCGCGAGAAGAACTTCGGAGTTGCCCTGACGCGGCGTAATTTCGTGCTCGACCAGATGGCGGACAATGATTTCATAACTGAAGCAAACGCTGTGCTGGCGAAGGCGAAGCCCCTGGGAATTGTCGCCCAGCAGGCCGATACGCGAACGGTGGATGCAGGCTATTTCCTCGAAGAAGTGCGGCGTCAGTTGATGGCAGAGTTTGGCGAAACGGCTGAAACATCAAAGAATAGCGTTTACGGCGGCGGATTATGGGTTCGTACATCGCTCGATCCCCAATTGCAGATTGCCGCGCGTGACGCGCTGCGTGCGGGAATGATCAGCTATCACGGCAACCGCGGCTGGGCCGGTCCCATTGCAACCTTGAAAGCCTCGGATGGCAGTATGACGGGCCAGCTGGCGAGTTCATACTTAGGCATAAATTACAAAGATTGGCGAATCGGGGTGGTCACTGAGCGCGCAGGTTCGAGCGCTACAATCGGTTTTTCCGATGGCTACACGGCTCCGCTCTCCGGTCTGCCTAAATCGCTTAAGGAAGGTGATGTGATCGCTGCATCCCCGATTGGCAGCGCGTATACGGTGCGCACCATTCCCGAAGTTTCTGGCGGTTTCCTCGCCCAAGACCCGCAAACGGGCCGCATATTGGCAATGCAGGGAGGCTTTGACAGCCGTCTGGGGGCATTCAACCGTGCTACACAGGCAGAGCGTCAGCCCGGCTCAACGATCAAGCCATTCGTTTATGCGACCGGCCTTGATAATGGCATGACCCCGGCGACCGAAGTGCCGGACCAGAGCTATTGCTATTATCAGGGTTCAAAGCTGGGCGAAAAATGCTTCACCAATTTCGGGGGCAGCATAGGCGGCGGGGTGCATACGATGCGCTGGGGGCTGGAACAGTCACGCAACCTGATGACGGTCCATATCGCGATGGACTCGGGCATGCCCAATGTCATCAACACGTTCAAACGAGTCGGGATTGGCAGCTACGAACCCTATCCTGCCTTCGCGCTGGGTGCCGGCGACACTACCGTGCTCAAAATGGTCAATGCCTATTCTGCGCTGGCCAATCAGGGGCGCCAGTATGAACCATCCGTGATTGACTATGTGCAGGACCGACACGGCAAGGTAATTTGGCGAGCGGACAAGCGTAGATGCGGCCGCTGCAATATGGCCGAATGGGACGGCAAGAGCATGCCCCGAATGGCGCCGAGCGGCAAGCAGGTGCTCGATGCGAGGACGGCATTTCAGACGGTCCATATGCTGCAAGGCGTGGTCACGCGCGGCACAGCCACTCGCCTGCGCGATTTGAACCTGCCGATTTTCGGCAAGACCGGCACCACCAGCGGCCCGACCAATGCGTGGTTCGTGGGCGGGACGCCGGAATTCGTGGCGGGCACATATCTAGGATTTGATGCGCCGCGAAACATGGGCGGCTATGTTCAGGGCGGCAACACCGCGGCGCCGATTTTTAAGCGCTTTGTCACCGCAACCAAGGGCCGGTGGAGCGCAGACCCCTTCACCGCGCCGAAGGGTGTACGGATGGTGCGGATTGACCGGATTTCTGGCAAGCGCGTCTTTGAGGGCGCGGGTAGCGATGATCCTAAGGCATCGGTAATTTGGGAAGCATTCAAGCCGGACACAGAACCACCGCGCAGCACGCGGCAGGATGCAATTGAATCCAAGCGCAAAGAAATTCTGGCGTTGATCCGCCGCGGCGATAATGCGGCAGCAGCAGCACCAAAAGATGCAGCTTCGCCTGACAAGCCAGCGGATTTCGTGGAAAATCAAGGCGGGCTGTATTAGCGTTTCCTAACCGTCCGACCCATCCGGTATCCTTTACAATCGTGGCATGTTCGCTAAGCGGACGGCCCATTCTGCGGAGAATTAACCATGCGTGCCGAGGGGCAGGCCCATATAGATCGGATCGAGGCGGCGCTGGCGCTTGTGCGTTTGTCGCTCGATTGGGAACGGGCGCTACGGCGGCTCGACGAACTGAACGCGCGCGTCGAGGATCCGACCCTGTGGGACGACCCCAAGGGCGCGGAAGCCGTCATGCGCGAACGCCGCAGGCTGGAAAGCGCAATCGGAACCGTTCGCGAGATTTCCTCCGAAATGGCGGACGCGGTCGAATTCGTCGAAATGGGCGAAGCTGAAGGCGACGATGATATTGCTGCCGAGGGTATGGCCAGCCTCGAGAAACTCGCCAAGCGCGCTGACGCAGACAAGGTCACGGCGCTGCTCGCGGGCGAAGCTGACGGCAACGATACCTATATTGAAATTCACGCAGGCGCGGGCGGCACCGAAAGCCAGGATTGGGCCGAAATGCTCCAGCGGATGTATTCGCGCTGGGCCGACCGCAAAGGCTACAAGGTTGAGATCGTCGACTATCACAGCGGCGATCAGGCGGGGATTAAATCTGCTACGCTGCTGGTGAAAGGCGAGAACGCTTACGGCTATGCCAAGACCGAAAGCGGCGTGCACCGTCTGGTACGGATTAGCCCGTATGACAGTGCGGCAAAGCGTCATACCAGTTTCAGTTCGGTCTGGGTCTATCCGGTGATCGACGATGATATCGAGATCGATATCAACGAAAGCGACCTCAAGATCGATACTTACCGTGCCAGCGGCGCGGGCGGGCAGCACGTCAACACGACCGACTCCGCCGTTCGCATCACGCACCAACCAAGCGGGATCGTGGTCGCCAGCCAGAACGACCGGAGCCAGCACAAGAACCGCGCCACCGCAATGAACATGCTGAAAGCGCGCCTGTTCGAGAAAGAAATGGCCGAACGCGAAGCGGTTGCCTCGGGCGAGTATCAGGAGAAAACCGAGATCGGCTGGGGGCATCAAATTCGCAGCTACGTTCTGCAGCCCTATCAGATGGTCAAGGATTTGCGGACGGGCGTGACATCCCCTAGCCCGGATGCGGTGTTGGACGGCGCAATTGACGAGTTCATTTCTGCTGCCTTGGCGCAACGGGTTACCGGCGATAAGGTTGAGGTGGAGGACGTTGAATGAGTGCAGGGGGAATGATCCTGCGAGCCATCTGCTGCGCTGCGGCGTTGTTGCTGACTGCCGCTTGCGAGCAGGTAGACGTTCAGTCCGATCGCCCTGAGACCTCTCGGGAATTTCCCCGTGCAGACCGTCCAGTTTCCGATCTGGGCGCAAATCAATTTTCTACCGAGACCCTGCGTGACGGGGTGGGTGAAGCACAGAAAGTCATGGATCTGGCAGAAATCGAACCGGGTATGACAGTGGCCGATATCGGTGCCGGCGAGGGTTACTACACCGTTCGTCTGGCACCGCGCGTTGGCCAGTCTGGCCGGGTGTTGGCGCAGGATATCGACCGCGATGCACTGGACCGTCTGGCCCGCCGCGTAGAGCGGGAGCGGTTCGATAATGTCTCCATCAAACCCGGCGAAGTGGATGATCCGCGCCTACCAGAAAATAGCTTCGACCGGATATTCCTGGTCCATATGTATCACGAAGTGACCGAACCCTATGCGTTTCTGTGGCGGCTATGGCCTGCTTTGCGTGAGGGCGGACAAGTGATAGTCGTGGATATCGACCGGCCAACTGATCAGCACGGGATTGATCCGCTGTTGTTATCATGTGAATTTAAACAGGTCGGTTTCGAACTGGTCACCTTTAAGGATGCTCCGGAACTGGCGGGGTACTATGCACAGTTCAAAGCAGCAGCTACCAGACCAGAACCAAACGAAATCAAACCATGCCGGGGGTCGCCAGGCGTGGGACAAAATGCGGCCGACTGACTGCAATAACAGGACTGTGAAGTAATGGGATTCAAGGGTTTAACCCCCATCATGTATGGCGGGCGCGAAGTCTGGCCGTTGATCGAAGGCGGCAAGGGCGTGTCGGCAACGAATCACGCCAGTTCCGGTGCATGGGCCGCAGCTGGCGGCATTGCCACAGTCAGCGCGGTGAACGCGGATAGCTATGACGCTGAAGGCAAGATTGTGCCGCAGGTCTACGACGCATTGACCCGCAAGGAACGCCACCAGCAATTGATCCAATACGCAATCGATGGCGCGGCCGAACAGGTCAAACGCGCGCATGCGATTGCGGGCGGCAAGGGCGCGATTAACATCAATGTTCTGTGGGAAATGGGCGGCGCGCAGGAAGTACTCGAAGGGGTGCTGGAACAGACCAAGGGCATGATCACCGGTGTCACTTGCGGGGCAGGAATGCCCTACAAACTCGCGGAAATCGCCGAGAAATACGACGTCCATTATTTGCCGATTATCAGTTCAGCCCGCGCGTTCCGTGCGCTGTGGAAACGGTCCTATCACAAGGTACCGCATTTGATGGCAGCGGTGGTTTACGAAGACCCGTGGCTGGCTGGTGGACACAATGGCTTGTCCAACGCAGAAGATCCGAAAGTACCGGAAGATCCCTATCCCCGCGTTGCCGCATTGCGGGAAACGATGCGCAAGGAAGGCGTGTCGGAAGAGACCGCTATCGTGATGGCTGGCGGGGTGTGGTTCCTGCGCGAGTGGGAAAACTGGATCGACAATCCTGAACTGGGCCAGATTGCTTTCCAATTCGGTACCCGGCCATTGCTGACGCAGGAAAGCCCGATCCCGCAAGGTTGGAAAGACATGCTCCGCACGGTCGAGCCCGGCGACGTATTGCTGCACAAATTCAGCCCGACCGGCTTTTATTCCTCCGCCGTCAAAAATCCGTTCCTGTATGATTTGATTCATCGCAGCGAACGGCAGATTCCTTTCACCAAAAAGGGTGAATGCGACGAGAGCGTCCAGCTAAGCGAAGAAGGCAAGGGCCGCAGTTTCTGGGTCAAACCAGAAGACCGCCAACGCGCCCAAGCATGGATGGCGGAGGGTCATACGGAAGCGCTCAAGACGCCCGATGACACCATCGTATTCGTGACACCCGATAGACGCGACACCATCCGCAAGGATCAGAAAGATTGCATGGGCTGCCTGTCACATTGCGGTTTCTCGGCATGGAAAGACCATGACGATTTCACCACCGGCCGCCTGGCCGATCCGCGCAGCTTCTGCATTCAGAAAACCCTGCAAGACATCGCGCACGGCGGCGACACGGATGAGAATCTGGCCTTCGCCGGACACACGGCTTATAAATTCAAACAGGACCCGTTCTATTCCAACAATTACACCCCGACGGTGAAGGAATTGGTCGACCGGCTTTTGACGGGGGATTGAGCGGGGACTTTCGAGCCAAATGTGGCCGTGCCGTCTAGCCGCATCCTTTGATATCTCGCCAATACTTGTTTGCCAGGTCTGGGTCGACTTCGACCGAAAAGGGGCTCCCGCGGTAGAGCCGGTCGGTGCCGTCTTTCTTCGGACCTGAAATCCAAAACTGATCTCTGTTGTAGACGTCAAAATAGTTCGCTTTGAGCCCGCCGCCGCTCAGCGACTGGAAGGTGCGCCCCCCCATAGTAAATCGAGCGGCCTGACTTTGAAAACGTAACCCTACCAATCCTTGCGGGTCCATCCAAACCAGCTGACTTATCCTCGATATACATTATTCGTGTGTTGGCTTTGGACATGGGCATAAATTAACTCGAAAACGTCTTATACCAACCTTCGATGAGGGTGACTCACGTATGGGATTCCCAAAGCGAGGATAGTCTGATTCTATGGCTCCATGTTTTGGAGGACATGACCATGGGTTCAGCGATTGGATTACGGGATGATTTTGAC
>Ga0209702_10006746_pt1 | contig 14517 bp, 10 predicted proteins | sample FRY01_FD_187210 | JGI IMG/M metagenome (GOLD analysis project Ga0209702, IMG submission 187210) | Freshwater microbial communities from Lake Fryxell liftoff mats and glacier meltwater in Antarctica - FRY-01 (SPAdes) (version 2) | ecosystem: Environmental > Aquatic > Freshwater > Ice > Glacier... | reverse complement strand
TCGGATGGAAGACGCGATCGACAAGCTCATGCCGACTCAGACGATCAGCCAGAATCTGAGCACTGTAATTGATGATTCCGACTCGCTCGCGAACATCCCGAGAATTCTTTTCCAGAACCTCCGCATCCGCATCAATCATCAACTCTTCAAAGTCGGCAGAAAGGCCCTTGCGAAGAACGGCCGCATGTGGACTTTGGGGATTCAGTGTCACGCAGCCGGCCAGAACATCTCCGTAACCGCTGAAGTACTTTGTCAGGCTCGTCACAACCATGTCGGCAAACGGCAAGACATTTTGATTGATGCAGGCGGCCAGCGTATCGTCAATCACCAGCACAAAACTATATTGATCCGCAAGCTTGCGCAGAGCGGCCAGATCAGGCACCGTCAATAGCGGGTTCGTTGGTGATTCACAAAACACGGCACAAACTTTTTGAGACTTCAGCAGCCGTTGCAGCTCGTCAAGATCGTGCTCATTGCCCACAGGAAAAAAACGATACTCGGCCGGCTCAAATCGCTGCTGAATCTTGAGCGTATCGACATACGGAAAACCAAACTGAACACTTGGACTGCTGGCATCCTGATCGCGAATCGCGCGCCAACAAGCCGCAATGGCTGACATGCCGCAAGGGAACAGCCAGATATCCCGCGTGTCGCCACGGCGAAGTTCGGCAAGCCGACGGCGGAGCTCCAGACGAGCCGGAGTTTCTGAAGAGACGACTCGCTCGCCTCGTAAAGCCATCTCGGCCCCGCGCGAAGAAATCACTTCGCCCGCATGCTGCCAGTATTCCTTCAGTCGAGCAAAATCGTCCGCCGCGACTGAAACTCCGACAAACGGCTGACCGTCCACCGGAACCCGTTTGCCGCTGGTCACGCCACGCCATCGCAGATACTCGATCGCGCGGTCTGCAGCTTTTGAACTTGGGAAAATCAGGCCCGTCGCCGTGGCGCCGAACACCTTTACGCACAGCTGGCGGACAAAAGGATGCAGACAGAATCGAGGATAAGCGGCCTGAAGTCGGGAGACCACGGACGCATCGCCTTCCTCGTATTTGATATTGTGATCCCACAGCGGAAGGCAGGCGGACACGGCGTGGACAGAATCGGGCATTGGCATTCCGAGATGCTCGGCCTGCCAGCGAGGAGACGTGAGAAGATCAACAGCCATCATATGCACAGTGTTGGTTTTTAGAGAATTCGAAGCGTAGCGATCACCCAAGAAACAGGCGGCTTTCCGGCGATTCTGATGCGAGATGATAACAGTGTTCTGAAATTCAGCCGTTGCTGGAAGCCGCTTTGCCAGCGAATTTTCTCCAGCCGATCCAAAACAGACTTATCGCCACACGTCCGGATAAAGTTCCTGTTGAGGTCCCAAATGAGGAGCAAATCCGAACGATGGCTCAGGAAACACGGACGTTTCGAGGGTTCGTCGCCGCCAATTCGGCCTTCTGGATCGTTCTCGCTCTTGCGGAACACGAACCGGCTGGAAACAATGCTGGCTAAGAGGCTCTAACAAAAGTGGGACAGGCACCCTCCTTGCGTCATGTTTCTGAGCATTTTCCTCAAGATACGGGAGCCCGTCCCAGTTTTGTTAGGCGTTCTGAGGAAAAATCTCATCAGGAGTATTCGTGGAATGAACAAGCGTCCGAGGATTCCCTGCAGCCTGGCTTTGGCAATAGCCCTGTCCGCAGTCTTTGCCCCGACGTCGCTTTTGGCAGACGAGCCGGTCCCTGCCGCAGCGGCACCGGCTGGCGGTCCGGCCACAGCGACAGTCGCGCAGCCGGAAGTTGCGGCGAATGCACCAGCGGCCGCCGCACCTTTGTCGGTTGATCCGGCGGTGGTCCGGATGATCGCTGACCTTGGATCGCCCGAGTTCTCTAAACGCCAGGACGCTGTTGTTGGTCTGAAGGAGGCAACAGAGGAACAGATTGTGCAGATGAGCGTTGCTCTGCAAACGGAGATGGACAACGAAGTGATTCGTCGGCTGCTTGAAATCTTTGAGCGGCGATACGAAACAGCGTCTCTGGATTCGACAGAGGTACGTGTTGCTTCCGAGGCGCTGGAACGAGCGGCCAAGGCCGATCGCTGGTTTGTTTCCGAGGCGGCTCGAGATGTTCTGGATCGGCACTGGCAGCGACGCACGGAGATTGCGGTCATTGAATTGAAGGCGATGAATGTTTCACTGTCGCCCGCGGATCCTACTATTTTGTGGCAGCCGGACGCGAACGCCGATCAGGGCCCGTTTGGCCAGATGAATCCGACAAGTGCACAACATCTTAAGATTTTTGTCGACAAGGCATGGCCCAGCGATGCACGCGCATTTGATCTCCTACGACGGCTCGATTCTCTGAGATCCGGTTCGTTCATGACGCAGCGGCGTATGGTTTCGATTTATCTGATTGACGGACATCCCCTGGCCCTGGAACAGATTGCGATTCTGAAAGGCATCTTCGGAGATACCGGAATTGCCGAACGTGGGCGTGTTTGTCTGGGTGTTATGAATGAGCCTCGATTTGGCGCGGGCGAAGGAATTCTGGTCGGCAATGTCCAGGCCGCGTCCTCAGCCGCTGACGCGGGAATCGTGTCTGGCGATCTGATCATTACGATGAACGGGGAAAAACTTTCGGACTTTGATCAGCTTGTAACAAAGCTGAAAAAATTCGACGTGGGCGATAAAATCAAACTCAGCGTCCGCAGCTTTCGCTTTCCCGGCAACGAAGGCGTTGAAGAAGTGGAAGTGACGCTGAAGGGATGGAATTAAAGTACGGAGATTTTTTCATTTCAGATCGACAGACTTCTGCAGCTCTCGTAAAGATTAATTCTGGTGGACAGACCGGCGTGGACCGTGCTGCGCTGGATGCGGCCATGGAACTGGGAATTGAGATCTGTGGCTGGTGTCCACGAGGCCGTCGGTCGGAAGATGGAACCATCCCGAATCGGTATCCGCTCAAGGAAACAGCCGCTCGATCGTATGCTGTTCGCACCGAATGGAACGTCCGAGACACTGACGGGACCCTGATTTTGGTGCTCGACGAAATTTCCAGCGGCACGCGTTTGACCGCAGATGCCGCCAAATCCCATGGAAAACCGCTGAAGATTGAGCATCTTGCGGTCTCTGCTGGTCGCGGATTGCTGACGGCTGAGAATTCGCCTCAGGAACAAGCGGAGTCGGTTGTGGACTGGCTTCTGCGCCATAAAATCCGCACGCTGAATGTGGCAGGGCCCCGTGGCAGTTCGTCGAAGGAAATGTATCCGCGCGCAAAAGTGTTCATGACACTTGTTCTGGAAACGCTTCGCAAGCATACCTCCGCGGAAGCCCCGGCGACCGCTTCCGTACGGCGACGAAAGCAAAAGTCCGGGTCGCCAAACGAAGCCACATGAAATGTCCCAACTCCAGCCATCGGCGAGGCTCTGCAGACGGCCTTACTCTTGACTTTTAGCATCCCGCCGAAATAGTGACAAAACGTGCTCGTCGCAGAACGATCGCTCGAAAAACAATCAAGGAAATCTTCGCATGGCTCAGCAGTACATCATGACAATCGAAAATCTGACTCGCCTTTATGACGAGAAGGAGATCCTGTCAGACGTCTGGCTGTCGTTTTACCCGGGAGCCAAAATTGGCGTGCTGGGAAGCAATGGTTCCGGCAAAAGTACGCTGATGCGAATTATGGCCGGCGAAGACAAGGATTACATGGGCACCGTGCGCCCGGCCAAAGGGATTAAGATCGGCTATTTTCCCCAGGAGCCGCACCTCGATCCAACGAAGACCGTCGGCGAATGCATTGAAGAAGCCGTCGCCGAATCGCGGGCGATCCTTGAACAGTTCAATGCACTCAGTATGAAACTGTGCGAAGACCTGACTCCTGAAGAGATGGAAAAGACTCTGGACGAGCAGGCCAATGTTCAGGACAAAATCGATCACTTCAATCTGTGGGAACTGGACCGCACGCTGTCAATCGCGGCGGATGCGATGATGCTCCCACCCGCAGAAGCAAGCGTGGAACATTTGTCGGGCGGAGAAAAACGTCGAGTCGCGTTGTGCCAACTGCTGCTCATGAACCCCGACATGATTATTCTCGACGAACCGACAAACCATCTGGACGCAAACTCCGTTCAGTGGCTGGAACAGTTCCTGAAGAACTTCCCGGGCACTGTTGTTGCGGTAACTCACGACCGGTATTTCCTTGACAATGTCGCGGGTTGGATTCTGGAAATGCACCGTGGCAAAGCAATGCCGTACGAAGGCAACTACACGTCGTGGCTTGAACAGAAACGCAAGCGTCTGGAAGTGGAAGAGCGGTCCGAAAGCCGACGTCAGAGGGAACTCAAACGCGAACTGGAATGGGTTCGCATGTCGCCCAAAGCCCAGGCCACCAAGAACAAGGCGCGCATGGATCGCTACAACGAACTTGTGGCGAAAGAATACGATGTGCGGGATGAGGCCGCTCAGATTCAGATCCCGACGTCTCGCAAGCTGGGCAAGCTGGTCGTCAAGGCTCAGAATCTGAAGAAGAGTTTCGGCGACAAGATGCTGTTCGAAAATCTGAGCTTCGACCTGCCGCCGGGCGGTATCGTTGGAATCGTTGGCCCCAACGGTGCCGGCAAGACTACGCTGTTCAAGATGATCATGGGCACAGAAAAACCTGATGAGGGAACTCTGCAGATTGGCGAAACGGTTCAGATTTCCTACGTCGATCAGTCGCGTGATGAACTGGATCCGAAGAAATCGGTCTACCAGGAAATTTCCGGCGGCTACGATCTGCTGGAAGTTGGAACCGCAAAAATTCACGCTCGCGCTTACTGCGGACGATTCAATTTTAAGGGCCCCGATCAGCAGAAGTTTGTGGGCGACCTTTCCGGGGGAGAACGTAATCGCGTGCATCTGGCCAAGCTGCTGCGTTCCGGCGGAAACCTGCTGCTGCTGGACGAACCAACAAACGACCTGGACGTGGAAACACTGCGAGCACTCGAAGAAGGCCTTTCCGATTTCGGCGGTTGTGCCGTTGTCGTCAGCCACGATCGATGGTTCCTCGACCGTATTGCCACGCACATCCTGGCATTCGAAGGCGACGGATCCGTGATTTGGTGCGAAGGCAATTACGGCACGTATGAACAACAGCGTCGCGAACGTCTGAACAGCGCTTCCGATCGCCCAACGACCAGCCGCTTTAAGCCGCTGAGCCGATAAATTCTGGAGAACTCGCGGGAACCGTTTTCCGTTCGCCGTGAGTTCCTGGGTTTTCTGAGCCTCGGGGTCTCTAAGCCCATTGTGTCTCTGTGCCGCGCGACTTTCACCAGACAACAGACTCCCTATGGACTTTCTGCAGCTCACGGGCAAAAACATTCTTGTTTTTGGTGTGGCCAATCGAAAAAGCGTCGCGTGGCACACGGCAAAAGTGCTGCAGGAAGCGGGCGCTAACCTGCTGTTTTCCGTCCGCAGTGAAGCGCGGGCCGAATCCGTGAAAAAGCTGTTCCCCGATTCAAAGGTGTTTGTCTGCGACGTCGAACATCAAGAGCAAATCGACAAGCTGAGGCAGGACGTTGAATCTACGGTCGACGTGTTGCACGGGATTGTGCATTCGGTTGCGTTTGCCGATTTCTCCGCCGGATGGTTGCCGTTCCATCAGACACCCCGCGCTGCATTTTTGCAGGCCATTAATATTTCATGCTACTCCCTGATTGCTCTGTCTGAAGCGTTTCGGTCTCTACTCGATCCGAACTCGGGCAGCGTTGTCACGATCTCCATCTCGACGACTCGCATGGCCGCCGAGAACTACGGATACATGGCACCGGTCAAAGCAGCTCTGGATTCGTCGCTCTGCTTTCTTGCCAAGTCATTCTCCCAGTTTTCAAAAATTCGCTTCAACGCGGTTTGCCCTGGTCTGCTGAAAACCTCAGCCTCCGCTGGCATCCCCGGCTACGTTGACAGTTACCTGTTCGCCGAAAAAGCGACGCTGCGGAAGCAGGCCGTGCAAACCGAAGAAGTCGCATCCACCGTTGCATTTTTGCTCAGCCCCCGTTCCTCGGGAATCAATTCACAGGGAATTGTGATCGATGCGGGCATGGGAGTGAACTACTTCGATCAGTCGCTCGTCAGCCCTCAGGATTCCTGAAGAATGGCCTCGACGTAATTCCAGGGCGCGATGCGTATGGTTGTTCGGGCATGGGGCAAAGTCGTGTTCGCCCCGCAAACAAAACGAGTGATGGACAACAGACCGGCCAGCACAACGCTCGAAGTCAGTCACTTTGTCGTTGAACCACTTTGTCGCGGAACGCGCCAAGCGTTGCGGTGATTGCTCAAAGTGACGGCCATTGGCACAACGCTGGCAGGTCGCTGCGATTATTTTGTTGGTTTTTCCACCGTCAGTTTTCGTGAGTAAATCTTTGTTCCATGTGCGATGTACAAAGTGCTGCGATCGGGGCCGGCCAGGATACAGGTCGTCAGCGGCTGACCGGCGTCGACTTTCGGCAGAACTCCGCACGGACGTCCGGTGGGATCAAAAATCTGCACGCCACTGTCGCTGGTCACGTAATAGCGGCCAACTTTGTCGACAGCCATCCCGTCCCCCTGCGACGTCGCCAGATAAGGCGGCGGAGCGTTGAATCGGAATTCTCCATTGGGATCAATTCGCAGACGCATTGGCATCGTCGGCATCTTTGCGTCAAGAACGCCGGCAGCGTTCACTCGGAATGTCCATGTGTGAGACCCGCCGTAATCAGACACGGCCAGAGTTCCGCCATCGTTTGAAAGTGCAATCCCATTAGGTTTGTTGATGCCCGTGTCTGCGATTCTCACTTCGCCGGTGCGAGTGTTAATCGCAGTGACCTGCTGAGCACCGGTGTCGGTAATCAGGACGAAACCGTCATCGGTCACAGCCAGATCGTTGGGTTTGACACCTTCCGCCACCGTCTTCACTTCGCCCGTGGTGATGTCGATGGAAATCACGCGGCTTTGTGAGCCCTGGCAGGCGTACAGTAAACCGTCAGGGCCGAATTCAAGACCGCTGACCGATTCCTTCGCAATCTCCGTGCGAGTTCCATCAACAACATTGATTCGATAGACGGCCGGCGCCTTCATATCACAGAAATAGACATTGCCTCCCGTGTCGGTACACAGAGCATCTGCAAACCCAAGATTGTCAGCCACCAGTTCCCACGACTGTCCGAGAATCAGCAGATTCAGCAGCGTCAGATCACCGCCCAGATCACCGCGAGTGTCCAGCGCAGGAGTGAAAACGTCTTTACGCCACAGCCACTTCATCGCGTCCGGAAACAGGGCGCCGCCAAAGTCCGCATTGTGTGCGTAGCCTTCGGCCCAGTCGAAACGAACATCGTAGCCCATGTAAGTCAGAGCCGACGCCATCTGTTTATTGGCCCAGGGCCAGCTGCCGGCGATGTTGTCCACGTCGCCACCTGTGTCGGCCATGTACACGCGAATCGGCTTTGGTTCCGTCTTGCGAACGAGGGACGGATAAACATTTCCACCGCGCAGATTGGTAAAACTGCCGACGCTCGAATACACGCGGCGGAAGAAGTCAGTACGTTCCCAGGCCGCCGTGAACGCGCAGATCGCACCCGAGCTGGAACCGCCGATCGCATGCATTTCCGGATCGTCAGAAATGGTGTACCGGCCGCGAACTTCAGGAATAATTTCTTCCAGAAGAAAACGCACATAACGATCACCGAGACTATCGTATTCCAAACTGCGATTCGAACTCTTTCCGTCCTGACGCGACGTCGATTTATCGTGACCCGGGTTCAGGAACACGGCGATCGCGACGGGCATGTCGCCGCGAGCAATCAGGTTGTCAAACACCACGGGAACTCGCCATCGTCCCTTCACGTTCGCCATTCCTTCGCCGTCCTGGAAGACCATCAACGCGGCAGGCTCATCCGCTTTGTATTGAGCCGGAACGTAGATCGACCAGTCGCGAACCATTCCTGGAAACACTTTGGATTCCCATGGCTCCATCTTTTCGAGCGTGCCCTTCGGAACTCCCTCCTGAACCACCGCGTCGGCATGTGGCGTCCATTCCGGTTTTGTTTCAACAATCGGGATCTGAGTCGATTCTGCATTCTCGTCCCACAGCCAGCGGAGAGCGTCCGGCAGCGCTTCGCCACCCCATTCGCCACTGTGCCCACCGTCGGTCATCTCCAGCTTGTATTTATAGCCAGCGAACTGCAGTGCAGCGGCGAGATCCTGATTGCTGAGCGGCCAGTTGCCGTGCAGGTTGTTGAGATCTTCTTTGCCTTCCTGCAGATAAACCTTGATGGCTTTTGGCTTGTCCTTTGAACTGCGGACCAGGCCTGGATAAGCCCATCCGCCGCGAATGTTCGTGAAACTGCCGATGTGGCTCAGCACCTTGCCAAACTGATCCGGACGTTCCCATGCGGCTGTGAATGCGCAAATGCCGCTGGACGAAATCCCGCAGAGGGCGCGGTTGGCCGGGTCTGTTGAGACGTTCAGGTCCTTCAAGGCTACGGGGAGAAATTCTTCAATCAGAAACCGAGTGTGACGATCGCCCATCGAATCATACTCAAACGAACGATTGCCGCGTTCGCTGGCACCCTGTTTGGTCGGCGCAATGGTTCCGGGATTCACAAACACAGCGATGGTCACTGGCATCGCTTTTTGATGAATCAGATTGTCAAACACCACGGGGACTCGAAACGTACCGTCCACTTTGGCATATGCCGAACCGTCCATGAAAACCATCAGACTCGCTGGCTGGTCGGCAGAATATTGAGCCGGCACGTAGACGCTATAGTCGCGCTTTGTCCCAGGAAAAAGCTGGCTCTCGGTAAACTGGCCGGCGGTGATCTTTCCGTGTGGCACATCCGGATGAACAATCCGATCAGGATGTTCATCGGCGACAACCCGCGTTGCCAGCAGGGCCGGGACGATGCATAAAACGGTCAGCAGAGACGTACGCCATTTCATAGTCAGGTTCCGTGGTTTTTCTTGCCGGGGCAGCGGATGTGGGCCGCCGTATTGGGTGGGCCGAGCGGGAGTTTGAACTTTGCTCGCGATCCTGAACTGTGAAGGACGGACTTCGGTCTGTCAAAGCAGGGGCGACTTTTGCGGCTCAGACCTGTTTTTTGGAGGGCGACAAATTTGTCGCAAGGCGGGCAATCATCACAACCGGATGCGTCACTTTTGAAGTTGCGGGTTTCGAGACAGCGGTTGATCAAAGGTGCGAAAATACAGGGAGTTATCATAACCCGACGCGTTAGCGAGGGATTTTCGGAAACACTGGCGAAACGCAGAAACTCAATCCCTCACTGACGTCTCGGGTTAGCATGACGCTACTCGACACAGCCAGTGGCACTACTTCCGGAACGGGAACCAGGAGGTGCGTTTCTTCCTGATCTCCGGCGGGGCAACGGTGTCGAAATCAGGTGCCGCGGAATCTGCTCGCAGAGCTTCCATAAATTTTCGGTCTTCATCAATGTTCTGCCCGGGCTCGTTTCGACCCGCAACGTCCTGACCGCTGGAAGAATTCGGAGACGGCTCTTCAAAGTAGCGAGCGTCGCCAATCTGTCGAATGTTATTTCGTCCGCCAAGTGAGCCACCTTCCGAAGGAACGACCGCGTCTGCGATAGGCTCACTGTCGAAATCGGGTTCATCGCCGATTTCGCCAGACGTGCCTGGATCGTTTCTCATTCCGCTGAAACCGTCGTCCAGGGATTCCCCTGGAGGCACCAAAGCTGTCTTCTGTTCGGTATCACGTTCTTCGATCCGTTGCTTCTCGAGCAGCTTCAGTCGCTGCTGCTGCTGAACGAACTGAGGATCATGCTGCATTCGCTTGCGAACAAGATCACCAAGATCAACCACTTCCATGCCTCGACCCGTCGGTGGCTGCCACAGCGAATCGGCGATGTCGCAACCGGTCTCAATGCCGGTGAACTTCAGTGTCATCTGAGTTTCCGTGGCCGGAAATTCAATGCGAACTGTGTGAGGAAGTTGATGTCCGCCGCAGGATTTATAGTCGCTCAGGTGGGCCATCAGCAGCGGATTTGATTCGCTGTCGTACAAGGCATGCAGTCGAGCCACGCCCAGCACGGTATCCACTTTGATGACTCGCCGCAGCGATGTTCCGTCAGGTGCATCTTCTACCGCCACCAGCCACACTTCCCGTGAACCCAAAGGTGCATTCTGCAGCGAATAGTGCTCAGCATCCAAAGGCCGAATGCCAAGAATCGCGAGCAACCACTCTGGTTCCAGACGCGGAATATTGAAAGGCAAATGCTGCAGTAAAGCGGAATCCTCATGATTCCACGTCATCACACCGAATGGGCTGGGCTTGACGTAGGCCCAGCAGATGTCTGCATTCGAACCAAGGTCCGCGTGTCCCATGGTGTTGTCGCAAACGAGACGAAACTGTCCGGGCGACGCACAGGCCAAAGTCCCCCTCAGCCTCGCCGTAATCGGAAACTCCGGGCCTTTGACGTGTACCTGAGTATTCACGCAACGCCAGCTCTGCAGACCGTCCGTCTTGCGGTTGAGATAATCTACCAGCTCTTCGCGACCAATGGTGGTGGGAAGAACGGGATCAACCTTTCTCGCTTCCGGCTTACGACCGCTCAACTGGCAACCGGTGGTTACCAAAGCGAACAGCAGGATGAGACGCGTTGCAGTCATGAACAGAAAGCCCGATTGTCAGAAATCAAAAGGCCGGGAGAATGCCAGAGGACAGATCACTGATTATCACATCGACCGAATGGATCAGGCTGCGATAGAACGCCCGGAATCGAACAGTTGATGCTGCAGCCGGTCGATCTGATCTTCTGACAACTCTTCTTCGGATACATCAAATGGACCTTCGCCGCCACTGCCGACCAGCCGCATTGTCGGACGATCATCGATCTCCACAACGTCCTCCAGAATCAGCCGCCGCTTTCGCAGCAGCAGCAGCGCCAGAACATATCGATACTGCTGCTGCACAATGTTGGGAGAATCACTTAACTGCAGGAAGTAATCGAACAGCGAGTCGGCATCGAGCTTCGGGCGATTTTTCTCGGCCGTTTCCGGAACCGAACATCGCCAGTGACCAATCGCGCCATTGGGAGGCCCCGACCATTCTTCTGCACTGAAGTCCTGACGCACCAGCTGTCCGTCTTTTTCGAACAGCACAGACCAGCAGGTGTCACCCGGCCGGAATGCGCGGCCCGACTTCGCGCACGATTTTGAAACAGGGCGAATACTGAAATCCATTTCCATCGCCTAAAAACAACAGCGGTCAGAGGTCACACATCCTGTGGCTCACGTCCGCTCAGAAATTCCCCGAAGCTGTGGATAGTAGTCAAAAACTGATTGTTCAGCCAAGAGGAAGTCAACAGCGTGATTGCTGTGCCTCAGGCGTGTTGATGGAGTCCCGGATTCAGCGTTAATCGTAACCCGATGAGTCAGCGAGGGATTTGTGGCGACGAGCGCGGGCAATCCCATCTCTCACTGACGTTTCGGGTTCTGAAAGCTCATTAAATCCACTATCCGCCTGCGCTTGTCATCCTCATACAACTTGCGGACATTTTCTTTTCACCTCAGCCGGTTCCCCGGCCTGGTCTGATTTCGAAACTGGCCCAGATCAAAAAAAATGAGTTTTTTTGTCTCCTGACGTTACCAGTCCGATCAGTCTTGATGGAAACATCAACGCCGCTTCAAGCGATTTACCCCTTGAAAATGCTCAGGTTCTCGCGAAGTATAAACGCATGATCAGTCAACTTCTGGGGAAGATGAAGGATGCGGCACGTTAGACTGGACATCAAATGCGAAGATCCTGAGAATAAGCACCTTCAAATCTGACACGGGAGCGTCGCTCGAGGCAAAGTGACTTCGAGTTCGCGTCAAGATTCCTCTCTGAATGACGGTCCCATTGGTGTTTGCGGCAGAGCTTGATGCAAACTCGTGATGAGATGCTGAGTTACCTTAAAGCCAGACGGCCTGTGGTGGCTCCATCAATGTTGAAGTGTGATTTCGGAAATCTGCACCGCGAGGTCGAACTGCTCGACACGGCCGGATCGTCGTTACTTCACTGGGATGTTATGGATGGGCATTTTGTGCCTAATCTGTCATACGGTCCCATGGTCATCGATCGTGTTCGCCCGCTGACGGAAACGCTGTTTGATGCGCACCTGATGATTTCCGATCCCGCAAAATATCTGGACGAATTCGTAAAAGCGGGGTGTGAAGCGATCACGTTTCATCTGGAGGCCGTCCCGCAGCCTGTGGCGCTGCTGCGTGAAATTCGCCGTCGCAATCTTGTGGCCGGCTTGGCGATCAACCCGGGAACTCCTTTTTCTGCAGCTGAGCCATTCCTTTCAGAATGCGACCTGCTGCTAGTGATGAGCGTAATTCCTGGTTTTGGCGGTCAAAAATTTATCCCGGATGTTGTTTCAAAGATCCGGGACGCACGCGCACTGGCCGGGGATGATTTAATCATTTCTGTCGATGGCGGCATTGGGCGGACAACGATCGCTCAATGTGCGGCTGCCGGCTGCGATGTGTTTGTGGCTGGCAGTTCTGTGTTTGATGAGCCCTGTTATTCGGCCGCAATTGCCGAGCTGCAAGAGATCGCGACTGGACCGCGATCTGCCTGCTGAGGAACGAATCCTTATGTCAACGGTTATTTTGATACGTGCAGGTTTTACAGATTACGATGAGCATCATCGTGTTCTCGGAACCCTCGATATGCCCATTAACGAACGCGGAGTCGCTCAGATTCGCGAGATTAATCGGGAACTGCAGTCGAAGGGTATTCGCGTTCAGGTCATCCTGACTTCGCCCGACGATCCCGCCTGCAGCACGGCTCACGCCATTGCGGCAGGTCAGTCCGGAGCAAAGGTCAAGGAACTGGATGAACTCAAGAATGTGAATCAGGGACTCTGGCAAGGATTGCCGGAATCTGACATTCGTAAAAGATTTCCTCGTCTTTTTCGCTCCGGAAAAGAGGATGTGACGGCGATTTGTCCGCCAGAAGGTGAGACACTCTCTGACGCCTGTCAGCGGCTGGAGCGAGTGCTCACCAAGGCCATGCGGAAGCACGACGTCTTTGCCATCGTTGCTCCGGAGCCGCTGGCCACTGTGATTCGATGTACCCTTCAGCATCGCCGTCCACACGTGACCGCATGTTTGTGTGGCGAAGAATCGCAGGAATTGGTACACGTACTGGAATCGACAACATTTGAAGCGGCCCACTTTTTGGCTGGTGAGGAGCCGCAGCCTGTAGGCGCCGTTCACGCCGCCGGTGAAGGGGACAATGATCGATGAGTACTCTTGAAAATACAGATGCATCCTTGAAATCGACCACCAAAAGACCCAAGCGAGGCGTACCGGAAGGCTTGTGGCTGCGCTGTGACGGATGCGGTGCGACCGTTTTCCGCAAACAGGTTGAGCAGAATCAGAATGTGTGTCCCGAGTGCGAACATCATTTTTATGTTCCGACCTCCATGCGAATCCGCCAACTGCTGGACCCGGACAGCTTCGAAGAGTGGTATGCCGACATGACATCCGGCGATCCGCTGGGATTCGCAGATCGCAAGCCATATACAGAGCGAATTGTTGACGAGCAAAAGAAGACAGGCATGAAAGACGCCTGTACCGCTGGACGTGGCTATATGCGTGGCCGTCCGCTGGTTTTTGCAACAACCGATTCTGCCTTCATCATGGGCAGCATGGGTTCGGTTGTCGGTGAAAAGTTGACGCGAGCTGTTGAAAAAGCCACAGAACTGTCGCTGCCTCTCATCATTGTCAGCGGTTCCGGCGGTGGGGCGCGGATGCATGAGGGCATCGTTTCCCTGATGCAGATGGGCAAGGTCTCCGCAGCACTCGCTCGTTTTCGCAGAGCCAACGGACTGTTCATTTCTGTAATGACCGATCCGACCATGGGCGGTGTTGCAGCCAGCTTCGCATCACTGGGCGATATCATCGTTGCCGAACCGCGAGCCCTTGTGGGTTTCGCAGGGCCTCGTGTTGTTCAGGCCACCTGCAAGATTGATCTGCCTGACGGTTTTCAGACCAGCGAATTCCTGCTGAAGCACGGGTTCGTCGATCGGATCATTCATCGGTCCGAAATGCGATCCGAGCTGGCTCGTCTAATTGACTACGGCAGCCGCTAAGGCGAGCCGCTGAAGTTTTCAGCCCGTCATAAACGGTGCGTCGCGAATCAACTTTGCATTCCGCTGTCCAGCTCCGCCGCTCAACCGCTGGATCACGAGCAGCTCGCCTGTTACGATGGCAAATCCATCGAACCTGAACTGCAACCTTGATCGCCTTGGTAGTAAAAGAGAGCTGTAATGATGCGTCCGTCGATGATGCCGTCACTGCCCTGTGCGTCACTGCTTTCGCGGCGCGATGTCTTCCGGTTTGGAGCGTTAAGGAATCGCACGACAATAAACTGTCGAAAGTAGTATTGTGTGGACCGAGGAGATCGTCGATAGTTCGAGGATGCCGGACGCACGAGTTATCGAATGGATTCGCGATAAGTATATCGCCGTTGTCTCTGATCTTGATGAGCGAGGACG
>Ga0209702_10006745_pt1 | contig 14519 bp, 6 predicted proteins | sample FRY01_FD_187210 | JGI IMG/M metagenome (GOLD analysis project Ga0209702, IMG submission 187210) | Freshwater microbial communities from Lake Fryxell liftoff mats and glacier meltwater in Antarctica - FRY-01 (SPAdes) (version 2) | ecosystem: Environmental > Aquatic > Freshwater > Ice > Glacier... | reverse complement strand
CTCTTTGGTTCGTTGGTTGCACTAATTTCAGGAACAAGTCTTTCAATAAGTGTTTGCAAGTCGCCACGAAAAGTATGCTCGGTAGCATTACCAAGTTTGAATCGTTTATTTATGTTGTCAATATATTGGTCTAATGTCATCTATTCTGTTCTCAAATTATATAATGTTAAGATAGTTTTTTCTGTTGATGTCCCGATAGCAATCGGGCGCAAAAATGGCTTCCAGAAAAAAAAATCGGGACAGGCTTTTTGGATTTTCTCCGTTGGCTTTGTGCGTTGAGAAAAAAAATAAAAAACACAGGACCGGCAATGAGTGTCGGCTTACTCGCTGAAAAATTGTTGTATCGTTTCTATATCGTTGGTTTCCTATCAAAAAGGTTTACTTTTTTCGATTAAATGTTTATCGATGGTTATTGTGTCTTCTTTTTTGCTAACCACTAAAATGCAAATACAAGAAACTCCAATAATGTTGCAATTGGTTTAATTTTATTGTCAAAGTGTTGGCCTGTCATTGTTTTTATTAGTTTATATATGCGAATTGCGCATTTTTTGTTTCAAAATACCTGAAGTTATAGTTAAGTTCTTCATTTTCACGCCCACAAATATAATCCATTATCTCACAAAACCAAACCCCACAAAAGAACCTGCCATACAGCAGGTTCTTTTGTATTATTAGGGAAATTTTCACAGAATCAATTTATAATACTACGGATTAAAGTCCGCTGCTGTGTCTGCTGAGCCGATATAGGGCTGAAATTTATTCCATCCTGTAAAATACATAAGAGATGATGAATATTCGTAGAGCCTTTTAGGCAGAGCAGAATTTCAGAATGACGCACGGAATAAATAGACGGAATTCTTTCCAAAAAAACTTGGGTGTAATTTAGTTGTGCAAAAAAAAATTAACCAATCGGACAAAAAAAAAGCCTTAAACAATGTTTAAGACTTTTTTTTTATTTCAGTGAACTCGGAGGGAGTCGAACCCCCAACCTCCTCGGCCGTAACGAGGTGCTCTATCCAATTAAGCTACGAATCCATCAATGTTTTGTTTCCCAAAACAGGAGTGCAAAAATAAGTGATTTTAATATTTTTTCAAAAAAAATCTACATTAAGATTTTAGTTCCTTTATTTACTATTAAAAAACGCGCTGTTTTAATTCATTGCGGCATAAGCCTCAATGGGTAAACATGAGCATATTAAGTTTCTGTCGCCATGCGTATTATTGACCCTTGCCACACTTGGCCAGAATTTTTTAGCTACAACAAATGGCAATGGAAAGGCTGCTTTTTGTCTATCATAAGCATGATTCCAGTCATTGCTGCTAATATCTTGGGCGGTATGTGGCGCATTTTTCAATACATTGTCTTCTCTATCGGCCAATCCTGTTTCTATTTCAGCCACTTCGTTTCTGATAGCAATCATAGTGTCACAAAATCTGTCCAACTCAGATAAGCTCTCACTTTCTGTTGGCTCTATCATTAATGTGTTAGCAACGGGGAAACTAATTGTTGGGGCATGGTAGCCATAATCCATCAATCGTTTTGCCAAATCTTCTGCCTCTATTCCCGCGCTCGTTTTTAACCCACGGGTGTCTAAAATAAACTCGTGAGCACAAAATCCATTTTCACCTGTGTATAGAATTGGATAATGTTTTTCTAATCTCGATTTCATATAATTGGCATTTAAAATAGCAATTTCTGTGGCTCTTTTTAAACCTTCTGCACCCATTAATTTAATGTAAATATAAGAAATAAGCAATATACTTGCGCTTCCGTAAGGTGCTGCAGAAATTGCATGAATGGCTTTGTCTCCGCCTGTTTTTATGATAGTATGACCTGGCAAAAATGGTACTAAATGCTTGGCAACACCAATTGGCCCCATTCCCGGACCACCACCACCATGTGGAATACAGAAAGTTTTGTGCAAGTTCAAATGGCAAACATCCGCTCCTATCAGTCCTGGAGAGGTTAATCCCACTTGGGCATTCATGTTTGCTCCATCCATATACACTTGTCCACCATATTGATGGACAATGTCTGTTATTTCTTTAATTCCCGACTCATAAACACCATAAGTTGATGGATAAGTAACCATTAAAACGGCCAAATTATCTGCATGAAGCTGCGCTTTTGCAGTTAAATCTTCAATATCTATGTTTCCATTTTCAAGATTTTTTACAATCACAATTTTCATACCGGCCATTGTCGCACTCGCAGGATTGGTGCCATGTGCAGACTCTGGAATAAGAGCAATATTCCTGTGCGATTGTCCAATGTCTTTAAAATAAGCTCTGATAACCAACAGTCCGGCATACTCTCCTTGAGCACCAGCATTTGGCTGCAAACTCATGCCAGCAAAACCAGTTATTTCTTGCAAATCTTTTGAAAGCTCTTCAAGAATTTCTAAATACCCTTTTGTCTGATTGACAGGAACAAATGGATGAATTTGGTTAAACTCCGGCCATGTAACAGGAATCATTTCCGTTGTTGCATTCAATTTCATGGTGCAACTGCCCAAAGAAATCATGCTATGGCACAATGACAAATCTTTAGATTCAAGTCTTTTAATATATCTTAACATTTCATGCTCGCTGTGGTTATCATTAAACACAGGGTGTGTCATAAAATTAGATTTACGCAACAAGTTTTCAGGGAAGCTTAATTCTTGATTAGCCGCCAATTGCTCAATTTCTGATAAAGAAACAGAAGCACCCGTAACAGTTGCAAAGCATTTTACAATTTCAAAAACATTGGCAACAGAAGTTGTTTCATCTAAAGAAATACCGATGTTTCCATTCTCGAAATATCTGAAATTGATATTATTTTTTTCAGACTCTGATTTAATTTTTTCTGATAATCCATTGCTATTGATGTTAATAGTGTCAAAATACAAAGCATTGTTTTGTTTAAACCCAATTTTTTCTAATCCGGCAACTAGTGTTTTTGATAAACCATGAATTTTATAGGCGATTTTTTTAATTCCTTCTGGCCCATGATAAGTGCCAAACATGCCAGCCATAATAGACAACAAAACCTGAGCGGTGCAAATATTGCTGGTTGCATTTTGTCTTCTAATGTGTTGCTCTCTTGTTTGCAAAGCCATTCTTAAGGCTTTGTTGCCATGCCTGTCAACACTCACGCCAATAATTCTACCTGGTATTTGTCTTTTGTATTCGTCTTTTGTAGAAAAGAAACCAGCATGTGGCCCACCAAAACCCAACGGAACGCCAAATCTTTGCGATGTGCCAATTACACAATCAGCACCCCATTCACCTGGAGGGGTCAAAATAGTGAGTGCCATCAAATCCGTACCAACACAAATTTTAATGCCCTTTTCTTGCATTTTTTCTGCAAAATTTTTATAATCTACAACCTTTCCTTCATTGTTTGGATATTGCAAGTAGCAACCAAAATAGGTGTCATCGCCTTCAAAAGTGTTAAAATCACCTTTAACAAGCTCAATGCCCATTGGCTCTGCTCTTGTTACCAAAATGTCATAAGTTTGGGGATAAACAGAGCTATCAACAAAAAACTTAATGGCGTGGTCGTTTTTATGCACACTGCGCAACATAGCCATGGCCTCAGCAGCAGCAGTTCCTTCATCCAACAAACTTGCATTTGCAATAGGCAAACCAGTTAGGTCTATAATCATGGTTTGAAAATTAAGCAAAGCCTCTAATCTACCTTGCGCAATTTCCGCTTGATATGGCGTGTACTGGGTGTACCATCCTGGGTTTTCCATTATGTTTCTTAAAATAACACCTGGTGTAAAACAGTTGTAGTATCCCATTCCAATATAGCTTTTAAAAACTTGGTTTTTTTCCGCTATTTTCTTCAAAGTAGAAAGCAAATCCTGCTCGCTAACCGCTTGTCCGATTGCAAGACTTCCCTTCATTCTAATGCCAACAGGCACAGTTTTGCTAATTAACTCGTCAACGCTCGATGCGCCAATGGTTTTTAACATGATTTTTAAGTCTTCCGAAGCCACAATGCCATTGTGTCTGTTTTCAAAATGGTCTGTTTGACCGGTGTGTAATTTCATTGAAATAATTGGTTTTAAAAAGTTACGCAAATTTAACAAAAAATATGGCATGAATGTTTTTTAGTTAGCAAAATATTTACACATTTTTTTAAAGTTCTAAACAAGACAGAGAATGCCTCATTTTAAGTAAAAAAACTATGCGTATAAAAACAAAAAAAACGATTAATTAGAAATGTTAAACATCTAATTTCCTAAAAGTAAAAATACTACCTAATCAATAATATATTACCAAATGCATTTGACTTTTTAATGTATGGCCCATTATTTACGGTGTAAAATAATTTCCAAATAAACAATCCCATTTCAGCATCTTTTCCATTAAATGTGCCATCCCATCCAACATTATTTTGGTCGGTTTCAAATATTAGCTCGCCCCATCTATTATAAATTTGAAAATTTTTGACTGTAATATTTCTTCCTCGTGGCATAAAGACATTATTAATTAAATCGTTGTTAGGAGAAAAGGCGTTAACCATAAATAAATCACAATATTCTGATTGAATGGTAATATTTATTGAATCTTCCATAACGCCACAAACATTGGAGGCTTTAAGTTTGTATTTTCCTGTGTTGAAAACAAAGATAAAACTATCTGTGCTGCCGGTGTTCCAAATATAATTTGTATTTGCATTATTGGCAACAAGTTTGAAATTTGCCCCTTTGCATAAAACGGTATCTCTTCCCAACAAAATAATAGGTGCGGTATTAAAAGTGATATTTATTGTATCAAATCCAACACAATTTCCGAGCGTAACTTTAACAATATATTGTCCCGTTTGGCTCACATTGATGCCGGGTGTTGTTTGGCCAAAGTTCCAAAGATAATCATCGCCAAGTTCATTGGTATTTATAAAATAAGAAGCACCCGAACAGATAGAGGTATCCTTATCTAACTGGGGTTTGGGGTTTGGTAAAATCTCGAAATCCTGTTCGCTAGAGTCTGCACAAAATGAATTGGTGTAAATATAAAACATCTTATAAACACCAGGACTATTGGGCACAATTTGATTGTTTACATTTGGATAGCCCTGAAAAACACCACCTGAAACGGCTGGTATCAGGGCAATTGGAGTTGCACTTTGACAAAGAGAAGCTGGCAAGGCAGCAAAACTAGCGTCTGTGTTTTGTTTCACAAAAACAAAATTAGTGTCTCTCCCAAAACAACCTTCAACGGATTTTGCAACATGTATAACTCTATATTTTCCAGTGTCTGTAAATGATTTAACCGTTTGTTGCGTTGCGCTAGAATCACCATTTGAAAAATACCACTTGTAAGAAACTATCGAATTATTTGGGTTCTCGAATACAAATTGATTATTTTTAAAGCACTGCATTTTTTTATTGATATTAAACCCTCCTGCAGGATTATTTAAAACCTGGACTTTAAATCTAATGGTATCTTTACAACCCGTTGGAACGGTGTTCACATTACTTATTATTTCCAATTGAATGTTATAGGTTCCACTTGCAGAATATGTTTTTTTCATCCTTTTAAAAGAGGAAAATGTATTGTCTCCAAAATCCCAATTGTATCTGTAAGAGGCCCCCAAAGGCGAAACAACAGGAACAGGGTCAACATCAAAATAATTGCCTGTTAGGCATTGAATAGTGTCTTTAAAAATATTATAATTAATGAAAGCTACTTTTTTATTATATACTCTAACATTTTTGGTGGCAGAATTGGCGCAACCAAGACTTGGTGTTGCTGTAATTTTAACAGGAACAAGACCTGCATTAGTGAAAGAATAGCTAATGGGGCTAGCTGTGCTGGTATTTCCTCCTCCAAAATCAAAAGTATAAGAGACGCCTGTTATTGAGGTGGTGGATGTATTGGTGAAAGTATATCTGTTTTTTTGTTGACAACTGTCTATATATAAAATGGAAAAATTCAGATTCAAATATTCTGTTGTTAAAGAAATGGAAGGTGAACCTGATGTATAATATAGCGTTGTATTGCCTCTGTTATCGTGTTCATAAATCATGAAGTAATAAGTTTTATTAGGCAGAAGATTTGTAATATTTACAAAATTGGTGCCGTTGGAGTTATAAACAATATAGTTTTTTATGCCGTATTCTATTGATAGTCCAAAACTATTATTTGCAGTGTATTGCTCAAAATCAATAGGGATATAATCGGGAGCAGAGCCTTCTTTTGCAACTATAATTCTTGCAGCTCCGTTGCCATTGGTCCATTGCAAATTAACAGATGTACACAATAAATTATTAAAGCTCAAATTACTTGCGTGCGCAGTCGGCCTGGAAGCCAAAGACGAAAGGGCAGTTAGAAAGAAAGCAATATAAAATAACGAATGTTTCAATTTAATATGCAAAAATAAACAATTATTTTTAATTTAAGTTTATTATTTGTCAAAAACTTAAATACCTTTGCTTGTTTTTTTATGGCATTAAGTAGATTTTGGTTAATTATATTTGTTAGTTCTATTATATTCATATTTATAGAATTCTTTTCATCAAGGCATTATGCTTTAGATAGGGTAATAAACGGCAAAAAAGACGATAAAATTTTGGTGGCTGAAAAATATGGCAATCAAATACAAGCAAGCATTTTTGATGAACTCATTAAATCTGAGAAAAGAACCACCGCTCGCAGAAACCTAACGCACAAGAAAGACACTGTTTTTGTACTTTCGGCTGGCGAAAACATTGTTATAGACAGCAGTTTAGCAAAAAACAAAACGGTTGTTAAAATATATTACGATACACAAAAATCTGACGGATTGTTGCCCACCTGCAAATCAAGCATTTTTGATATTATCCTTCCTTTAATTGCATATTTAGCATTTTTCTGCGGCATTTTGCAATTGCTTATTGACTCTGGCGCAACGGAAAAGCTGGCAAAATTCACGAGTCCTTTGTTTGTAAAGATTTTTCCTTCTATCCCCAAAAACCACCCTTCCATTTCATACATGACTTTAAATTTTGCCGCCAATTTTTTAGGTTTAGATTCTGCGGCTACCCCTTTTGGACTCAAAGCCATGGAAAGTTTGCAAGAACTGAACCAAGAAAAGGAAAAGGCAAGCGATGCGCAAATTATGTTTATGTGTTTACATGCAGCTGGGTTAACCCTGATTCCCACCTCCATTATTGGTTATCGTGCGGCAGAGAATGCAGCCAATCCGGCAGATGTCATGTTGCCTTGTATTATCACTTCCTTTATTGGCACTTTAGCCGCTTTGCTAATTGTTGGGTTCAAGCAAAAGATAAATTTCAAAAGCGGTTTTTTGCTCACAATTATCTTCTCACTTATTGGTGGCATCGTTGGTTTGTTGCTCTATATCAACCAAATGCACTTGATTCAAAAAAATCATTTTACAGGCAATTTATCTGCCATAATCTTATTTTTAATCATCCTGTTTACGCTTGTTTACGCTTTCATAAAAGAAAAAAAGTTTTTGGCAATAGATTCTAATATTTTCGATGCATTTGTGAGAGGGGCAAACAGTGGCGTTAAAACAGGCGTCAGTATTTTTCCTTATGTTTTAGGCATATTGGCAGCCATTTCAATTTTTAGAAACAGTGGTTTATTTGAAATCATATCGGTTAATATTTCTAATTTGTTTGGCATGTTTGGTGTTAATAAATCTATAACAGACTCTTTGCCCGTTGCATTGCTTAGGCCATTTAGCTCTGGTGGGTCTAGGGGATTTATGATTGATGCAATGAAAACATTTGGACCCGATAGTTTTACTGGCAGATTGAGTTGCATTTTTCAATGCAGTGCCGAAACCACTTTCTATGTGATAGCGGTTTATTTTGGTGCAATCAAAATCAAGAATATCCGCTACACGCTTGGTATAATGCTTTTGGTAGATTTAATATGTGTGATTGCCGCCATTGGCATTGCGTCTTTATTTTTCTAGTAGCTTAAAACAGGGCGCAACCATTTCTCTATTTCCTCTAAAGGCAATTCTTTCCTTACTGCATAATCCTCTATTTGGTCTTTGTTTACAACGCCCACTCCAAAATATTTTGATTTGGGATTTGCAAAATAAAAGCCAGAAACAGACGAAGCTGGATACATGGCATAACTCTCTGTTAATGTAATACCCACAGAATTTGCATCCAATAACTGAAACAATTTAGATTTTTCTGTATGGTCTGGGCAGGCAGGATAGCCGGGTGCGGGTCTTATGCCTTCATATTTTTCTAAAATCAATTCTTCGTTGCTTAAGCTTTCATTTTTGGCATAGCCCCAAAATTTTGTACGAACTAAATGGTGTAGTTTTTCGGCAAAAGCCTCTGCAAGCCTATCTGCCAATGCTTTTAACATAATGGCATTATAATCATCGTGGTTGTCTTCAAACTCTTTAACCTTTGCTTCTATATTTAAACCTGCTGTTACTGCAAAAAAGCCCATATAATCATTTTTGCCACTCGCTTTTGGTGCTACAAAATCGGCTAGAGAAACATTGGAAACACCTGGCGCCATTTTTCTTTGTTGTCTTAAAAAATGAAAATGCTCGATGGTTTCGCCTTTTTCATTCATTATTTCTATGCTATCATCGGTTGCGTTTGCTGGCAGAATACCATATTTTGCATTGGCTGTCAGCCATTTTTCTGCAATAATTTTGTCCAACATTTCGTTGGCTTCTATAAATAATTTTGTTGCCTCCACTCCCACCACTTCATCTGTCAATATTTTTGGATAACGGCCCGCCAATTCCCATGTTTGAAAAAACGGTGTCCAATCCACCACCTCTCTAAGCTCTGCTAAATCGAAATTTCGCAATTCAAAAATGCCAGTTTTATTGGGCTTTTCTATTGCATCAAATGGTGCTACGAACTTATTTGCCAAAGCTTCTTTGTAGGCAAGCATTTCTTTGGCCTGTTGTCTTTTGGCGTGGTCTTCGGCTAGTTTTATGTACTCTGCTTTAAGATTGCTGACAAAGCCTTCGCTTCTTTCATCGCTTAGCAAATCAGACACGACAGGCACCGATTTTGAAGCATCGATAACATGCACAACCGCACCACTGTAGTTTGGTGCAACTTTCACGGCTGCATGTATTCTGCTGGTTGTAGCGCCTCCAATTAACAAAGGGATTTTAAACCCTAGTTTTTCCATCTGCTCGGCAACATAAACCATTTCGTCTAGGCTGGGCGTAATCAAACCGCTAAGCCCTATCACATCTGCACCAATTTCTATGGCTTTGTCCAATATCTTTTGGCACGGAACCATTACCCCCATATCGTATATCTCATAATTATTGCAAGCCAAAACAACCCCAACAATATTTTTCCCTATGTCGTGGACATCGCCTTTTACGGTTGCCATCAAAATTTTGCCTCGCCCTTTTTGTGCCACAGCATAATTGCTTTCTAACGAAAGTTTGTCTTTTTCTGCTTGCAAATAAGGTTCTAAATAGGCCACAGCTTTTTTCATTACCCTTGCGCTTTTTACAACCTGCGGCAAAAACATTTTTCCACTACCAAACAAATCACCAACAACACTCATGCCCGCCATTAAAGGCCCTTCAATAACATGCAACGGTCGCTCAAATTGGGTACGCGCTTCTTCGGTGTCTTGGTCTATAAAATCTGTGATTCCATTCACTAAAGCATGTTTCAGCCTTTCGTTTACAGGCAAACTACGCCACACATCGTCCACAACATCTACCTTGCCTTTGCTTTTTACGGAGTCGGCAAATTTCACCAAACTTTCTGTAGCTGTGGGCTTTCTGTTTAGCAACACATCCTCTATCAAAACCAACAAATCTTTAGGAATATCATCATAAACTATCAACATTCCGGCATTCACAATGCCCATGTCCATGCCCGCTTTTATGGCATGATACAAAAACGCTGAGTGCATGGCTTCTCTTACCGTGTCGTTGCCTCTGAAAGAAAACGAAATATTGCTAACCCCCCCGCTTACCTTTGCATAAGGCAAATTTTCTTTTATCCAACGGCAGGCATTTATGTAATCTACTGCATAGTTATTATGTTCGTCAATGCCCGTTGCAACAGTTAATATATTGGGATCAAAAATAATATCTTGTGGAGGTAAGCCAACCTTTTGTGTCAGAATATTGTATGCCCTTTGGCAAATTTGTATGCGTCTTTCAAAATTATCGGCTTGTCCGTCTTCGTCAAAAGCCATCACAACAGTCGCTGCGCCATATCTTTTCACCAGTTTTGCTTGATGAATAAATTCCTCTTCGCCCCCTTTCAAACTGATTGAATTTACAATAGACTTGCCTTGCACACATCTCAACCCTGCCTCTATAATCTCCCATTTAGAGGAGTCTATCATGATAGGCACGCGAGAAATATCGGGTTCGGCAGCAATTAAATTCAAGAAATGGACCATTGCTTTTTTACCATCCAACATGCCTTCGTCCATGTTTATATCAATAATTTGCGCCCCGTTTTCCACCTGCTGTCTGGCTATGGACAAGGCTTCGTCATACTTATCGTTTAATATTAGTGTGGCAAATTTTTTACTGCCCGTAATGTTTGTTCGTTCTCCAATATTAATAAAATTGGTTTCTCTGGTTTGGGTCAAAGGCTCTAGGCCGCTCAATCTTAAAAAAGGTTCTATTTTTTTAGACATAATAATTTATTTTGTAAATTACCTATGGAAAAACAGAAGAGAAGCATTTTGTTGGAATGTCTTTTCTATGATCTGTCCTTGCGTTTTTTTGGTTTGCAAGGTTGGATGTGGCACCTTATAAAAAAATAGGTTGCCAAGACATCAAAGGACCACTCCCTCCGTCTTTCTTGATAATTATGGTGCAAATGTAATATTTATTTTGACAAAAGTTGTTTAGTTTGTGGTTAATTGTTATTGGTGGTTTGGTTAATTGTATAGTTTCAGAAGCTAATCCTGCTATTCGCTTGCAGTCTTGCCGCCTGCTTGGCGGCTAGGCTAAGCCGCTGCGGGGCTTTCCTGCCGTGCAGCCCGCTTCGCCCAAGCCTAGAAAGCCAATCAGTAAACAAGAGCTACCGCTGCTATCAGGGCTAATTATTTTTGATTTATTTATTTTCGAGTTTTGATTTTAGTTTTCCGCAGTGCATACCCTTGTGTCATTCTGGAATTCGGCTCCGCGAATATTCAGAATCTTTCCTTATTATAAACAGATTCTGAATAAAATTGCAGAGCCAATATTTTCAGAATGATACAGCCTTTTTTGTGCTTTGTAGGCTCTGTCAGTTCGTTTCGGCTGAGCCGAAATCGCAGCTTGGTGCGGAATTGTATCGAGAACCTGATTACATTTCTCGATATATTTTGTCCAAATCGATATTCTGGGCTGAGGCGCTGCGGGGTTAATTATTTTTGATTAAAGAACGCCCGAGGCGGCAAGCGAGATCACTCGCAAGATGCGAGCGATTGCGGTTAATTTAATCTAGGCAACATAAATGATTATAATAATACTAAATATATTGTACTGATTTAATTTTTCGCTTTTTTCATATTGTCAATATTGCAAGTGTTATTAACTGACATTTTTCGTATTTTAACATCCAAAATATATTTGAAAAAAGCTTGAATAATTACACTCCTTTTTAAGATAGGGTATACAAATGGGTTTGAATAATAATAAAAAGAAATAAATTTACGTCCAAGAAAAGAATTGTTAAGTTTCAAATCCCTGTACTGTCTTAACAATGAAACCTCATAAGAATCGTAATCCTTGTAAATTAATGTTGCTATATAACAACTTGAGGAAGGATTTACTTTGTTTTCAACAGCTTTTATTTTATTAATTAATTGAATCAAATACTCGAAATTTTCTGGACCAATATAATATAACTTTACTTTTATTAAGATTTTTAGTGCTTCTCCATTTAAATTTATTATACCATTCTTATCCTCGGCACTTAAACCACTTACCATTGAATAAAGACTATAACTACTTAATTGACTCCCAACCAAAGTTAAAATCATCCCTACCCACTTGTCGCAAATTTCCTTGTAAATTTCATTCTCCTCTCCTAGTTCAGATTTTATTTTTAGAATTATATCCTCCCCACCAATTAGAATATTGTTTGCAAATTCGAAACCTTTTTTTCTAAACAATTCACCTTGTTTCAAAAAAGCATTTTCTCTTTCTTCTACATTATTCTCGGGGATATTAGGGAAATTTGATTCATATATTTCTAATAATTGATTTACCTCTTTTATTAATTCGTTTGTTTTTAGTTTACTTTCCACGCCACAAATATAATACAAACCCCAAAAAAACCAAACCCCAAAAAAAATCTGCCTTACAGCAGGTTCTTTTATTTTTAAAGATTCTGGAGGATGATAACGCCAACAACAAGGAGGATGGATTTTAAATTCCCAGAATTTCTTTGTTAATATTATCTACATTTTTCCTTAATTGCAGTATCAGCTTCAACTTTACCAAACTCTTTTGCTTTAAAAAGATCTTCGCAACCTTCTTTATTTTTGCCTAACTTTATTTTTGCTAACCCTCTGTAGTAAAATGAATTATTTGAATTTTTATCTAATTCAATAGCTTTTGTCATATCTTTAATACACCTTTCAAATTCTCCCCTTTTGAAATATAATTCACCACTTGTGTCCCATATATAAGAAGATTTATTGTTTAATTCTAAAGCTTCATTAACTAATGGGAGTGCCTCTTGAAGTAAATTTAATTCAATTAAACAATAGGCTTTATTATTATAAACTATAGCCATTTCGTAAAAATCAGATTTTGAGGTTTTTTTTCGTTTTATTATTTCGTCATAATCTGATATTGCACCTTTACAATCATTTATATCAGATTTAACTAAAGCTCGCATATAATAAGCTTCAGTAGTTTCTTTATCCAAGCTTATAATTTTTGTAAAATCATTAATTGCTTCAATATGCTTATCTAAATAGTAGTATGACCTTCCTCGATCAAAATAACTTGCAATAACATCTGAATCAATTTGTAAAGATTTAGTGAAATCAGATATTGCTTCTTCATAGTTTCTAAATCCATACATATAAATTGAAGCTCTAAGATGAAATGAACCTGGATATTCAGACCCTGTTGAAGATTCTATTGATAAATTAATTTCTTTTAATGCTTCTTTATACTCTTTATTTTTATAAAGCTCGTATGAATTTTGATAATGTTTATAAGCTAAAATTTTATTTAACGCAGAAATGGTGGCGGCATCAATATTTTTATTCTCTTTCTTCAAATTTTCCTTATCATTTATTATAATTAAATATGTGAAATTTGATGCAATTTTTACTTGTTCAGTTAATATTTTACCATTAAGTATGTTAATCTGCGGGAATGAAATTGATTGTGGCAATAATTCAATAAGATTATTTACGTAATTAATTTTTATGGCATAACCTGCATTTTCTGCTATTGTGTGCTTTGCATTTACAACGCCAATTAAGTATCCGTTTTTATCAAATAGTGGACCGCCTGAATTGCCCGGTTGAACAGGAGCTGAAATTTGATAGGTGGAAATATCCCCCTGATAACCAGTTTTAGAACTAACTATCCCATTAGTTAATTTTACTTCTTCTCCCATTGAACTTGTTAAAGGAAAACCTAATACAAATACATTCTCTCCAACATCAGCAACTCCTTGTCTGATAGAATAAGGAATAAAACCTAATGAAATGAATGATGGGTCATTAATTTTTATAATAGCCAAGTCGTTTTTTTCGTCAGAGACAATCACTTCAGCTGTTAGTTTTTTTGAAAAGATTCCATTGATGCCTTTTACTTCTATTGAATTTGCATCTTTTATTACATGATAGTTTGTGATAATATAGCCATCAGAAGACAATCCAAATCCAGTTCCCGATGATTTAACATAGTTTGAAGATTGAGTTTTTGGCAATTCATTTCCTGTTTTTGGATATAATTTAACGAGAATTGTTTCATTGCCATTATTTTCTTTAATTTTAATCATGGCAGGATTTAAAACAATGCAAAATATATTCTCAACAAAATATTCCGGGAATACGCAGGTCGTAAACTCCATACTAAAAAGATTAATATTCGAGGTGTTTTGAATAATGGCTTTTACATCACCAATTATCCAAATTCCATTATCAACATTTGGGCTAGACACATACATTCTATAACTAATATCAGTTGATTTAATTTCAGAATTTGAACTGCTATTCATATATTTCTTTACAGCGTATTTCATTCCATCATTGCTTTGCCAAAAACCTTCAATAGGGTCTAATTCAAATTGATCAAAATATGATTTCGCCCATTCGTCAGAATAATTATCGACATGCATTGCTCCTGGAATTTTTTTTTGACCAAAGATTGTAATTGAAACAAAAACAATTATTGATAAGATAAGATACTTTATATTCATGTTATTTAATTTTTTATTTGATTGGTTTATTGTTTCAATATTTATTAAGTGTATTTGTTGAAATCATTATAATTAGTCGAGCCTTAAAAAGCCATTTTTATTTTTAAATTAAAATTCATGACTTCAATAATTTTAAAAATAAGGGTTTGAAAGAAGTGCCAAAAAGAT
>Ga0209702_10006744_pt1 | contig 14521 bp, 33 predicted proteins | sample FRY01_FD_187210 | JGI IMG/M metagenome (GOLD analysis project Ga0209702, IMG submission 187210) | Freshwater microbial communities from Lake Fryxell liftoff mats and glacier meltwater in Antarctica - FRY-01 (SPAdes) (version 2) | ecosystem: Environmental > Aquatic > Freshwater > Ice > Glacier... | reverse complement strand
TGTACTATGCCTAAGTTTGTGACTGTATCTGAAAATGCTAATGCCATGTTAATTTGTTTTTAGTTTATAATTCATATATTTATTATAACAGTTTCATATACTAGTACATATAATCCCCTTGGTGTTTAACCTTAATGGTAGGGTCAATGTAGGTTTTATATCCTGCGTCTCGTGCTACATTAGAAAACCACGCATCCTCTCCCATTGCCAATGCTCCTTGCGAGTCTCTTCCGAAGTTAAACCAAGGGTTTTTCTTTCCATCTGCACCCACTCCAAACTTAGGGTCTTTAAAGATAGAAAGGTCTATCAACATACAACCCATACCTGCGTAGTTAGCTTCATAAAGCTCTGTCTCGCTTCTTTCTGTCATAGGCTTAAATGTTCCTTCTAATGGAAACTGTCTTTTGTTGTATTCTGTCGCTACTATTTCTTTCTTGTGTGCTAGTAGAGAATGAAGTGTACTCATATTAAAGTGCATGTCTGAATCTATAAATAAGATGTGTGTTCCTCCGTTCTTAATTGCCTCGTTAACAAGCCATGTTCTTGAAGATACTATATCGCAAGAGATACGCAGTATAAAGTCCGTGACGAGGTCTTTTGCCCCAATTATGGTACATCCAATAGCGTGAGCTGTCATAGCTTTCATAGACATTGAATCAGAACAAGGTACTGCGATAATAACTTTTGGTTGTGTGTTTTTTGTCATATCCCAATCCCCATAAAGGGACTGAGTATGAGAACAAACTATGCGTTTGCTACAAAGTAAAACAATGTAACTTCTACTACTCCTGCTGTCGCTGCTGCTGTTGCGATTGTAACTGTAATGTTACCTGCTGCTGTCAGTTTAACTGGTGTAGCGAATACTGGCACTGCATTTATACGAGCATCAATTGAAAGCGATGCTTTCGCTGTTGCTCCTAGAATTGCTGTTGTAGATGAACCTGCTGAAGTTCCTACTGCTAGTGTTGCTGACCCATCTGAAGTAAGAGCTGTTGTAGAGTTAATTGTTCCACCTACGATAACAGCGTTATTTGGTAGACTTGCTGTTACTTTTGGTGTGATTGTAGAAACTGCACCTCCGTCTACTGCAAAGTTGTAAATAGCTTTAGCTACTTGCAATGAGCCGTAATTAGGAGATTGCTTTGCTACCTGTTGTTCTAAACTTGCTACTATTTTTGATGTTGCCATATATTTTATAGATTAGTTAATAAATTATGCGACATTCACATCGAAGATTGTAGGCAATAGGTTAGTTGGTACAAGTAGACCATAGTCTAATCGTGTGTGAATTTGTGTTCCTGAAAGTGAACCTGCTGTTGAAGAAGCTGGCATTTCGTTTACATAAGTTCGTCCGTAAGTACTTTTTAGAATACCTAGTTTTTGTACTTTTCTAACTCCTGCGAACAAGTGTTGTGCTGTGTGTGCAGTTGAAACATAGTGGTACAATCCAAGATAATCAACTCCAATAGAACCTCCATCTTTAAGAGATGAGTCAGCCATATTGAATCCGTTAGCTTGCATAAATTGTGTCATGAAAGTCCAGTCTGCTGGTCTCCATTCGATAAATCCTCCATTTTCTTTGTAAAGGTTAAATCCGTTAGCTGCGTATACTTGTTCAATAACACCTCGCACAATATCGTCAACATTTGATGCTGATACTGTAATAGCTGTTGCTCCTAGTCCTACTACTCCTGCTCCTACATCTCCGATGTTAGTCCAAGCTGCGTGGTTTCCAAGAGAGATAGATTGTGCTCGTTCTCCGATTTTCTTTCCTAGTAGGTTACCCATATCTGCCATTTTTGCGTAGTTAGATTGAGCTTGGTCAGCGTAATCTAGGTAAACAGAATCAATTTCTGCTGTTACGATTGATAGAGTTTGGTTTGTCTCTGTAACATCAATGAAAGGAATGACATTAGAAAGTGTTGAACGACCTGCTGCTGTATTCGTTAGAGTTGCAACTGCTGGTTCGTTTGATGTTGATACTAAAGGAAAGTTGTAAGTTTGTGCGTCTGTGTAGACTACATCGTTTGTTTCTTTCCAGTTTTGTGGTTTGTCTAGTCTTTGAGCTAGCTTATTTTCCCACAGTGCTTGGTATATTACTGTTGTCATGTTAAGTGTTTAATTTGTTTATAATTAAACGAACTTGAGGCTACTGCCAGCTTGGTCGGTTACTTCCATGTCCTTTGCTTACAAAAGCGTTTATTACCTCTGTCCTTAATTTAAAGTCTGTTGGCAATTCTTTTGTAGATTCGTACTTGGCAAGTGCTGAGGCTAGGTCTCCTACTTGGTTTCCTCCTCGTTTACTTCCACTAGGCGTAGCGTCTTGAACTTCTCGCGCTGACTTATTAGATGAAAGTTTTGAATTAACATAATCATCTCGAAACGCTTCTCGTGCAGTTTGACCTGTATTTTTCACGAAGGTCTCTATAATTTTTACATCTTCTGGTTCAAATATACCTTTTAAATCTAAGTAGTTCAGGTCTGAATCGTTCAGTTCGTTTGATGAAGTCTCTTTAGGTTTGTTAGGTTCACTAGATTTTCGTAGTTCTTTAACTTGCCTTTTAAGTGAGCCTTGAGTCTGTTGAAATTTCTCCCATTCTGATTTAGACATTGAGATTTGTTCTTCTTCCTCTACTTCAAGCTCTAATTCTGTTTCTTCTTCTTGTACTTCTAATTCTTCTTCGTTTTGATTGTTGTCTTCAGTATTCATAGCTGTTGTATTATTTGTTTTCTTTATTTAAAAAGAATAAATTATTAAGTTCCTTTTAAGGTAGAATAACCATACTTCTTTATCGTGCTTGGTTTATTTTAATGTCCTCTGGTGCTTTTGTCTTATATCCTTCTATTTCTTTAAACATTTCCTCTACCTTTTCTTTCCCTGTTAGACTTGACCTTAGAAGTTGTCCTAACATCAAATCATCTTTCGTGTCTGATAGTGTAATTATATCAAATTTAGAAAGCAATGTAAATTTTAACAAGTCAAATAGGCTTTTGTTATCGGCTATTATTTTAAATGCTGTTTTATCCATTGGTAGGTAATGCTGTTGGTTGCTCCATTGCTTGTGGTTGTGTAGCTTGTATCTGTTCTTTTGTCATCCCTGCAAAGTCTGCTGGGTCTAGCCCTGATGACTCTAGGATGTCATTAAATATCTTAGCGATTGGTGGGAGTGTAAGTACAGCAGGGTTAGCAATAATCTCTCTAAACACATTCACTAGCTTGTCTGTTCGAGTTGATAAGTCTTTTGACTTTCCTTTGACTGTTACCTTTACAGATAGTGGAGTGTCTTTAAACTCTCCTTTAATAATTTCAATAAAGTGTTTGCTTCCTTTCTTTTTAAAAGATTGCATAGACACTTCTCTCATAAGAGCTTGAATGTCAGGTGTAACTTCTTCTCCTGCTAGCACCATGTCTTTAAGTTTATTGTTAACTTCGTTAGTTGCAATCATATCTCCTACATATTGCATTTCGTCTAAAGACAATTCTGTTAAGAATTTAGAACTCTCTGTAATTTTCTTTTGGATGTGTGGAATAACCCAGTCTCTGTAAACTTCCTCAACATGTTTAGATAGCTGTCCTCGTCTGTATTCGTGTAGTCCTCGAGCCTCTGATGTTACAAGTTCTTGCAGTCTAAAAGGCGTACCTGATGCTGGACTTGTACCCATAATTGCGTCATTAGCAGCTCCTATTTGCTGTGCGTGTGCTTCCCATTGCTCTACTGACTTGTCAAACAACTGCATATTTCTTGGGAATGTGTCAACTTGCCCTAAATCTCCACCCTCCCCTAAGTCTAATATTTCCAAGTTTTCTAGGTCTGTTAGCTTTTGACCTGCAACTTTTTGACTGTTCGGACCAACTGCTTTTAAGATTGTAATAGACGCTGCGTCTAACATTGCCTGCATTCTAATCATGTCGTAGTTTACCCACACTTGAGCTTCAAACAGTTCCTCTGCACCTCCGAAGCCTAATGCACGGCCATATACAGGGTCTCTCTTAATAAATTTAAAAGGACTCTTAGGCTCAGGCTTTGTGAATAGTGTTACACCTTGTTTTTCCATGCTCCCTTCCTTTTGGTAAAACCCTACGATAAAGATTTGTGTTTCGTATTCTCCTGAGTCATCTGTTGGGTCTGCAAATCGTTTTGGCAGGTTTCCGTGTACTTCAAATATTTCTATGTATCGCCCTGTTGTTTTAGCTACTTGTTCGCTTGTGTTGTTGTTCTTCTTTTCTGAGCGAGATAGGTTTACAAGGTCTTTAAGTGAGATAGTTGCTCCGTTGCTATCATCTCCCCACCCTACCTTTGACATTGCCATAAGCTGGTCAGGCGAGTAGTAGTGTCTTATACCAATAGGACCTGAAAGGATGTCTGTTTGGTCGCAGAAAGCTATTGATTGTAATGCCACCACCTCAGGTGCAGCTTTGTTTAATTTCTTAGAAAGTCCACCTCCGAAGTCTATTCTTGAAACATTAAGCTCATCTAAGTAAGTGTCCATGTCGTTTTCATACACAAATACATCATCATGGTATTTCTTAACTAGGAAAGACAAATGGTACTTGTCAGGATTGTCTATGTAAATCTGCACATCTTTTAGCTCTAGGTCTTCTGTTCTGTGTTGCAGGTTTAAGATTGGGCGAGTGATGTTCTTAACTGGTTTAAAGTCGTTCTTTCCTGTTAACAACTGTGAGTTCATATATAGCTCACTTGTCTTGATGTGGTCTCGCATTGACCAATTCCATACATCGTTGATAGGTATTGGCTGTTTATAGTTAGCTTGTTGAGCCACTATGTAATTGAAAATGTCTTTATCTTGGTCTTCCATATATTTATTTGATGCCTAGCACATTAGCTTCCGATACTACATAATAAATTTCTTTGTCTATCTCTGTCTCGTCAAATCCAAACTTTGAAAAGAGAATGCTGTCGCCTTTCTTAACAAGTTCTCCTCCTACTACAACTGTTCCTGATGCTGGTTTCTCATTAACCTCTCCAAGTAAAATGCCACTCTCTGTTTCATTTGAGATTGTGTCAGGTTTTACAAGTATTCGGTTGTTAAGTGGCGTGAATTTCATATTCTTTAAACATATATAATCTTAGTTCTTTCTTTCTGCTCTAATGCAATCAAGTTATCTAGCTTTCTCTTTCCGTAGTCTCCTAGCGTTCTCCATGCAATCCCTTGATAAGATGCTTTGCTAGTGTCTATTTCTATAACCTTTGAATCACTTACTCTCCTCTCTGTAATTATTGCGAAGTTGGGTTTCATTTGAGCAAGTATTCCAACTGCTTTGATAATACACATTGAGATATAGGATAGAATAATCGCTTTACTCTAGCAGGTTGCCATGTTTGCTTCATTTTCTTCTTCCCTAGTGAAAGTTCTATGTCTGCTTTAGTAAACATCTTAACTGGTGTTTCAATAGATTTAAGAGCTTCGAGAGCAGTAGCTCCTTCGCCTTTAAGTACAAGACTCCCTAATGTAATTTTTAATTTAAACAATACTGGTTTAGTTTCTGCCATATAAATATATTATACCAATCATATTGAAAGTACACAAATTAGCGAGCAGGGTTCTTCCTTGCTTCAGGTTTCTTTGTGTAGATTGGCAGTAAGTCGTTTTGATTATTATGCAAAGATGCTATCGGATACATAACAGCATCCATAGCGTGTGAGTGTGTGTGGTCAGGCACTCCCTTAGATGTTCCGTCTTTATCCTCTGCCCACTTATAGTTCTCATAAGAACTCCAAATGTTTGTGCTTCTTCTTGTTACATATATCTTCTTTTGTGCAGTAACCTTAATACGAAACATTACGCTGTCTTTTCCTTTCTCACAGCCTTGAACATTGATTCCGTATTTTCTCTGCTCTGCAATACTTTTAGGCTCTGCACTATCAGCAATGGTAGGTATCATTCCTGTGTTATCAACTTCTTTAATAGTACCTGCTAAGTATTCGTTCGTTAGTTCTGTTCCATAGGCTAATTCGTCTATGATGTAAGCTCCGTTCCAGTAGTAAATAGCACAAGCACAAGCAGGGTCAGGAGACCAACCGAAGTCCTCTCCAAATCTTACAAGCCTTGCTTCTAGTGGTATGTTGTCTATCTGTTGCCACCCTGTAAATATCTTACCTCTTACCTCATCAGGAGATAATCCTTCTATCACTTGCCAATAGTAGTTAGGGTTCGTGTACTTGTACTGTTGGTATCTGTGGATAGTGTGCTCATCAAGGTTCACTTCGTTTTCTTTCCAAGAGCCTCCAATGTAGATTGTGTCTTTTATTTCAGGTTTAAGTTTAGGTAAATAAAAACCTTGTGTCTCTGTTGGCTCTAAGTCAAACCACTTCTTCATAATCCAATGGCTCTTAGGTGGCGTGTTGAGTGTAAGAATTATACGGATGTTCCCTTTAATGGTTCGGAGTGTATCGTCTAATGTTCTAAACTCTTGCTCTCCTATTTCTTCTGCTTCTTCTATCCACACAGTATTGTAACCTGCTAAAGATTTTAGTCGTGCAGTAAGAGACCCACTAGATGCCTTAAAACCATGTGCTCTTAGGCTGTTCTCTCCTCTTTCAATGAACATATCATTCTCAGTCATTCTAAAGCTATCTGCTATGCCTTGCTCTTTTATTCTATCGTTTATCTCTCCCCAACAAGAGGCTCTGATGTCTTCTCGAGTGGCACGCATAATAGCACCACGAGTATATTCCTTGCCAAGAAGTTTAGTAACCATAAAGCGAGAAGCTGTTCCACTTCTTCCGTTACCACGCCCACCCATAATCAAACAATACCTCCAGTCTTGCCTTTCAAAGAGTTCTAAATGCGTCTCGTGTATTTCAAAGTTAACTTTCATTTCTTCTTATTGATATTTCTACGCCTGTTACACCTATTCGTTCAGTCTCTCCTCCTGTTAGGAGTTGTATATTCTTCGTAATGCTATCAGTAGCTCTCACCAAGTCTTCGTACTGCACTTTGTCTAAGTCTTTAGTAGACATAGCTTCAAATGCTCTATCTCTTTCTTTCTTTAACCTCTCTACATACGGAGCGATAACTCCTTTGTAAGATTGAGTTTCAGTTACTAATTGTGGCGTGTCGGCTGTGTTATCTGAGTACCCATTTCTGCGTATGATTTCGCCTAAAACAACCTTCTTGCCTTTTCCCATAGTATCCAATACTTCTTTTGCTACATTTTTTGCGTCTAGTGATGCCATATTATGTTCTTTTAACTACACTCATCCTCCCAATCTCTGCTAGTCCACAAGCTATGCTGACTGCACTTTCTAAAGATGCTATTAGTGATTCTGTAGGGTCATAGACTTCTTTTAAAAATTCTTTTCCGTTTGCTTCAAGCACCTCTCTTGGTTTTTTAAGTGCTTTGTTTAGAATTGGCGATGAGGTTTTTATATTCTTATAAGTAATACCTCCTCCTGTTATTATACCAAAGTTTGATGATAGAGCTATTTTTGTTGCACCTACTGCGTCTTCCACCTTCTCTCTTACTGTGTGTTGTTCGTTCTTAGTTGGAGAGCCTACCTTAATAACAGCTGACATTGCATCTCCTGTCTTTTTGATTCCTATGATAGATGTCTTGCTCTTAGTTGCTTCTATGCTCTTAGCCTGTCCGAAGTGTTCCTTTGTTATCGGTCCTAGCTTTGGGTCGTGTATGTTTGCTTCTGTTAGGTCTGCAATCTTGTTAAGTATTTCGTATCTCTCCTCCCCGAACCCTGCGTTATTTACAAGGAGTGGATTAAATACTCCGTTTACTTTATTCATAGCTACAATACTTAGTACTTGGTCTCCGAAGCTGTCTGCCATTATAACAAACTCTTTCTTGTTAGACTTCATTACAATTTCTAGGATAGGCATCACCTGTTGTATAGAGTTTAGGTCTCCGTCTACTAAAATCATAAAAGGTTTATCTAGGTATACATTGTTTCCACGATTGATTAAATGCGTAGATGTGTAGCCTGATGCTATTTCAAAGCCTGATGCTATTTCGTATTCTGTTGCCATTTCTGTTGAGTCCTCTATGTGTATGATTCCTTTTGCACCTACCTTGTGTACCACCTCTGCTACTATCTTTGCTATTTCTTTATTGTTGTATGCACTATAAGCAATCTTTTCTAAGTCTGATTTGTTTTTAACTGGCTTTGCTTTTTTGATTATTTGAGCTTTAGCTTCTTCTAGCCCTTTCTTTACTTCTAGGACATTCTTCTTGTTATGTCCTTTAGCATTAAAAATCTCTTTAATAAGAGCTGACATAAGTATTGCTGATGTTGTAGTTCCGTCTTGTATTCTTTCGTTTGTCTTTTGTGTTGTGTCCTTTATGTACTCCACTACTGCCTGTTCAAACTCGTCTTCTAGTTCAAAGTGTTCTGATGCAATCTTTCCATCGTCTACTGCTTTTATTCCGTTTGAGCCTATAAGGACAGTCTTCCCTGCTGGTCCGTATGTCGGTGTTATAAAGTCTAGGTATTTGTCTATTGTAGAGATTATAACTTCTTGTGGATTATTGTTTGTTATCTTCATATTATTATATTATACCATAGTTAAGATGTAAGTTCTTTTAGTTCTTGTATATATTTATTTATTTAGCAAACCTAAGACTGCTTCGATACTAATTTCTTTAAAGTCTTTTTTTTCCATACCATTGTCTACTTCATTAAATACTTCATCAAAAGACATTTCATCTATCCACCCTGTTTCATACTTACCTGCTTTTTTATCTTGCAAAACACTAAAGTAAATTTTATCAATTTTAAATTTAGCAACCTCCACAAGTTCTCCTCCTCCGAAGATTTCAGTTATACCTGTTCCATTCCATATTTTTTCCATATATTTATTTAGTTATATTAAAATCAACATTAACTGTTCCGTTTTTTCTATCCCATTTAACTGTCCACTTTGTAAGACTTTTTCCATAAAGGCTTGGCTGTATTGTGCTGAAGTCAGTCATTCTTAATCGGCTTTCTTCTATGAGTTCTTTTAGTTTATTCATATATTTATTTAGTTAAACTATTTAATCTTTTCTTTAAAGACGGACTAGCCTTAAACTTTATACGCCTTTTGTTTTTAATCTCGTTGCTCGTAGGTAGTGTGTTTTTCTTCTTACCACTCTCAAGCTCGTAGAATGTTCCAAGTCCTCTTATAGTTATTTGTCCGTTCTCTTTAAGGGATTGCATTATTGTTTCTACTATTGCTGGTGCGTGTATTATTTTTAGTCCGTTTTTCATATATAAAGTATCTTAAATGTTTTGTCCGTTCTCATTCCCCACACTTCGGCAGGTAGGAACACTTTGTGTAGCTCGTAAAACTCTTTTATTTTCTTTTCCCTTGCTCTTATGTTTCCAATAGATGTGTACTGTATCATTCTTAACTCGCTGTCCTTTAAGGCTAGGCAATCAAAGACTGTGAATATGTCTTTTGCAGAAGCTGTCTTTGTGCAGTATGGAAACTTTGGTGCAAATCTTGAGACGGCAGGATACCATACAAGGTATTTGTCTTTTTCCAATGCTTTCCTAACTTCTTTTTTTATCTGCGTTTCCGTCATCTTTACTTATATTATAGACTACTTAAAATATTCTGCAATCTTTTTTTTATGCTTTCAAGGTACAGTACATCTCTTTTTACAATCTCGTAGTTTGATTTAGTTATTATTCCCAAAGTGTAGCTAGTTAGTTTTTCTTTAAATTTCTCGTCTGAAACATTATGCCCATCTGCATATTTGTGGCACAGAAAGCAAAGCATAATGCTTCCGTAGATACTGTCCGAGACTGTTCCGTCAATGTGATGCAAAGAACAGATTTTGTTTGAAGTACACAAAGCACAAAACTGATGGTCTACCCATACTCGTATTTTGTCTTTCTCTTTAAATCTATTTTTTAACTGCATCTTTGTTTATTCTCCACTTCTTAAAACTCGACAGATTTGTAATGCTTCTACTAAAATATCTCTGTCTTCTTTTTTTAAATAACTGTTTGTTTCAAGTCTCTTAATTAACCTATCTTCATTAAAAAAGACATTATCTAAATCAAAAAGTCCATTTTCTTTATATGTATATGGCATATTAAAGCATTTCTTTATCTATCCATTGTGAATAATCGTTAGCTATCATTCTAAGAATTGCAGGTATTTCATTTATTTCAACTACCTTTTCAGTTTCGCCTTCGGCAATTGTATAACTGCCTATTACCTTAATTATTTCTACGGCTAAGTTTGGTATTGTTTTCATATATTGATATGTAACCTATGGTACTTTTGTCTATTTGTCTTTGATGTTGTGTACCCTTTCTCTAATAAATATTTTTCCAATATCTCTGTTACTTCTTCTATCTCCACAATAAATCTCTCTTCGTCGATATGCACTTCACACCTAACTGCTCGCCCTGCTCGCCCATTATAAAATTTAAGGTTTGTCATATATATTATTTTAAGTTATATCCATTAAGCATCTGTGCATCGTTTCTCATAGGTATGCAGTCTTCAAACACATCAGATTCGATGGGTTTGGCTACCATGTACCCAAGTATGAAAGCTATTAGTATTAAGATTATTTTCATACATTATATCTTACTAATTTTATGGATAATCTGCTCCCCATTCGCATTTAGGATTTGTATTGCAACAGGCTCGTATAATCTTTTAGCAGTTGCAAAGCCTTCTTCAAACGATGCTTCGTTAAATTCTTGTTGTTCCCCACGAGCAACAGCTTCGTCAAATGCTTTTCTTAACTCGCTACCTTCTCCTTCAAATATTTCTGATATTTTCATATTTATTTATTTTCTTTTAAGATGCTGTGGACAGTTGAAGCGACTGCTTCTTCAATCATTTCCTGCGTCTTCTCGTACCAATCATGTAAATCCATTCGTTTCGTATCTTTAAGCATCTCCTCCTGCACCTGCACTGTATAAATGTCGATTGCCTTCCGTGCATTTTCTTCTGACCCTGCGTGTACTATGTTGTTTATTAGTTCGTCTTTTATGTTCATGTTATTTATTTACTAGTTAATATATTTTCTGTTAGTTTCTCCCCCACAACAGCACATTTGACCAGAACAGCATATATAATCATCTAAATCCCTATCCCATACGTCTTCTTTCCAAGCCCTAAAAGCAATAGGGAAAAAGGTGTACCTTGTAAACATAATTTTTATTTTTAATAAGTTATCTTTCATATATTTATTTAAGTAGTTCTCCAATAAATGTTTTTGTTTCTTCTGATTGGTCGTTAAAGTTGTCTTTGGTTAAGTCCCAAGTGTGCTTGTTTCTTAAATGTCTTATGTACTCTACAAAGTTGCCGTAGTTTAAATGTTCGTGGTTCATATATGTTTATTTTTTTAGATTAAATAACTCAGCATACGCTTCAGGTAAACACAGTTCCCACATACCGTCAGAACCTGTTTTTTCTATTGATATTCGCTTTGCAATTTCTTCTGTTTTTTCTTCGGTTGTTGTTTCGTGTTTCATATTTATTTACAATTAAATCCTGCGATTATTAAGTTTTCTTCCCAAGTTTCAGTAAGCTCTTTGCCTTTGTATTTTTTTTCTTGATGTGTTTCCACTCCCGAGCTAAAGAATCCATCACATATATTGTCTGTGAATCTATACTCATATTCTTTGCTTTCTTTATCTATCCACTTAAATGTTTTTTTCATATTTATTTATTTACTGGTTAATATATTTTCTGTCATTATTAGACCACAACCACATCTCCAAGTGTTCAAAATATTACTAGATAGCTTACCTGCTAAACCTCTTTTTGCACTGTGTGTTTTGCACTGTGGGCAATATTCAACTTCAAGATATATTTTTCCGTGGTTCATATTTATTTAATTAAGTTTTTAATGGAAACTCTCTCCTCCATTCTTCTTCTTCTGGACAAACATGTTTTTCGTCTTCTTGTGTTCCATCTAAGTCATTTCCTGTACCTACACCACACAAAGGGCAGGAGTAAAATTGTATTTGGTCTTCGTGATACATATATTATTTAATTAAGTAGCTTTGTCGTATTTTTTAAGAGTATCTATTCTTTCTAAATATTTTTTGGTAATTGGTTTTACTTCTTCTGTAAAATCTTTTATAAGTGCATAATTAGGGGTTTTAAGTATTTGGTATATTCCAGAAAGCCAAAACTCAATCTCTTTTATACCTTTTCTAAAAGAATCATACCTAACTAAATCTGCATATTTCTTTTCAATTTCTATTGTCGCATCTTGTTTTTTCCCATTTATCTCTAAAGAGAAAGTGTCCCAACAAGTAGACAAAAGAATTGTAAAATCTTCGAACTTGTCCATTTTTTCTAGCCTTTCTTTGTTTACCTCAGTTGCAGTCCAACGCCAATCAGCAGTAGCTCCTACATAAATTTCTTTGTCTGGGTTTTCCTCTACAACTTTTCTTACCTTTTCTAAATCAAGATAATTTATTTTATCTTCAAAAGTATTTACTTTTATAGTTTCCCCATTTCCAATATAAACCTCTTGTGTTTTCATATATCTATTTAATTAAGTTTTTAATAAGTAAGGTGTATCTATGATGAGCTTTACTGGGACTGCATATACTCAGTGAGTTTAGTTGTTGCAACAACTCTGTAGCTTTATTTTATATTTCCTTTTACCAAAAGGCATACCCTTATGTAAGTTGAATATAAAATTGTTATGTATATGTTATCCCCGATAAAACCCACCATCGTTTCTTAATTTAATAATTCCCTAATAAATGTTTTTGTTTCCTTACTATTTAATTAAGTAAGCAATGTAATGAGCTAGGAAGTACCCACAAGCAACTCCTAAGAATATGTATGTGAATGCTACTGCTCGTTTGTCGTTTCGTCTTTGTTTTAAATATCCTTTTATTTCTGATTCTCTGTTAAAGTTTTTCATGTTTATTTATTTATTGGTGCTAGTGCTATGCAGATTCCTATAACCATCATCGATACTGCAAATATTATTGATTCTATATTCATGTTGTTTTGTTTATCGTTACTTATTAACTACTCTTATATAATAGCAAGGTTAAAGAATAATGCAAGTAAAGTTATCCACAGTTCATAAAGAATGTCCCACGCATAAAGTAGTAAGGTGAACGATAAAGATTACCTTCTACTACTATGTGCAGGACACTTCTTACGAAGTGCTAGAAAGTAGGATTGTCATTTCCTTTCGGATACTCCATATCTAACTTTTCTATTTTACTTTCAAAGTGCCTGTCTCTTTCTTCTTTGTACTGTTCAGGGTTAGGTAGCTCTTGTGCATAATTGTTTCTGACCCATTCTGAAATCCTTAAAATGTAGTAATCAAATTGCTCTGAGTCTACATCTCGGTTAGCTACTGGCATTGGGTATTTTCTATTGTTGCCGTTTTTGTCCTTAATACTAAATCCATTAAACTCTGTCTTTAATATTTCGTGGACTTGCTCGTCTGATAGATTTGTCCAGCTTGTAACTAGCTGACTCATAAAGGGTACAATTGCTGCGAAGTACCACCCTCTCCTGTTGTCCGATACTTTTGACGATGTCCTTTTAATTTCTACTTTGTGTCCGTTATTGTTTTTTAGAAATTCTTTGAAAAGACTTTTGTTGTATGAAGTTAAAAATTCTAGCTGTCCGTCTTTTATCATTGCTATGAATTTAGTTCTCATAGTTAGTTAAATGGAATGTCCTCTGCTTTTATTTCGTCATAAGCAGTTGTAGTTGCTGTTGCATTTCCGAAAGGGTCTTCGCCTTTATACAATGCTTCTAGTTTTATATCTGACTCTTGGTAAAGTGTTGCAATCTCTTCTGAAATTTCTTCTTTTGGATTTGGTACAACACTATATGTCGTGTCTAACCCTTCTCCACTTCTTGTAATTGAAATATCATAGTTCTTTGGGTCTCCCCACTTTGTATTGTCTACAAGTGCTTTCACACCCTCCATAATAGTTTTTTGTGTAATCTCCATTACTTGAAGTGTTTTAGTATGCTCGTTGAAGACTACAAAAGCCCAGAAATGTTTTACTTTTGATTTTCCGTCTTTGTCTATTCTTGGATTGATAAGTTCTTTTGGGTATTCTTTGCTTCTAATAGGCTTCTTATCGTTGTTCCAGTAAAGGTAGCCGATAATAGCACTTGATAGCACTCTGACTGTGTTTTCTCCGTCTTGTAAAGATGTATAGTTTCCTAGCGATTTTGGTAATTCGTAGTCTGTTGGAAGAAATCCTGATGACATAATATTTGTTTTATTTAATAATCGCCTTTTATACTCTTGCTTGGGAGTTGTGTTTTACTTAATTATTTTTAATCCTTTAATGTTTAGCTTTTCTTCTATTTGTGTGAGTGTCATTTCTATAACTTTTTCTTCTTCTTCTTCAAAGTTAGGCATAAGTTCTGTGTGAGATTGCAACTGTGTACTATTTTTAATAACATACCCACTTGGGTAAACAAATTCAATTTCATCAAAAGTTCCTGTCTTAATAACCTTAACTTTCATACCTATTGGATATGGTTCAAAGTCTAAGTGAAAAGGTGTTATGTCTGTCCAGTCTTTGCAAGATTCTTCGAG
>Ga0209702_10006741_pt1 | contig 14532 bp, 16 predicted proteins | sample FRY01_FD_187210 | JGI IMG/M metagenome (GOLD analysis project Ga0209702, IMG submission 187210) | Freshwater microbial communities from Lake Fryxell liftoff mats and glacier meltwater in Antarctica - FRY-01 (SPAdes) (version 2) | ecosystem: Environmental > Aquatic > Freshwater > Ice > Glacier... | reverse complement strand
CATCCTCGACGTACTCCACCTTCTGCCGGTAGAAATCCTCCGGATCGTTCCAGGTCACGAGCGCTACGGTGTGTCGGGCTTTGGCCGACGAGCCTTGGTAGGCAAACTCACCGTCCACCACGTTGCTGGATGTGAACTGGTAAACCGGATCGCTGGGAGCGTCCTGCGTGACCGTGATGGCGCCACCGGACCAGTACACCATGCCTCTAAAAATCGAGGCCATGTCCTGCACGACCTTGTAGGCCTGCTCGCGAGTCTGCAGGTAGAGGTTGCAGGTAAAGCGCGGCTCAACCCCCCCGAGGCCATTAGGCACCAGTTGATCGCAATACTGCGCCACGCGGTAGAGGGCCCACTTGTCGACTTGCGCTTCGGGGATGTAGCCGCCCAGACCGTAGCGGGTGCTGGTGACCAGGTCGTAGAAGCACCACGCCGGGTTATCCGTCCAGGCGATCTTGAAGGTGCCGTTCCACACCCCACTGGAGGCGCGCGTGCTTGGGTCGTAGTTCACCGGGACCCGAACTCGCAGCAGTTTCATGTCGTAGCTGCGCCGCGGGATGGCCGAGAACTGCGAGGCATCGACCCGCAGTGCCACCAGGGCGCTATTGGGGTAGCGCAGCTTACTCTCGATCACCTCGGTATACGAGTCGACAAACGTCTTGTTCTGGATGGCGCTGGAGGTGGAGTCCGCCGTGATGCGGCGCACACGGATTTCCCAGGGACCACTGCCAGTGAGCGGCACGTAATAGCTGCGCTGGTACTTGGTCGTGGTTTTGCCGGAGATGGTGTCGTTGATGACTTCAACAAAGCCCCCGCCATTAATCTGGCGATCGATGGCAAAGTTGACCGAGCTGCCGTTGAGATCGCCGTTGGTCGCGTTCTGGTTGGTCAGTTGCGGCACGCTCACCTTCACGCGCACCGCATCCACATCCGGGTCGGTGATCGAGCGCACGACACTTTGGCGGGCTTTGACTTCCACGCCGACCGCCACCTCGTTTTCCACCGAGGAAAATCCCGGGATATAGCTTTGCTGCTGGGTTCCATCTCGGGTTTCAAGGGTGACGCCCGAGAAATTGGTCGTGCCATCGGCGTTCTCGATCGGCGTGTCATCAAGGTAGACCGACTGCAGGCCATCAACCAAACCCTCGATCTCGCCTTCGGAGATGAGATCGACCACCCGGGCATACGCCTTGGAGCGCAGGCTGTCGGGCGCCTCCTGGGCTACCCGGGCGCTGGCGCCGCCCCCTTTGCCGCCACCGCCAGCGCCAATGATCAGGTCAGTCATGCGGGAATCTCATCCACGTCAATGCCGGCGCTGATCACCGCCGAGCCCACGATCAGGCGTCCGTAACCCACTGGAACGGGGTGGCCCTGCGCGGTGGTGTTGACCGCGCCGTTGAAGCTGTAGCTGGGCTTGTTTTCCGGGCGCTCGGAGGGCTCCGATGCTTTGGGCGTTGGAGCAATCATCTGGGCCACACCGCCCAAGATCATGGCGGTGCCCACCGAGTAGAGCGTGGCCTGCGACAAAAATGCACCCGATGCTGCCCAGCCCAGCGGGTTCCACCAAGCCACTGCCAGCAAGGCAGCGCCCAACAGGATCTGCCCCAGGCCGTTTCCTCCGGCACCGGACACCACCGGCGCAATCGTGATGCGCTGCTGGCCGGTCGGCTCGTGCAGGCGATCAAGGCTCAAGGCATCGCGGCCGGCCAATACCCGGTAGCCCACGCCGCGCTCGCCCGAAGCCACCAACTCGCGCTCAAAGCCTGGGAAGTTGGCGGCAAACGCCCGAATAGCCTCGGCGGCCGATGCGATGGCGAGCGTATGCCTGCGGCCAAAGCGGCGCCCGAGTTCACCGAGAAGGATGACTGTGACCATGTCTGAGAATGTGTGTTGTGACTTTTTGCCAATAGCCGCCGTAGACATCGCGGCTGGAGAGACGTCCTTGCAAGTGGTGCAGGATCAGCCCATCGCCGAGGTATACCGCCGCGTGATTGGGAACGGGGGACGCCACCTGCAGCAGGAAGCAGTCACCCATTTGAAGATCGTCTGGCTCAACCGGCGCAAAACCTGCGGCAGCAAAGTTCTCCAGGTAGAGGTTCTCGCCGCGCTTCCACCATTCGTCAAAGCGCGCGTAGTTGGGCAGTTCCACCCCACGTTCCAATTGATACCAGTCGCGCACCAGAGCGTAGCAATCGAGCACGCCGTGGGACCATTCGCGCCCCACCAGCGGAGCGATGTAACCCGCAGGCTCCAGTTGCGCCCAGTCACCACTGGGGATGCCGACGATGTACCAAGGCAGGCCACTGGCCTCACAGGCGACCTTGTCAGCCTGGCTCGGATTTGGCGGCAAGCCGGGGTGGCTGTGCACCACACCCACGATCTGCCCTTGGTCATCGGCCGTCGCATAGTCCTCGGGGTGGATCACAAACTGATCGGTACCCACGCCCATGTTTCGGCATGGGAAGTAGACCTCCCGGCCTTTGCGAACGAGCAGCAGTCCGCAGGACTCGCGCGGCAATGCTTCATGGGCGTGTGCGAGCGCCAGCAGCTTGTTCTCAGCCAACATCAGCGAATCAGCCCCGCAGCCGGAAAGCCACCGAATGGCAGCTCCGCGTTCTGCCCGAACCGAGCCTGGCAGGAGGAGAGCCGCTTGCCACAGACATCGAGGCTACTTGCAGCCACACTCTGATCGTTGGCATCGAAGTAGCTCGTTCCCGTGTAGCCGCATTCGGCGCCCCGGTAACGCCATGGGCAGACGTTTTGAACAATCTGCCGGCGGGGCAACGTGACCCCCTCCAGATCGAAGGATGCGGCCAGCTCAAACTCGACCACATCGCGCGTCTCACGCGATTTGCGGTCCACGTAGTAGATGTCATCGGCAAACTCAGCCGATGGATCGGCGGTCGGATTTACCCCGCCGGGAAAGTTCACTGCATCGAGGTACTTCGCCAGCGTCCTCTTACGCGTGATCTTGGCACCCACCAGGTCTTGGTAAGTGAGCACCAAAGCCGTGATCGCCCCTGTGACGTTGGCAACGCGCAGGCGTGGGCGGGGCACCTGGCCGTTGCCGTTGAACTCGAACCCTTCCACCTCAATCGGAAATGCTTCATAGGCATTGCCCTGCCAGACCACACGCTGCTGCAACGCGTTGGTGCCCGCGTGAAAGCGCACCGGTCCCTGCCCAAAGAGTGCGAGATCCAGCACAAAAAGCTCGATCACACTGCTGGGCGCGAGCTTTTGAATCTCCGAGGTGATGGCCTGGGCGGTCATGACAGATCAAACACTTGCTTGAATGCTGCTCGCACCGACTCGATGTTGGGCTCATCCACCGATCGACTCCATTCCTCGCACACAAACTTGGCGGGCGTCCCACCGGGCGGCGTCCAATCAAAAGCCTGTACGGCACCGCGCGCGCGAAGGAATGCGTCAATGGCGGCAGCCTCGGTACTGGTGCGACCGCGAAACTCCAGCGACCAGACTTGCGGCTGGGTATTGATGCCAAAGGCCAAGCGCTGCTCGTAGCCATCGCCAAAGGCGACGCGTCGCACAGTGGGGCGTATGGAGAGGTTGGCACCCACCGAGGGAGTCCAAGTGAAGGTGGCCATTTAGGCTCCCCTGCGTGCGTCGAGCAGACCGCCGGCACGCTTTTGCGCGAGCAACTCCTGGCGTACTGCACTGGCTATGGCCCGGCCCAAATCGCGACCACCGGGATCCTCCCCACGGCTCGATGCGCCCGCGTCCGTGACGCTGACCGCGATGTTGAACACATCGCCACCGGAGGCGCCACCACTCATCGTGACCGGAATGGAGCGGCCATCGGGCAGCGGCACATAGGCCTCAGGGCGGGATCCCTCGCCAAAGAGCGCCAACTGCGGCGAATTGGCAACGCCGCCCGAGGCGTAGCTCTGCAACGCCATGGGACCCGCCGAGGTCATCACGCCGCCCGTGGCAAATCCGAACATTCCCATCATGGCGTTGGCAAGCGGCAGCGTGATGGCGCGCTGAATCTGGATGCGGATCAGATCCGAGATGATGGAGCTTGCCAGGCTTTTGAAATCGAGTTTTCCAGTCATCACAAAGTTTGTCAGCGCATCCGTCATGCCGTTAAAAGCGCGCGCCGTGATCGATTCGATCTGCTTGCCCATCATTTGTGCGTCTTCGATAAAGCTCTTGATGCCTTTCTCAAAGCCTGCCGTGAAGGGCTCTGTGAGTTCCTTTGCGCGCTGGCTCAATTCTTTGGCGCCATTGGCGGCGTTACGCGCAGCCTCGGCGATCTGGCGCATCGACTCGGCAAAGCGCTCGTTACCCGGCGCCGATTCAGCGACAGTGCGAGCCTCTGCCGCCAGCAACTCGAGCTGCCGTGCGCTTTCCTCGCGCGCCGTACCCAAACGGCGCAGCGACTCCAACTCTCCGATTGCCCCCGATTCACGCAGCAGCCGAATTTGCTCCTCGCGGGTCTTAAATTCCGACTCACTGCGGGAGGCGCGCTCCTGGATGTCCCGCAGGGCCTCAAAGGGGCTTCGAATGGCGCGCTCCAAGGTGACCTGGGCGGCCTCGCGATCCATTCGCTGGCGTTTGGCTGCCAGGGTGGCGAGGCGCTCTTCAATCTGGCGGCGCTGATCGGCTGTTTTGGCAACATTCGCAAGTGCCGTGCGCAGCAGCGTTTCTTCTTGATCAAAATAAGTCCGCGAGCGCTCGAGGTATTCTTGCTGCGCATTGGCGCGCAGTTCGGCCGCCTCCTTGAAGCGCAGGTAGCCTTGCTCCTGGTACAGGTCAATAACCCGTTGGCGCCCACGCATCATCGCGGCCTCTTCGTCGGCCAGCGCCTGCAGACCCTTGGATCGCTGCTCGATATCGGCCAGCGTTGTCTTGAAATTCTCACCGGGCTCGCGAATCGAGCGCTCGATGCCTGACATCTGCACCTCGCGCTCGAGCTTGCTGCGCCGCGCCGCAACCTCTTCGAGCTTGACGAGCAGGCGGGCTTTTTCTTGAGCGGTCTTGGCAACTGTGGCGAGACCGCGCTTTAAAACAGCCTCCTCTTGGGCGATGGTGGCGCGTAACCGCTCGGTGAACTCCTCCTGCGCGGCCAGTCGCGCGGCGCTGCCTTCTTGAAAGCTCAGGAAACCCTGGCTCTCATACAGGTCGATGATGCGCTGGCGATCTTTGAGGAGCGCGCTCTCAACATCCACCGCGTCTTGCAGCCGTTTGACGTCGCGCTCGATACCGGCAAGGGCATCGGCACGGGTGGCGTCGGTGGCGGTGCTGTATTGCAAGGCAGGCCGCCCCGGTTTGACGCCTTGGGGCGCAGCGCCGGCCTGGGCATTGCGACGCATCTCCTCAAAGCGCTGCGTGACCGCATCAGCCAACAGCGGCATGTTCCAGAGCTCAACATAATTGCGGTTGGCCTGCTCGACGATCTGGTTGCGCTTTTCCAGCGCTTCGCGCAGCGCCTTGCGATTGCCTTCCATCAGGAGGCCCGGGACGCCCCCGCGGGCGATGAACCCACCGGTCAGCTCAATGTCCGACCAGACCGCCTGGAAGCTCCCGACGATGGATTTGATGCCCTGGAAGATGGCGCGCAGGCTGTCCACCAGTACGGCCACCGCATAGGCGGAGGTCTCAGCCCACTTGGCAATCGAGCCGTCATCGCGCAGCCGGTTTATTGCGCTGACCGCGTTGTCTGTGCCCAGCAGGATCTTTTTGAGTTCCCCGGTGAACACCGACATGGCGGGGATAGCGCTCGTGACCATCGTCTGCGCGACAAAGTTGCTCTCAGCGCGCATGCGCGCGAACGCCTTGGAGGCTTTGTCGGCCTCTTCTATCTGCTCGGCCGTCAGCCGAATGTTGAGATTCTGGTTCTCGGCCAGGTCCTTCAAGAACGGCAGCATGGATGCGCCAGACTTGCCAAAGAGGTCCATGGCGAGGGCGGTTTTGCCCGCACCGTCCTCGAATTCGGCAAGTTTCAAGGCCACATCATTGAGTACGTCAGCCGGATCTCGCAGCTTGCCCCCGGCATCCTTGGCGGTGACGCCCAGAAACTGCAGCGCCTTGCTCGCACCTGCGCCCTCATCATCGACCCCGGCCAGCGCCTTGGAGAGCTTGGAGAGGTTGATGCCAATGGTCTCCATGGCCGTACCCGAGATCGTGGCTACGGGGGCCAGTCCGGAGAGCGCCGTGGTGCTCGCGCCAGTCTGCTCAGACAACTGCTGCAATGCGGCGGTCGCCTCGAGCGTGCGGTCGATGAAGTCTTTGAGGGCGCCGACGGATGCCGTGCCGATCACCACCGCAAAGGTGGTCTTGGCCACGGTTGCGACCTGCTGCAGCGAGGTCTTCATGTCATTGGCGTGGCGGTCCAACAGCCGCGCCGTGCGCCCAAGGTCGGCCCGAAACTCAGAGGTTTCGGCCGAGAGCTTGACGACAAGGGAGCCCAGATCAGCCATGGGTTTTGACCTTGTGAGCAAACAGGGACTTGAATCGGGCCACGTTCAAACGAGTTTCATCCTGAGCCTCCGCGCGCTCCACAAAGGGCATGAAGTCCTCGGGTGAGAACGCACGGGCGTGCTTGGCCCGGTTGGCATTGGCAAAGGTCGAGGCGATGACGCCACTTCTCAGATCTGCTCGCATGTCACCAAACGGTTCTAGTTGGTAAAAGGCCATCCACTCAGTCAACTCGTCTGATCCGATCCGGGACAGGAGTTCTCGAGCCGGCATGCCCAGCGCAAGCGCCAAGCGAAAGACAAAGCGTCGAGTGGGGTTGGCCTTTAGGCTTTTTTTGCGAGTTCTGCCTGCTCGACACCGATGCCGTTCAGGCGCTGGGCCACCGCGAACACACGATCGAGGGCACGCGCGCTCTTGCGGCCAAGGGTGGCGATCTCGCCATCCTCAAATAGCCGCGTGCCGCTGTCATCGCAAAGCGTGAGCGCCACAAGGCGGGCGCGCACGTTTTCCATGCGAGCGTCCTTGGCGCCATCTCGGGCCATAAGACTCGATTCAAAGGCATCGCGGTCGGTACCGCTCATGGTGCGCACGTACACATCGCCTCCCCATTCGGGGACGTTGACCGTTTCGCGGGGCAGATCGTCAGCGGCAAGGATCGCGTCTTTGCTAAGGATGTTCATGGGTTTCATGTGATTTAGGCCTCGGTGATGTCGCCATCGATTTCAATCGTGACGCTAGCCTCGACCACCGCATCGACGCCGCCTTGCACGCTGAACTGGGTGACGTAGCCGTAGAAGGTCCACGTCGCGGCGGGGCTCGTATCGGTGAAGGTGATCTTGAACTGGCGACGGCTGCGGTTGGCGCGGTCAGTGCGTAGACCCAGGTGGACCGTGTCGTCCGGGTTGAAGTGCAGGCTCAAGGAAAGCTGGCCTTCGTCGCGAAGACCGACGCGTTTTTCTTTGGCGGTCGAGGCGAGGTTGGTGACATCGATGACCGACGCCTGGCCCCCGGGCCCCTGAAAGGAGACCACATTGGGGATGGTTTCGAACGCGGTGGCACCGAAGCGGGCAATGATGATGCCCTGGGCGGTGATGGCAGTACTGGGCATAGATGGCCTCCTGGTTTAAAAGGGAAAAGGAAAGAAAGGGAAAAGGAACGCGAGAAAAAACCATCTACCCGCTAGCGGTAGTAGGTGAAGTCCACCGACACCCGGTAAATGCGGGCTTGTTCATCAAAGTCGGTCAGGCCCATGCGCACATCGGCCACCGTGTAGATGTCGTCAAGCAAGGCCGCCAGCACCAGGTCTTGCAACTGCTCGCATGCGACAAGCGTTCGGGCATAGGCATCGACCTGCACGCGGGAGCGCCTGAGTGGATTCGGTCCATCGATTGCCATGACACTTGCCTGATCGATGGGCGTGTAGACAAGGCTCGGGTACTGCGCGTCTTGGGGGGCGACCACGGCGTACACCGCACCACCGGCCAGGTGCTTGATGGCGTCATAAAAGTCCTGCATCACGACCGCCCACTCAAGGTCTGCGCCTCAATTTCGATGCGCTGAAGCAGTCGCGCCTTGATGGCATCCACCGCTTCCCGGCGGCGAGACTCCAGTGCCGGCCGCAAAAAGGGACGCGCGCTCATCTTGCGGGTGCCAAACTCCACAAAGCGCCAGTACCAGGCATCTTGCGAGAGCGTTCCGCGCTTACCCTGATTGCGGTATTTCTTGCCATGGCGCACCAGCACGTAAAACGTTTGCCGCCCACTACCCGAGAGTTCCCGGATGTGTTTCATGATCACCGAGCGCTTAAGCGTGCCGGGTGGGGGCTGCTTGGCACCCAGCGACTGAGCGGCCTTGGGCGCCCGAGCGCGGGCTTCATCCCGGATGACCTTGGCACCCGCGTAGACCGATGCCCGAAGTCCCCGATTGGCCACGCGCTGGGGCAGTTCCCGAAGGGCGCGGTCCAATTGCGCCAGACCCTCGATTCGGACCGTTTTAACTCTAGCCATCACGCAGGCCCTCGGTGGCCAGCAGGATCACCACGACATTGGCCTCGTCATCATTGAGTGCTGCATGGATTGCAAACACGCGACCCCGGTAGAGCGCGCGCATTTGAGCGACCGCTTTCGGGTCTTCAAGGGCTGGACGGTAGCGCACCGTGACCGTATGGCTGACCTCGGCAGCAATACGGTCAGCGATGCGCGCCTCGCGGCCAGAGATCGGTGCGATGTCGGCCCATACCGTAGCCACATCGGCCCAGGACTGCGTTGGTGCGCCCAATACATCCTTTACCACCGTGGGCCGCTGGATGCGTACGCGGTGCTTAAGCGTTCCGGCACTGACCGCGCTCATACCAGGCTCACCCGGTAACCATCAAGCAAACCATCCACGAATGGCAGTGGATCAATGCGACCTCGCGAAAGCATGGCCATTTCTTCTCGGTGGCTGTAGAGACTGCCTACACGCAGCTTGATCCAACTCTTGATACCAGCGGGGACAGCGCTTGCAGCGCCATAACCGGCATCAAAGCTCACTGTGATCGCACCGATTTGCGGCAAAGTCGGTGGCCAAGTCTTACCAAACACCGGTGTGATGCGCGCCGGTTCGCACGCGCAATCAAGCACGTAGTCGTTGGCAGGCATCACCTGAACGATGCCGTTCATATCGAGGTACTCGATGCTCACCACCAACTGAACCGGGCATTTGGCCAGCAGGATCGCATGCCCGGGTAAGCTGAAAGTCGCCCCATCTGGCACGCCCATCAGCGACGGGCCAGGGAAAGCATCAAGCACCATCTTCCAGCGGGCAGTGATCAACTGCCGACCAGTCAAGGTTTCAGCCGCTTGCCGGGCTGCCGTGATGATTGACGCAATAAGCGAGTCATCCTCGTCAAAGTCCACCCGCAGGTGAAGTTTGGCCTCGATCAGAGACACCGGCTCCTCTGCGGGTGGGGTAACGAGTTGCAGTGGCATTTAGAGGTTCTGCACCACAGCCGCTTGGTTGGATGCATCAGCGGGTGCAAACCGGGGGCTAAGCCCCAGCACCAGCGCAGCAGTCTGGCTGCTCGCCACACCCACGGTGATCGACAGGCGCGCAAAACCAAAGCCATTGACCGTGTCGAGATCTTCAGGCTTGGCATTGATCAGCACTTGCTTGTTGTCACCACTGACTTTCACGATCTGCGTGATCGCTTTGCCGGTGATGTCTTTAGCGCCGGTGCCGGTGGCGTCACTGGCTTGTTGCAGTTTGGCATCCAGTGTGGCTGAGGCCCCCAGCACACCGGTTTGAATGACCGCCAGCAACCCGTGGTGATTGGCCAGAGAAATCCAGCTGGTAGAAACCGTTCCCGCTGCTTGCGCGGCAGGATCGATGGTAGCGAGAACGGACAGCAGTTCGCTGCCCTTTGCGTTTGGGAACATGAGTTCTCTCCTTGAGGGGTGGGCCGCTTAGCGCGCGCCCAATTGAATGAAGGGGGACATCGTGGCGCTGCCCTTGGCGGGCGTGATGGCACTTGCGATCTTGGACTGACCGTCCATGCGGAAGGTGGTGCGAAACGCCGTGAGATCGGCATCGAAGTACAGATGCATCGAGGTCGCCGTCTGCATGCCGCCGGCTTTGGTGATCGTCTGGTAATACTTGAGGTCCACCAGCAAAACATCGCCTTGGGCTGAGAAGGTATTGGCGTGCTGCGAGACAAAGACCGGGCGGCCCAAGAGCGTGCCGTAGGGCGAGACCTGCAAACCACCCACGGGCAGGCCGGTCGGGATGTAGATCGGGTAGTTGCCCAGCGTCAGGGTAAAGAGCGCTGGCAGCACATCGTTGTTGACGATCCACACCGCATTGGCAAAGGAGCCCGATGGCAGACGCGCAATCATCTTGGCCAGGTTCTGGGGAACTAGGGTTTGCGTGGCCTGACCGGTTTCCTTGGCTACGGTCACCGTGGCACCCGAGCTGAGCGCACCCACCGGCACGCCGTTGCCAGCGCCAAAAAGGATGGACTCGTTCGTTTTCCAGCGAATCGACAGCGCCACCTTCTCGGGTAAGTACGTGGTGAGCGCATTGGCGTCGTCGAGCAACTCGTCGGTAGTGGGAACCAGCGCCATGAGCTTTTTCAATCGAAGCGTGGCCAGGCCCAGCACCGGCTTGGTGACGGTGGCCGAAGCTGCCTCACCCTGCCAATAAGCACGTATGCCGTTGGTGCCCCAAGGTGTTGTCTCATCTTTGGGGAACGCCATGCTGTTGCCACTGATCTCGACGTTGTCGGTCATTGGCAGCAAGGAGTCCTCGCCCAAAGAGAGCTTGAAGATTTGCTGGGAGAACTGAGGTGGCACCAAAAAGCCGCCGTCTTGGCCGGCGGCCTCGTTGGCAAAGCTGCCCGGCGCTGATGCCCCGCGCCCGCCACCGATCAGCAGGCGATCGTCAAGCGATTTGCCAGGCTTTTCTGCCTGGTAGACCGCTTGCATGAATTCGCCGGCGGTACGAAATCCGTGCATCGGGTCGGCCTCACGGTTATCACTCACCGTGATAAAAGCACCGGACGCCACACTCGCCTGTGCCATTTGCGCCTCTTCTGCAATCAGGCCGGCCTCTCGGTCAATGGCGTTGCTGGAAGCCTCAATTCGCGCCTTCAGTGCGTCAAAGGCCAACGCCTCCTCATCGCTCAAATCTCGGTTGTCTGTTGCAGCCCGGTCAGTGAGCGCGCGCGCTTCTTTGACCAGGGTGGATTTGCGAGCCTGCAGCTCGCGCAATTGCTTACTCATTGGGAGTTCTCCAAAAACAATAGACGTAAAAAAACCACCGGGTCTCGAAGAACGGGGTGGTTGCTTGGGGTGCGACCTACGGGCCGCTTCACAGGGCGGCAGCCCTCAACGGAGTGCTGCCAAAAACTACAAGGGTCACATGAGCGCCAACGCGTTTCGCGCTTGGCTCAGTCGAGATGGATTTGGACTGGGCTTGGGCTGTACGCGCGCATCGCGGCGCATCTTTTTGAGGACCTCGTCAAAACTGGCGATGCCATCAATCATGTTTTGCGCCAAGGCCGCCTCTGCGCCCAGCACGCGGCCCTGACCCATGCCATCGCGCACCTGCGCAATCGATACCCCGCGACTTCGGGCCACGGACTTGGTGAATGTGGCGTAGTACTCGTCCACGCGAGACTGCATGAAGCCCTGGGCTTCATCGTCCAGGGGCATGTAGGGGTTACCCTCGACCTTGAACTTGCCGGCTGAAACGAGCGTGGTTTTGACGCCTGCCTCGTCCATTGCTTTGCTGTAGTCTTGGTGGGCTTGCCATACACCGATGGAGCCAACCTCACCACCCGGGGTGACATAGAACTCACTGGCTGAGCACCCAATCCAATAAGCCGCTGAGGCGGCCAGGCTGTTGGCTATTGCCACCACAGGTTTTTGCGTTCGGGCTTTAGCAATCTCATCGGCCAACTCGGCTACGCCATAAACGCTGCCTCCGGGACTGTCGATATCGATCAGGACTTGGCCCACAGTGTCATCAGACAACAGTTGTCGCAAGGCAGCGGTGAACTGCTGCGTGCTGGTGCTGCCAGGGCCCGAGACATCATCGACCATGTTGCCGCGTTGCGTGACCACTCCATAAAGAGGAAGCACGGCAATCCCGCCCGAGGACTGCGCCGTCGCTGTCTGACGCCGAGATTCACGCACACTGCGGTCGGCCTCGATGAGTGCCACGCTATCTGTAGTGGCCCCGATGCCAGCGGACCAGCGGGTGAGCACTGTGGCCAAAGCGCTCAGGCGCTCGGGCATGAGTGCCCAAGGGGTCGCCAGAAAATCGGCGACCAGCAGTTGATGATTCATGGCTTTGTTCCAAGTGATTTGAGTGATTGGTAAAGTTGCGCCTCCTGCAGACAGTCACACGAGCGCGCCCATGTGCTGACGCGCTCAAGGGGCACGGCCAAGGCTTGGGCTATTAGCGCCACGTCCTTACTCTCGATTTGGCCAGCACGGGCAATGCGTCGCGCCCAGCGCTCAGCGCTCGAATCAATCAGCGCGCGAAGGCGCTCGGCGTGTGGGTCTAAGTAATGGCTGGAATCGGCACCTTCTTGCAGCGGATCGCGGGTCGGCTGAGCTTCAAGCACCAAATCGGTCGATACGTCCTCAGCCGCGCTTTCTTCGACCATATTTAGAGGACGAAGCGGCTCGTCCAAACCGTCCAGCGGGTTCAGGTTCTCGGCGATCCTCGCCTCATTACGAGTCAGCCAGCCGTTTTGGATGCCACTTTGGTAGTAAGCCGAGCGACTGGCAGCGTCGCCGCGCATCAGATTGGAGAAATCAAACTCCACTTCAATGTCATCGCCCTCGAGCAACAACTCCGACTCAATGCTCGCCTCCCAGCGCTCGGCCCAGGGCGTCATGGTGTGCATGACAAATTCCAAACTCTGCTGCTCGATGTTTGAGAAAGTGGCTCGGTCCAGGTCTGCAATCATGTGCGGCGGCACCCGAAAGAGCCGCGCAATGTCGGTGATCTGGAACTTGCGAAGCTCCAGAAACTGGGCATCCTTGTTGGTGACACCCACCTCGTGAAATTTCATGCCGTTTTCAAGCACGAGGACCTTGCCCCGATTGGCGCCAGATTGCGCCTGCTGGTAGGACTCGCGAAACACCTTCTTTGCCTCCGAGTCTTTGAACGAGCCCGGAAACTCGATCCAGCCGCCGGTGGGTTTGGCGTCGTTGGCAAAGAAGCGTGCGCCATAGTCCTGAGCCGCCAGAGCCATCCCGAGGCTTTCGCGGGCCAGATCGATCGGGCTCATGCCCATCAATCCGTCCGAAGACAATCCGCGCAGGTGCCACACCGCGCCCCTAGGCAAGATGGACTCCACACCAAAGCGGTCAGTGAACCGGTACCGATATTCTCCCGCGGGCAGTAGTTCGATCTGGATGCGATCAGGATGCAGTGGCATCAACTCCACAACCTCGCCTCGGGCGTTGGTGATGATCTGATTGAAGGCGTTGCCGCGAAGAGCCAAGTGGCCTTGCAGCATTTCGCGCCATTCGAATGGGTTTTGAAATCGGTTTGGGCGCTTTGCCATCAACTGGTGGAGCCAGTGATCAGTCACCTTGTCCTTGCCCCCATCTGCGCGGCGTTGATAGACGCGCAGCGGCAGGGATGCCATGGTCTCTGACAGGACCCGCACACAGGCGTAGACCGCAGCCAAGCGCAACGCACTGTCGGGTGAAACGCGCATGCCGCTGCCAGTGCGAGCGGAAACTGGCTCAAAGAAGAAATCGCCCCAGGGAGAGCGATCTGCGCTTGAAGCCTTAAATCGATCGAAGAAGCTAAACAGTCCCATGAACTCAGAGCAGCATCAATTCGTAGTCAGCGCCCAGCACCACCGAGTCCCCCGGTTTGATCGCGCGCGACAGCGCCATGATCAGTGCGACGATGCCGTCGATCTTGTTTTCTGCTCGCTCCTTGCGCGGGTAAATGTTGTCTTTGGCGTCCAGGTGGGCCACCACGTTGCTAACCATCCAGCCCAGCACGGGGTCGCCGTCATGGGATAGCTTTTTTTGAAGCACCAAGGCTTCAAGCGTCTTCATTGGCTCTGAAAAGTTCAGCACCGTGGGCCGCACTTCAATCATGGGCAGACCCTCACTCATCATTCGGGTCGAGAGTTGCGTCGCCTGAAATGGGTCAAAAGCTACGGCCTGCACCGCGAAGCGAGAGGACAAATCATTCAGATCCGCCTCAATCCAGCTGAAATCGATCACGTTGCCCGGCGTCACCGTCAGGCGTCCGGTATGCATCCAGCCGGGGTACTGGCTGTTGCCGTTGGCGTTGACCGTGTCTTCCGGTAGGTAGTACTTGCCGAAGACGACAAACGCGTCTGCTATTTCGGGATGGGCAAAGACTGTCACCAAGGCGGCAATGTCTGTCTTGCTCGCCAAGTCCAGGCCAATCCAGCAGGGCTGACCTACAAGGGATTCGATGTCCAGGTCCTGATCGGCGCAACGATCCCAAGATCGCATGTCCATCCAAGCGGTGTCGGCGTTGACCCACTCGTTCAAGTGCTTGGTCTTAAAGTTATTCATCGCACTGGGCAACTGCATGGCTTTGGCTTGCAGGGGTCCC